>Ga0224554_1002261_pt1 | contig 10321 bp, 4 predicted proteins | sample 714S22024metaG_FD_180666 | JGI IMG/M metagenome (GOLD analysis project Ga0224554, IMG submission 180666) | Peat soil microbial communities from Stordalen Mire, Sweden - 717 S2 20-24 | ecosystem: Environmental > Terrestrial > Soil > Wetlands > Peat | place: Sweden: Norrbotten County, Stordalen...
CAATACTGGCGGCGACTACAACGCGGACGGAAGCAACGTCGATGTGCCGATGACACCCAGCTTCGGCAGCCACCTGAGCGGCCTGAAGAAGGCGAACTTCCTCACCGGAGTATTTCCCGGCGGCGCGGCTGCATTTCCGGCGCCAACCTTTGCATCCACCGGGACGGAGGGCAACCTGCCTCGCAACAGTTACGACAACCTCGGATATAACAACCTGAACTTCACCTTTGGGAAGGCCTTCTCACTTCCGTGGTTCTTCTCAGAAAAGCTGAAATTCGAGGCGAAAGGCGAGCTCTATAACGCATTCAACCGCTCCAATTTGATCGGTTTGGATTCGGGCTTGACCGACGGCACTTTTGGGAAGGCGACGAGTCAATTGCCCGCGCGCCGTCTGCAATTGCAGCTAAGGGCCAGTTTCTAAGCTGATGAGCTAGGTACACCTCGGGGAGAAGCAATGGATTGCGCGTGTTGCCTTTTTGACTTCACGTCCGCTTTCCACTGCTTCTCCCCTTCTCGTTTCCAATGAATGAGCGATGGGAACTGTGTCTGCGCCATCTCTCTGCTGGCCTGTTTCGCGGTGGGGGCCGACCTCGGCATCTGCCACTCGTCGATTGACGTAACGAACACGGACCTCCCAGGGCTCTGATGTTTACGGTAAGGAGAGTTGCGCCAGTTCCGCGCGACTCCATTGAGAGCAAAGCGAATGCGATATCCATTTCGATCTGATTCCATTGTGCAATTTGGCTTGCGACAGGCTCATAGAACGGTGAATGCGAATCTGCTCGCCGCGGCCGTGGTGCTGGCGATTCCTGCCTTGGCCAACCTCGCCAGCGTTGGAGCACTGGCCCAAGGCAACGGATTTGTGTTGGATCGAGAGAATCGAACCATTGTGGTGCAACCCTACGGCCCCAATATCGTTCGAATCACCTTGAGCTCGAATAAGCCTGCGGCCCAGGCAGCGCCGGGGTATGGAATATCCGGCACGCCATCGATGACAGGGTGGACGCAGACGCAGGATTCCGACGGATACGACGTGATTCGCTCGGGACGAATGATTGTGCGTATTACTCCGCAGGGCCTGTCGAAGCCTGAGCATTTGCCTCTCGACGCGCTGAACGCGTCACTGAGAGAGCACTACTTCGGCGGCAGACCCGCCAATGGCCATGGACCGTACGATGACGCGATCTCAGTTACAACGGAGTCAGGCGAACCTTTGCTGACAATGCGGCGCTGGATCATGTTTCCCAACCGGCCCGAGGCGGCCACGGCGAACGCAAGTCATGAGCATGAAGCGGATCCCGGCGACCGAGTTTCCGCAACCTTCGACTCCCCGGACGGTGAGCACTACTACGGTCTGGGCCAGCATCAACAGGGCTTTCTCGATCTTCGCGACCATCGCATTCAATGCTGGCATGATTACACCGCGATTGGGGGAGAGACGGTCTGCGTTCCGTTCATGGTGTCCAGCCGCGGCTACGGTTTGATCTGGGACAATCCGTCGAAGACCACCGTCGACCTGGGCTTCAACCTGCGGAACGTGTGGTCGTCCGAAGTGGGAGACCGTGTTTCCTTTTTTGTGATCGCGGGAGATACCAGCGACGAGATCTATGAGGGCTATCGCCAGCTCACGGGCATCACGCACATGTTGCCGAAGGCCGCATACGGCTACATCCAGAGCAAGGCAATCTATCCCACGCAGGACCAACTGCTGGCTGTTGCGAAGGGATATCGCGACCGCAATTTGCCGCTGGATGTGCTGGTCGTAGACTTCCTGAACATGACACAGCAGGGCGAGATGGATCTCGACCCGGCGCGATGGCCCGATGCGGCCGCAATGAACAAAGAGCTTCATTCCATGGGCATCAACACGTTACTGAGCGTGTGGCCGCACTTCGCCCCTGGCACGCGGTATTACGATATGTTGCGGCAAAAGGGTTGGCTTATCCACACCGCGGATGGCGCTCCAGACTCCGGTAGTTTCAAAGGCGTGATCGGTCCCAACATCGATACCACGAACCCTGAGGCCGCCAAATGGTTTTGGGAGTCGATACGGGATCGCTACGTGAAGCCCTATGGCTTCGATTATCTATGGCTCGATGAAACGGAGCCGGACATCGATCCAGCGAAGGACTTCTTCTACGTAGGTTCAGGCACCCGTTATTACAACGTCTATCCCTTATTCCATACAGCGTCGGTTTACGACGGCTTCCGGCGCGATTTCGGTGACAGCCGGCGGGTGATGATTCTGGCTCGTGCGGCGTACCTTGGAGCGCAACGAAACGGCACCGTCTTCTGGTCGAGCGATATTATCTCCACCTGGGACATGTTGAGGCGTTCCATCGCTGCGGGATTGGGTTTTACTGCCTCGGGCATGCCGTATTGGGATACGGACATTGCCGGGTTCTTCTCACCTGAGATCTACCCCAATTACCGTCCGGCACAAACTCCATTGGTGGATCCCTCCGACGCGCGGGGAAACGTCGACAATTACTCAGATTATCCTGAGCTGTTTGTACGCTGGTTCGAGTGGGGAGCATTCCAGCCTGTGATGCGGGCTCACGGAGAAAGAGAACATAACGAAGTTTGGTCCTATGGTAAGCAGGCGGAGCCGATCCTGGAGAAGTATTTGCGTCTGCGCTATCAGCTCTTGCCGTACACATACTCCCTTGGTTATCGCACCTACCAGACAGGCGCGCCGTTCATGCGCGCGCTCTTCATGGATTTCCCGGACGATCCTAAAGTCGCCAATATCGGAGACGAATATATGTTCGGCCCTGCGTTTCTCGTGGCTCCAGTTACGGAACAAGGGGCAACGAGCCGTTCAGTCTATCTGCCTGCAGGCGCCGAGTGGTACGACTATTGGACGAACGAACGCTTCCAGGGCGGCCAGACCATTCGCGCCGACGCCCCGATCGAAACGATCCCACTCTTTGTTCGCGCCGGTTCGATTCTTCCGCTGGGCGAGCAGATCGGGAGTACCAGTCAAAAGCAAGAGCTCGCGAAGATCCGCATCTATCCCGGAGCAGATGGAGACTTCTGGCTTTATAACGACGACGCGAAGACCTACGCCTACGAGAATGGGGACACGCGAATCACTCACCTACATTGGAACGACGCGACAGGCAGGTTTACTCACGAAGGAGCGGAGGCCTGGACAGGTCCGGACGGCTCTCTAGTGGAAGTGGTCAAGCACTAGGGTTGGGTAAGGACTTCATTCAGGACAGGTGGAGGGTTAGGTATGACGTCGATAGTGCATCAAGGCAGAGTCCTGGCGTGGGTGTTGGCGGCTTTTTGCGGAGGGGGTTTTCTCGCCGCTCAGAACGCCGGCGTGACGCTTGACCGAGACGGCAGTACGGTCGTCCTTGAGCCGTACGCGCCGAACATCCTTCGTGTGACCATGAGCACGCTGAAAGACGACGCGACGGCGGGGCCAGGCTATGGGATTGTGGCAAAGCCAGATGCGGCCGGTTGGACACACGAGACGGCAGCTGAGGGTGATACCTATAAGTCTGCGCGGCTGACGGTATTCATCGCGGCGCCGGCTACACCGCAGCGGAGACCGGACGGTTCCTTCCCCAGAGGTCCAAGGAAGAACTTCGGCGGGTTTAACCGCGGACCGTTCATGACGGTCACAGGAGCGGACGGCAAACCAGTACTGGATATGCTGGGCTGGGAAATGGGCGTGCTGAACGACAAGGACGATAACAGCCAGCTTAACTATGACCGGCGGCCAGAGGATCCGCAGTTTTATCAGGTAGGGGCCACGTTCAAGTCGCCCGACGATGAACACTATTATGGGCTTGGTGAGAATCAGGAAGGGTATGTGGACCACCGGGGACATAAGATCGAGTGTTGGGCGAACTATACGGCGGCTGGCGGCGCCAGCTTCTGCGTACCTTTCCTGATCACCAACAAGGGATACGGGTTGCTGTGGGACAATCCCTCGAAGACCACGATTCTACCCGGATTCAACGAGCAGACGAGGTGGGTTTCTCAGGTGGGTCAGAGGGTTACGTTTTTTGTTGTGGTTGGCGCCACAACCGACGAGATCTATGCCGGATACCGGCTGCTGACAGGAGATACTCCGATGCTGCCAAAAGGCGCGTACGGCCTGATCCAGTGCAAGCAGCGGTATTCCACGCAGGAAGAAATGCTGGCGGTAGCCAAAGGGTATCGCGATCGTCATCTGCCCATCGACATATTGGTACTGGATTGGTTTTATTACACCGGGATGGGCCAGATGGACTTCATCAAAGAGGCGTGGCCTGATCCGGCGGAGATGAATCGCCAGCTTCATGCGATGAACATTGAGACGATGATCAGCATATGGCCGCGTTTCCAGCCTGGCACACGCTACTACGACCTTATCCAAAAGAACGGATGGTTCCTTCATCATGCGGATGGAACGCCGGAGGACGGCCTTCCCTACGATCGTGAAGGGTCGGACATCGATACCACTAATCCGGATGCGGCGCAGTGGTATTGGGGTGTTGTGCGGGACGATATAGCGAGCAAGGGCTTCAACTATTTCTGGGCCGACGAGACCGAGCCCGACCTGCCACCGGATGGCAGTTATTTCAAGATCGGACCGGGCACGGAGTATTTCAACGTGTACCCGCTGTTCCACACCGCGGCGTTTTATGACGGGATGCGCAAGGATATGGCTGACCAACGGGCACTGATCCTGGCTCGCGATGCCTATACCGGTGCACAGCATAACGGCGCCATCTTCTGGTCCTCGGATATCTCCCCCGACTGGGATGCGCTGCGGCGGCAGATTCCCACCGGCCTGGACGTAGCTGCATCCGGAATCGCATATTGGGGAAACGATATCGGCGGGTGGCAGGGTTTGCCGAAAACCCACGTACCCGCGCATCCGCCGCTGATCGATCCCTCCGATGCACGCGACGAAGTCGGTGGCTATGACGATTATCCGGAGTTATACGTCCGGTGGTACGAGTATGGGGCCTTTCAGCCTAACTTCAGAACCCATGGCACGCGGCCACACAACGAAGTGTGGTCTTACGGCAAACAGGCCGAGCCGATCCTCGAGAAATATCTGAAGATGCGCTACGAACTGATGCCTTATATCTACTCGCTCGGGTACTTCACACACGCCACCGGAGCTCCCTTCATGCGCGGCCTGTTCATGGATTTTCCAAACGATCCGAATGTGGCGCAGATCGGGGATGAGTACATGTTCGGCCCGGCGTTCCTGGTCGCGCCGGTAACCTCTCAGGGGCAAACGACAAAAAGCGTCTATCTGCCCGCCGGTACGGCATGGTACGACTACTGGACCGACAAGCGGTATGAGGGCGGCCAAACAATCCAGGCGAGCGCGCCGATCGACAAGATCCCGCTTTTTGTAAGAGCGGGCTCGATTGTGCCGCTGGGGAGCGTAATCGAGAGCACGCATGACACGCAGAGCATCGCGCATGTCAAGGTCTATCCCGGAGCCGACGGCGACTTCACGCTCTATAACGACGATGGCCAGACCTATGCTTACGAGAAGGGCAATTTCCAGGTTACGAATCTCCACTGGGATGATGTGACCAAGAAACTAACGCAGACTGGAACGAAAGCGTGGACGGCAAGTGGCGTTGTGGAGGTGGTTCGGGGGCGGTGAGGCGCTTCCGCCAGGTGACCTGTATTTTGATCTCTTCTCGGAGGAACAAAACGTCTTGAGTGGCGAGCGTGCATACAGTCACCTCAGTGCCCTTGGTTTGACCTTCCGCAACGAGAAATTTGTGGAGTTTTCTCCTGCCGAAAGGAGGGAGTGTTAAGGATGAAGGTAACTGCCGCTGCTCTGGCTGCTTTTGCGGCTGCACTGTTCGTCGTTCCGATCTATGCCCAGGTCCAGGCCCAGGTCCAGGTAAAGGGGCAGGAGCGTCCGATTCCCCGCATTGTGCAGAAGGACGGACGCTATGCCCTGTTCGTGGACGATGCTCCATTTCTGATTTTAAGTGTCGAGGACCAGGACCTTGGATTAGAGAGCACCTGGCCTCCCCAGCCCAAAGACTGGGACAACATGGAGTATCTGCACGCCAACACGGTTGAAGTGCCCATCTACTGGGATCAGATCGAAGAGCAGCCGGGAAATTTCGATTTTTCGTCGATCGACAGGCTTCTGGCCGCGGCTCGCGAGCACAACATGCGGCTCATCCTGCTCTGGTTCGCCACCTGGAAGAACGGCAGCCAGCACTACATGCCGGACTGGATGTTATCGGATCCCGCCCGCTATTTCCACGCGGTCAACAGGGAAGGAGAGGCAGTGGATTCGCCATCGCCCTTCGCCACCGCGTCGCTGGAAGCGGACAAGAAAGCGTTCGCGGCAGTCATGCAGCACCTGAAAGAAACCGATCCGCAGCGCACCGTCATCATGGTTCAGGTGGAGAATGAGACCGGCAACTGGAAGAGCGTCCGCGATTTCTCGCCGGCTGCGGAGAAGTACTTCGAAGCGCCGGTACCGCCTGAGATCCTCAAGGCCATGCCTGCGCAGACGACTTCCGCATCGCCGAACTGGCAGGGGGCGTTTGGTCCCGATGCGGACGAGTACTTCAACGCCTGGGCGACTGCGAAATACGTGGGCGAGGTCGCGGCTGCGGGAAAAGCGGTCTATCCGCTGCCCATGGACGTCAACGACGCTTTGCGCAACCCATTCCATCCAGGCCTTCCCGGAGAACCGGGCGTTCCCGGCAATTACGAGAGCGGCGGCCCTACAGACAATGTGATTCCCATCTGGAAAGCCTCGGCTCCGGCCATCGATCTTCTCGGTCCCGACGATTATCAGGGCGATCCCGCCGCGTATTTGAAAGTGTTGGATCTCTATCGCCGCGATGACAATCCCCTCTTCCTTCCGGAGAGCGGGTGTCCTGGATGTGACCCGGACAGTGGAGACTTTACCCGCTATTTCTTCTCGGTACTCGGTCTTCAGGGCATAGGATATTCGGAGTCCGGAAATCAGTCTGTGCCTTCCCTGGCAAGGAACTTCGAGTTGGTTGGTCCGATGCAGCGGGAGATCGCCCGCCTCAATTTCGAAGGCAAGCTCAAGGCCGTGGCCGAGCCCGTACACACAAAGGGCGGAGACCAGGGTGATCCCAGGCAGACGATGCGGTTTGGAAGCTGGAACGCAGTGGTGAAATACGGGTCAGCCCGCTTTGGTGCAGCCACCACCGCATGGAATGAGAAGCCAGAGGGGCGCGCTCTGGTGGCTCAACTTGGCGAGAACCAGTTTCTGGTGGCCGGATACTTCTGCACCGTCGACTTCTACCCGGCCGGCACCGAGGAGCAACAGAAGACGGAGCATATCGTGGACGGAACCGGGCAGATTCCCTCCGCTTTGATCGATGGAAAATGGCAGCACCGGCAGTTCATGCTCGTTGAACAGGGAGTTTACGAAGACGGAACTTTCAAGCTGCTGCGTAGCCAGAATGGGGATGCAACGGATTATGGCCTGCGGTTTGGGGAGGAGCCCACGGTGCTGCGCGTGACGCTTGGCACCTATTAGAGCAGTTTCGGAATTAACGTAGACTTTTTGAGAGCATTAAAAGGTGGCATTTTCTTCCACCCCACAGACGAAGACCTGTCTGCGGGGAACCCCGGCTTGATGAAAATGCCACTTTGCTGAGTGCATTCGGTCTACACTAATTCCGAAACTGCTGTAGCCCGTCGAGAGAGTTTCTATTTCCATTCCCGGCGGCAGAGTGAGCAGACCAGGCAACATCGGCGGGGTGAAAACGAATACAATGTGGCACGCATGACAGCTTGCCGTATCGAGGAATCAAACAGGAGTCATCTATGCGAATGAAGATGAAAGCGATATCCACGTTGAGCTTGCTTGTGTGTGTTACCGCTTCGACGATTTCGGCCGGGGCGCAAACGGATAATGGCGTCCCACACTTGCGGAAACAGGGCACTGCCACCCAGCTGATCGTGGATGGCAAGCCGTTTCTGGCTCTCGCCGGAGAACTCACCAACAATGCAGCGACCAGTCTCCCCATGATGGAGCCCATTTGGCCAAAGCTTGTCGCCGCCAACCTGAACACCGCGCTTGTAGGCGTCTCCTGGGCGCAGTTTGAGCCGGAAGAGGGCAACTTCAATTACACCCAGATCGATGGCGTAATCGCGAAGGCCAGAGAGAACCAGATGCACCTGGTCATTCTCTGGTTCGGCTCCTGGAAGAACGGCACATCCAGTTTCGCGCCGTACTGGGTGAAGAAGGATTACACCCGCTTTCCGCGCATTCAGATCGACAATGGCAGCACCGTCTCGATCTCGGGCCCCGTGGAGCTGCTGAGCACGTTTGGCGACGCCACGCGAGATGCAGACGCTGCCGCGTTCGCGGCATTGATGCGGCATATCAAGGAAGTCGATGGCGCCCAGCACACCGTTCTGATGATGCAGGTGGAGAACGAGGTGGGTGTGCTGCGGGATTCGCGCGATCGGTCTCCGGCGGCTAACCGCGCGTTTGCCGGGCAGGTGCCGGCAGAGTTGATGAACTACCTGGAAGCGCACAAGGATACGCTCATTCCGGAGTTCCGTGCAGTGTGGGCGGCAAATGGATACAAGAGCTCAGGAACCTGGGAAGAGGTCTTCGGTCCCGGAAAGCCGGCTGACGTGGAGATTCCAATTCAGACGACGAGCCCGCCCATGAGTGCGGATGAGCATGAGGTCAGCTGGAGGGACCTACACTGGCCTTCCGATGAGATCTTCATGGCGTGGAACTATGCTCGCTTTGTCGAGAAGGTGGTCAAAGAGGGCAAGGCCGCCTATGACATTCCCATGTACGTGAACGGGTGGCTGCAGCAGCCGAATCACGCCTGGCCGGGAACGTATCCCAGCGGCGGTCCCATGCCTCAGGTACACGAAATCTGGCGGGCCGGAGCTCCAGACGTAGATATCCTTGCGCCGGATCTTTACTTGCCTTATTTTGACGAGGTTTGCGAACGATTCAGCCGGAACGGCAACCCGCTCTTCATTCCAGAGACGGGAACCAATGCGGCCAATGTGATTATGGCGGTCGGAAAACACAATGCGATCGGCTTTTCTCCTTTTGGTGTTGACGGAGGAAGACCGATTCCCCCGGACCTTGCAGCCGCATATGGAATGCTCGACGAGTTTGCACCGATGATTCTGGCGCATCAGGGGACTGACACCATGACCGCGGTGCGGATGGTTCAGGGCGACCCGCCCAAGCAGGTCAAGTTGGGCAATTACACCATGACGTTTACCTATACGGGCCGGATCATGCGCCTGGCCCCGCAGGCCAAGGGCGGAGTAGTGGGATCTCCTCCTCCTCCAAGGCAACCCGGCGCAGAGCCGGAAGAACCCCTGCCGCCGCTGGAAGCGGCCGCAGTTTTGATTTCCACTGGTCCCGATGAGTATTACTTTGGCGGTGGAGGCATGCGTGTCGACTTTACGCCGAACACGCCCGGACCTCCAAACGTGGGACTCGGTGTGGTACAGACGGGCAAGTTTGTGGACGGAAAGTGGGAGCTTACCCGTTGGATTGAAGGCGACGATGATGCACAGGGAGAGATCCTGGTGCTGAATCCAGGCACGATCGTACGGGTCCAGCTCTACCGCGTTCCATAGGTTGACAGTTCCGATGTCTTCGCGGTTTCTCCATTGCCGGTTTAATCCGTCGCGTGTACGCGATCGGTATGAATGCGAGAAAACCCGTCCCCGGCGCAGCATTTTGACAAACTCGCGTGCAGATCGCGGAAGAAATGAGGATTGAAGACGATGAAAATCTCCATCATCGCAGCCGTTTTGGCGGCATCAAGCACCGGGCTTGCACTGCAGGCGCAGGTGACGGAACATCCCGTCCCCCGGCTCGTCGAGAATGATGGACGATACGCCCTGCTCGTGGACGGCGCGCCCTTTCTGATGCTGGGCGCGCAATCGAACAACTCCAGCGACTGGGCGGCCACGCTGCCCAAGGTGTGGCCCGCCATCGAGTACCTACATGCCAACACGCTCGAAACTCCGATCTACTGGGAACAGTTCGAGCCAAAGCCGGGACAGTTCGATTACTCGCAAATGGACTCCGTCATTGCGCAGGCGCGCGAGCATCACGTTCATCTGGTCCTGCTCTGGTTCGGCACCTGGAAAAACGGCAGCCAGCACTACATGCCGGAATGGATGAAGCTCGAGCCCGAGCGCTACTCCCACGTGACCAACAAGAATGGAGAGTTCGTAGACTCGCCCTCTCCGTTCGCAACCGAATCTCTCGAAGCGGACAAGCGCGCCTTCGCCGCCTTCATGCTGCACATTAAGAACGCTGATCCGGAAAGAACGGTGCTGATGGTGCAGGTTGAGA
>Ga0224554_1002267_pt1 | contig 10302 bp, 9 predicted proteins | sample 714S22024metaG_FD_180666 | JGI IMG/M metagenome (GOLD analysis project Ga0224554, IMG submission 180666) | Peat soil microbial communities from Stordalen Mire, Sweden - 717 S2 20-24 | ecosystem: Environmental > Terrestrial > Soil > Wetlands > Peat | place: Sweden: Norrbotten County, Stordalen...
GCCCAAAAATCGTACCTTTTCCTTCATGACCGGTTCCTCTCCGCTTGTGGCTCTGAACTGTGATCCTTCCTGAATCACAGCCTAACCCACGGTCAGCGCACTGGACCGGTCACTCCATGATGACTAACCTGAATGCAAATTACGTTGGTGTTGACGACGAAGCCATCGGAAGCTTGGCGACAAAGCATCTGATTTCAGTTGGCTGCAAGAGAATTGCTCATCTGCGCGGCCCCGAAACAAGCCCAGGCATTGGGAGGCTCAATGGATATCTGAGCGCGCTGCGAAAGAACAAGATGACTCCGCTGCCAGGCTACGTCACTGTTCCCAGGATGGTAGACGTCAATAGCAGGGAGAGTGGTGTGGACTTGATGAAGCAGTTGATTAAGCTGAAACCTCGCCCCGACGGCGTCTTCTGCTTCAACGATCCGATGGCGATGGGCGCGATTCATGCGATCCTCGATGCCGGCCTGCGAATTCCAGATGATATCGCTGTCATCGGCTCCGGCAATCTCCACTACGATAGCGAACTTCATGTCCCACTCTCGAGCGTCGACCAACAGACAGAAATGGTCGGTAAATGCGCCGCTCGTGTAACCCTGTCGCTTCTCGAGTCGAAGAAGGCGCATCGCGCGCAATCAATTGTCCTTCAGCCCAAGTTGGTCGTCCGCGCCTCGAGCAAGAAAGAGCACAGGGTGAAGTAGGCCCCGCGGCAAAAGACTCTAGAAGGACGCGCAGCGGTGCGCCACGGGATTGACACCCGCCAGACGCGCAAATATCATCTCAAAAGCAGCTAAGTAAGCGCTAAAGTTGATTGGTATGCGCCGCGATTGGACTTTCGGTAGGGATGCATTTGCCAAGCCATTTCCTACCTGGAGGTTGCATTAGGCATTCAGAAGGTCCACGGGTGTTCGCCGGAAAAAACGGAATCAACTTCTGCGCGGTGCACAACTGGCAATCATAAAGGGGAAGGCTTTCATTACGGGGATTCACCGATTGATGGCAAATTCTAACGCTCACCGTGCGAGCCAGTTGCCCGGACTGATCTCGCATACTATGTCGGCGGTTTTGTGCCTCGAGATACTGTTTGGCGGCGGCGCTCAAGTTGCGGCCCAGATGGCGAGCTCGCACACAGTTCAACCATCCTTGGTGCCGGGGCGATTCATAGACATAACCGAGAGAGCGGGCGTGCATTTTTTGCACCAGGCCCCGCATACTTCTCGCAAATACCTGATCGAGACCATGGGTTCGGGTGTGGCGCTGTTTGACTGCAACAACGACGGCCTTCTCGATCTCTTTCTGGTCAACGGCGCTCCCTATCCTGATCCCACTCCCAAGGGCTTCGTTCCCCGAAAGACTGGACCTGAATATTGGAACCGGCTTTACCGTCAAAAGGCCAACGGGGCATTTGAGGACATCACGTCTAAATCTGGACTTCAGGGCGTTGGCTATGACATGGGTGTTGCAGTTGCCGACTTTAACAACGACGGGTTCGAAGACATTTTCGTAACTGGCTATGGCGGAAACCGCTTGTATCAAAACAACGGCAACTGCACCTTCACCGACATCACCGATAAAGCCGGCGTCGCCGGCGGTGGATGGTCCAGTTCTGCGGCTTGGGTTGACCTTGACGGGGACGGTTTACTCGATCTCGTCGTCGTGCGCTACGTAACGTGGGACTGGGATGATCTTTGGTGTGGCCCGGAGCATCGCGAAGAGTATCGCGGCTACTGTCATCCCGACGTCTTTCAGCCAATTACCATGCTGGTATACCACAATGAGGGCAATGGCCGATTCAAGGAGGTCTCGCACAAGTTGGGACTGGACAAGCCGGCCAAGGGCCTTGGAATTGCGATCGCTGACTACGATCGTGATGGTCGCATCGATCTCTATATCGCTAACGACTCGATGCAGGAATTCCTTTTCCATCAGAAGGACGACGGAACCTTTGAGGAAGTCGGCCTGGAATCTGGCGCCGCCGTAAACTTTTCCGGACAAACTTACGCGGGCATGGGCGTAGATTTCGCAGATTACGACAACGATGGTTGGCCTGATATTGCTGTAACTGACCTCGCAAACCAACGATACTCTGTTTACCGGAACAACCGCAACGGCACCTTCGATGACGTCTCCAACTCAAACGGTATCGGTGCAATGTCACAGATGCACTCGGGATGGAGCCTTCGTTTCATGGATTACGACAATGATGGATGGAAGGATCTGCTTATTGCACAAGGACACGACCTAGATACCATTCAACGGACTTCTCCCCAGCTTCGCTACAAGGAGCCGATGATGCTGGTGCGCAATACGGGCAAAAACTTCGTCGACATCTCTGATATTTCAGGTGATATATTCCAGGATGCCTGGGTTGGTCGCGGGATGGCAATTGGCGATCTTGATAATGATGGTCGCATCGACGCGGCAGTTAGCACCAACGGCGGTCCTGCACATATTCTTCTCAATCAGACTGTTACATCCAATCACTGGCTTACGTTGCATCTCACTGGCCACAAGAGCAATCGAGATGGCATCGGTGCGCTCGTCAAGTTGACGACGGCGCATGGATCTCAGTGGGCATTGGTGACTACATCGAGCGGATATCTTTCCGCAAGCGATCCACGCGTGCATTTTGGACTGGGCGACAGCTCGTTAGCTACCAGTATTGAGATACATTGGCCAAGCGGGATTGTGCAGACGCTTGTAAATATTAAAGGCGATCGGCAGGTCCAGATCGATGAGCCATTGGGTGAGGCAGCCACAAAAGTCCCTGCCGCCGTTAGCAGTCATTAACGCCATCTTGTCTAAATAGCGAGAGATCGTCGTTGTGTCCTTAACGTTTGGTCCAGATAAGCCAGCGAAGTCTGTGAGCTTCGAAGGCGTCAGGGCTTGACGAGGGCGTTACCACTTTCTCGATCTGCTTATCGGGAGAGAACAACGTCGATGGATACTCACGGACGTGCGATCTGGATTTCGACGATGCTCGGCGCAAATCCCGGGTCACTCGAGAACCTAATTGTGTTTTTACCCTTGTTTAACATCACGTCCAACACATTCGTCCGTATGACCGAAGCATCGAATGTGTTGCGGAAGTAACTCTTCTTTACCTCTTGCCCGTTGATACTGATCTCCGCCAATCGCTCGACCTGCCCGCCGTGCACCTGTTCATCGTTCGTATACCAAACGATCATCTTGTAGTTACCCGCCTCAGCCACATCGACGTGATTGAACTGGAGGAAGTTGCTATCCCCCCCGCCGATCTGGGTGACTAACGAATTTCCCGATCCAGTCAGAGTGGAAAGTCGGCATGCACCAGAAATCGTGTTGCCGGGATCGTCTGCCTTGTAAGTAGCGATCTCCCCTTCTGACAGCATAAGATCGATGCTGTCGATACGCAATCCACCGCTTGAGCCATCCGGCAACGCCTGAAACCTGAATCGATTGATGCCACCAGTAAGGAAGAAACGGTGGCGCTCGGTTGTCCAGGAGTCCGCAGCTGCAGGCTCACGCAAGTCTATGGCTTCCGGCTGTGCCCCATTGAGACTTAGGCCGACTCTTGCCAAAATGCCAGGCTTCACGCGATGGAGAGAATAATGCAGGGTCAGTTCGTAATATCCGTCATGCAATGCATTCACAGTGAACTCGGTGGCAGCCAACCCTGTTGCCGCGTATCCCTCAACGAATCCGGGTCCCACTTCGTCCTTGCCGTCTCCGTACTTGATTGCCGCTGACCCGAAAAGATCGGCATACTCGGCCTTATAGCGGTCTGCTCGATTTGCATCGCTTCGATTAGTGGCTGGAGAAACTATTAGCTGATAAGCCGAACTGGATTCGGTTTGCGGCACATTGATCGCAATCGAATCGTTGACCGGGACAAAATTCCCCTCTTGAATGAAGCCCGGGCCTTTCGACGGTTCGGTGCCCGAACTCGCTATTCTCCAGACGGCGACGTGAACGGGTCTTCCGGAAAAAGGTGCTCCGCCTAGACCCCTGACATCGACGACTACTGCTCCAGTAGAGCCTCCGAAAATAATGCGCGCCTGCTTGTTGGCATCGTCCACCGTAGCGAATACTTGTAGCCCATTCCCGTATATGTCAGGTACGGTGGCGGCCACGGTATCGCCGGTCATTGAGCCATACCACTTATATAGCCACCAAGCGCCGGTGGCCTGGTTGGGGCTGGACTTCGCCACTAATCCCGAAAGCGAGCCGGACGGCCCCCAGAACGCAAGGCAAGCCCGCACATTGCTTTTTTCAAGACGTGAAATCCACTTGACCAATTCTCCTGGGACACCCAGATCTCCTGTTGCCCGCGCATATTCGTTGATCACAATTGGCAACGGGGAAATGTGTAGGCTGGATTCGATCTCCCTATAGTTCCTATATCGGTCGTCCCAACCGGGATAGAAATCATCCAGCAACTCATGCCAGCTCACTTCGTCAGGCAGCACTTGGTTGTCTCTGGCAAATCTTAGAAACTGGCGATACGTCTCAGAACGGTAAATGGAAAAATTGGGGCCAACGATTCTCGCATTATGGTCGATGGCGCGGATTGCGATATAGACAGCTTTCCAATCCTCGAAAAACTTCTCCAGCGGCTCACCTGAGTAGCCGTACCAGTTATTGTCCGGTTCATTAAAAGGCACGTAGGAAAACAAATCATGATTCGGATCGGCGGCGACTTTGCGAACAATACCACGAACCTTTTGCAGATAATCGTCGATTCCCGCATTGTCGTAGGGCCAGTTCGGGTAAACGTCCTGAAGATAAATTTCAATTTCTTTCCCACCCGCTCGTCGAAATGCAGGTGCAACTTGCAGCGCGTCGCCCGTTGGGTGCTGCAAACCATCGGGAGGTTTTTGCGCCGCAATTTGTGGCTTCAGCGACACCATCATGTTATCTGATGGAATTCCATCCTCGGCCTGACCATAGAGCCAGCCGCTGGCGCCATGGGTGATCCTTCCCTGGCGGACAGACAGGTCAACGGCTACCTGGCAACGAGCTGCAATAGCGAGGGGGAGGACCAGAGCCGCTAGCAGAAGCGATGGGATTCGAAGGCTTGCCAAACTGCTCTCCGAGAACGAATTCGCCGAGTAATTCACACTTTGCTCGCTTTCATGCCGTGATCAGCGCGGATGCCGTTACGTACAAATTCTTCGTCATCTCACTTTGATGTCGGACGGCGATTCTGAATTTTCCCAATACGAATCGCCTGTTTTAACGTCAACGTTTACTTCGTCAGCAAAGAAACCACCGATGTGGTCGCGTCTGAACACAAACCATAAGACCATTGACAACCAGGCGTCGATTCGAAAGTTTTGATTGCGCAACCTGACTGCTCGCGCCGTCCAAAGCAAGCACCTAGCGCATCATCGTCTGCGCTTCTTTACAGTTATGCCGCAATTAGGTTATTTGTTCGCTTTTCGCTTTCTGTCGGTTGAGGCCCGAACTACGAGCCGAGGCTGAATGATGATTGACTTGTTCCGCGGAGGAGTCTTTGATTTCAATAATGACAAAGTCAATTGTGCTGCCCGTTCGCCTATCAGGTCGGTCTGCTGGTCGATGCTAGAGAGTGGAACACGAAGTTCGGTATCGTAATGCAGATTTCCGGAGCCTATTACAGCAATATCCCGTGGCACACTCAAGCCTGCATCGAGGATCGAATGGATTGCTCCCATCGCCATCGGATCGTTGTAGCAGAAAACGCCATCAGGACGAGGACTCAGAGCAAGTAATTGCCTCATCGAATCAGCGCCGTTCTCTCTGCTCTGCACGTCCACTAACCGCGGCAGGGTCACATAGCCAGGTAGAGACTTCAACTTGCGCTTAGCAAGCGCATTCTCATAGCCCTTTAGACGCCCTGCGCCAGGGCTGTTGTCAGGTCCACGCAGATGTGCAATTTTCTTGCACCCTATTTCAAGCAGATGTTCAGTTGCTAGCTCCCCAATTGCCTCGTCGTCGGTTCCAACGTAGCTAGCAGTAAACCCCGGGAAGTTACGATCAATTAAGACAAAAGGCAGTCCCTGCTTTTGGATCCGCTCGAACAATGATGAATTGGTTGCTGAAGATGCAATGACCAGAGCATCCAACCGCCGGCTCAAGAGTTGGTTGATCTCTTGCTCCTCCAGTTCTGGATCCTCTTCCGATGTCGAAATGGTGAGGCAATAATCCTTCTTGAGAAGCACCTTTGAGAGCGATTTCGCTACTTGCGCAAAGAACGGGTGCAAGAGGTCCGGCACCACTAGACCAACCAGATATGTCTTTCCCGTCACGAGCCCACGTGCAGCAAGATTTGGAGTGTAGTTAAGCTCCCGAACGCGGTCAAGAACACGCTTGCGAGTCGCAGCACCTATATCTTCATGATTCCGAAGTACCTTTGACACAGTGACCACAGAAACCCCTAGTTCTTGCGCAATTTCTTTCATGGTCGTTGACATAAGACCTTATACCATAAAGGCCTCTGAAGTTTGCGATACCTGTAACGTTATCTATGCGCCCAAGTTCAACCCTAATGCAGCGCCACGCCATCTAAAAGTTAGCCTATGCCAGCCCCCTTCTCCATGCGTAGTACTCGCGCATTCCCTCTTGCAGATCGAGCCGACGCTCCATCATTCGTATGAATGTTCGCGAGCCGCAGTAGTCTTGATTCTTAGTAGAAGGCCGGATGGAACCAAGAACGAATTAAAAAAAAGGCCGCTGACAAGAAGAACATTGCAGCGGCCGCGGAGACACTTTGAAAAACGCTAAATGCACTGCGGCTATGCGAACTCAACCTTTACTCAAGGTCTTAATCGCGCCTGATTGATGCCATTTACGGCGACATTCCTTTCCTCATCCCGTTCCCATGAAAGTTCCGGATTGGATTCCTCCCTGCTCAGATCGTGATCGTTCGTGCTACTTCAGATCGGAAATCAGCATGGCATCACGGAGGCGCTGCTCCGCATCGGCGTCCCAGTAGCCGCAGTCAAGTTCGAAGAAAAGAGAGGTGTAAGGAATGGCCATGTCGGTCTTGATAATAAGAACTCGAATTACTTCGGCGGATTGATCGAGCCTGGCGATGATCTCGTCATGAGGAAAATAGGCAACGCGTGTGCCTTGCAGCATGTTTTCGCGTGCTTTTCGGTAGTTCTCGATGCCCGGCGCGTCGACTTCAGGAACAAATGCAAGTTCGCTATCAGCATAGACATTCGCGCGTATGTGGCGGCACGAAGCGATTGCTTCGAGAACATGTCGGACAGCTTGAAGCTGGTCGGCTCCGGAGTCGATGGTTTCGATGCCATCCTTTGACTGCGCGGGATATGCCGAATCGGCAACCACGATCCAGTTCCTATGGCCAAAAAGTGGAAGAATTTCGCCGAGCCGAGCTTTCCAGTCGGAGATTGCGGAGCCGGTCATTATCGCTTCCTTTCGTTCCGTGATTACTTCAACTCTTCATCCTGGCAGACGGCCACCTTGCCGCACTTGCCTGATGCCATCAGCGCGTAAGCATCGCCTGCGCGGTCGAGCGCAAAGCGGTGAGTAATGATGTCGGCGGGGTGAAGGTTCCAACGCACCAACCGCTCCACCAACTCTTCCATCAGCCACGTCGAGGTAACCCACGAACCATAGATCGTCTTCTGGTCGTGAATGATGTCAGGCGACGGATTGAATTCAACCGTGCCCCCTTCTCCAAGAAAGACGATCTTTCCCCACTTGCGTGTTGCGCGAACGGCCGTTGCGCGCGCTACGTTGTTTGCGGAGCAATCTACGGCCCGCTCTACGCCCATGCCGCCGGTCAGTTCCCTCACCTGGGCCACGTTGTCGGGACCTGACGCAAGAACTGCATCGCACAGGCCAAGGTCGAGAGCAATCTTCATTCGCTCGGGGACCACGTCGATACCGATAATTTTGCTGGCGCCAAGCTTGCGGCAAAGCGCGCCCGTGGCCAAGCCAACCGGGCCCAGTCCGGTAACCAGCACCGCGTGATTGCCGTCGATGCCGATCTTCTGCAACCCTTCGTAGACCGTGCCAAATCCGCAGGCGACCTGCGCACCGTCGGCATACGAGAGCGCGTCCGGCAGCGCGATCAGGTCCTTCTCCTCGGCAATCATGTATTCGGCCATGCCGCCGTCGCGCTGCCATCCGTAGGCGCGGCGATATTTCTCACTGGTGCACGAAATCATATAGCCGCGGCGGCAATCGTTGCACACGCCGCAACCGGAGATGTGATACACAATCACGCGATCGCCGGATTTGAAGCGGCGGCATCCCGGACCTTCCGCCACAATCTGTCCGCATGGCTCGTGTCCCGCAATCACTCCCTGGTAGCCTTCGGGCCCCTTTCCCAGATGCTCGTGATAGATGCAGCGGATGTCGGACCCGCAAATTGTGGAAGCCTTTACGCGCAGCAGTACTTCGCCATGGCCGGGAGCAGGCACAGGCACTGTGCGCATCTCCACAGTCGAGTCACCGGGCAGAAAGGCCGCGGTCATGGATTCTTTCATTTCTTCCTCTCTCGGTGTTTCGTGCCTTCGCCTTTACGGCGGCGTGATCTCTCCGTTCAGGTCCCAAAGATCTTCCCAGGTCTGCCCTTCCTTCCAAAGGAACACCTGGCCCTTGATGAAGCGGCAGTTCCGGTCGATGGTCGCGATCTGCCGCATCTCGTCATCCGTCAGTGGATCGCGTACCACGCACTCAAGGTTCTCGCGATAGTGATGGATGGAGAATGGAATCGGCGTTTGCCCGCGCTGCACAGCCCACTTGATGCAGACCGTCGCCGGGCTGATGCTGTGCCGCTTCGCGATTCCGGTAATGACTGAATCCTGCGTCGGCGTTGTGTCTTCAGGCGTGCGGTCGCGCTCAGGACGCCCCGGCGATCCGATGGGACAGTAGCCAATGGGCTGGATGCCGTTTTCCAGTACAAACTTGAAAAGCTCAGGCTGCTGAAAATGCGGATGCAGTTCCATCTCATTCACTGCGGGCTTGATGCGCGCATCGCGCAGCACAAGTTTGAGCTTTGGAACGGTCATATTCGAAGTGCCGATGTGGCGCACCAGCCCCATGCCGACCAGTTCCTCCATCTTTCGCCAGGTCTTCATGTAGCTCTGGTGAATGTAAGGCTTGGCATCGGGGCTGCGCGAACTGACATCGCAATGCGGGGGATGGAAGTTGGGAAATGGCCAGTGAACCAGATACAGGTCGAGATACTCGAGCCGGAGATCGGAGAGGGACTTTCGGCACGAGGCAATCACGTCGTCCTCCCCGTGCTTGTCATTCCAAAGTTTGGAAGTGACCCAGAGTTCCTCGCGCTTGATTCCGCTTTGAAGAATGCCGGCAAGCGCGGCGCCCACCTCGGGTTCGTTTCCGTAGACGGATGCGCAATCGAAATGCCTGTAGCCGACCGCGGCCGCACCAGTAATAGCCTGGGCCACCTGGTCCGGGGTTACTTGGTCAGAGCCAAAGGTGCCGAGACCGACTGCCGGCATTCTGGCGCCGGTAAACAAGAGTCTCTGCGGAATGGAAGTAGGATCGAAGGCCAGCGTTGCGCGTTGGTCTGACGTGCCCATGCATTCTCCATAACGATAAAGTAAGCGATAACTCTAACGGACGAAGAATACGCGATCTCTCTGACCGTGTCAACTCGTCAATTTAGTCTTCACCGAGCCCCCAAGGTCACGAAATTTGAAGGCTGATCGAAAATATAGATCGGGGGTAAGCAATGGGTGCAGCTAAACGAGCGGCTTCTCGTTGCCCAACTTTCATTCGAGACAAGTTCGATGAATCTTTCGATTTCAAGCTCACAAACCCTGGGCCTGACAGCTTGAATGATGAGTTTGGCAAGAACAATGTCGTGCCTAATGAACTCGCCACGAAATCGGAGGCCCCGATAGCAATGGAGCGCTGGACCTGACGATCGGGAAGTTGTGGGACGATAACAGCAACTTGTCGAGCAACAATTGTGGAGTGCTCGCCGTCCCGATCGGCAGCACCTATGCTCGCGCAGTTCTCAAGTTGAAGAGCGATCTGATACGAAAACTTCTGCGGAAAGGTCGAACAGCTACCTCTTCGACCCAGCACGCGAAACGGGATGGTGTTTCTCCATTGTCGCCCGGACTCTGAAACCGAGGCTCGGGCATTCTCTTGGACGGTCATCTCCGAGAAGATTGAAAATCAATTCTCGTTCGGAAGGTGGAATCCTCAGTAACAGTTCAGGTGCCCCCAGCCGATAAAAGCTGGACATGGCGGGGATTCTCCTCCATTGTTAACGCATGAGTGGGAGAACATCTCGCCACCATTCCGGCACCCGCTGCTCAGCAGGTGATTGGC
>Ga0224554_1002268_pt1 | contig 10300 bp, 7 predicted proteins | sample 714S22024metaG_FD_180666 | JGI IMG/M metagenome (GOLD analysis project Ga0224554, IMG submission 180666) | Peat soil microbial communities from Stordalen Mire, Sweden - 717 S2 20-24 | ecosystem: Environmental > Terrestrial > Soil > Wetlands > Peat | place: Sweden: Norrbotten County, Stordalen...
CAGCTCTTCAGAAACCCATAGTTCGTTGAATTCACCATTTTCATCCTGCAAGTTGCCGCCGGAGATATTCCACCACCTGTAGCCATGCGCGCGGATTCCGCCGATATTGGCTATTTTTGCCCAACGCATCGAAAAGGTAAAATTGGCGCGTTACCGGAATTCCGCGCCCATCAACTCTGCCTTCAGAGGCTATCCAACATTGCTGTCACCGGGGGCAATCTTCTGCCTGGTACAGTAGGCTCCTGCCGACTCGATGCTGTTTACTGAAGGGTAACTGACGGATAAGAGACCACCCTCTCAGAACACTCGATACAAGCTGAAAAAACCTATTGAAGCCCCGCGGATGGATTACATTGTAAGCGTAGTCAGGATGTTGTTAAAAGGTAGCTGAAAGGAATAGGGATCGATATGCGTTATCGATATTTTGTGCTGGCTTTGTCGGCAGTTTCTGTTGCTGCCGTGCTGCTTTGCTGGCAACGCAAGGTCCATGGTGAAAGTTCAGCGGCGGTTGCGCCTTACACGGCACATCTGACCGTCACGAAAAATAGAGTTCTGTCGGATGGCTCTTTGTGGAACGGCATTTCCTCCGAGGTGCTTGCTCGCGACCGGCAGGGAAGAACCTACAGCAAAACTGGGCGTGCATTTCAGAATGGCGAACAGAGGACGGAATTGTTTTCGTTTCTTGTGCAGTACCCGGCCAAACAGCTGACTCTAACTTGGGAATCGAATAGTCAAGTAGCGGTCGTAGGTCATTGGCCGTTTTGGCAAGGGCGCAAAGGCTGCTGGGCGGATGAGCAGGGGCAGCATCAGTGGCGTTTTCCAAGTGAGGAGGACTGGTACAAGGTTCCCGCTTCGCCTGAGGTGGGGAGGTCGGAGACAATTGCATCGGAGGCTGGGGAGCCTTCAGGGGATAAGCGGATCAAGTCGCGTGTTGTGACCGAGAATCTTGGTCAGAAGGAAATTCACGGTCTGACTGCATTTGGTATGCGAATGACCATGACTCCACTCGAAAATGGTGGGCCATTTGCCATGCCGGAGCACACAACTGAGCTCTGGAAGTCCAGTGAATTTGATTTGAAGCTGCTTCAAGTGACGAGCGGTCCCAAGTACGGACTGGAGCGTACGGAACTAACTGATCTGCAGCAAGGGGATCCCGATCCGGCGCTCTTCGAACCGCCGCAAGGCTATACGGTTGAGAACATCGAGTATCATCAGGTGGCGTGCGGACAGAAGTAGAAGATTGCTATCGGTGACAGCATTGTAATGTTGGGTTTAGCCCTTTAGGCAGGGGTTGTCTCTCGCTGCTTCGCGAGATAGCTAAAGAATATCCGTCTCCCGACCCCAACTACTTTGCAGACCTCATTGGCAGTCTTGCCGGAATTTTCATAGAGCACTTTTGCGTCTCTCAGTTTCGCAACATCGGTTCGCGGCCGCCCTCCGGTCTTTCCTCGCGCCTTTGCCGATGCCCGGCCGGAGGAAGCACGCTCAGCGCGGAGTTCGCGTTCCATCTGATGGATAGCGCCCATCATAGACAGGAAGCAGCGGCCGGTGGCGGTGCTGGTATCGATGTTTTCGCGCAATGAGACCAGGTTGATCTGCCTCTTCTCCAGCAGTTGCGCCGTCTCCAGCAGATGCATCAGGGAACGCGTCATCCGGCTTAATTCCGTCACGACCAGCGTGTCGCCGGGGCGAATATACTCCATGAGCCGATCCCAGCCGGGCCTATCCATGCGGGAGCCCGTCATCTTGTCGGAGAAAGTCTTCTCGCAGCCCGCCTTTTGCAAGGCGTCCACCTGCGAATCTAGATTCTGGCCGATGCTGCTGACGCGTGCATAGCCGATTCGGTGATTTGAAATGATGTTCGCAGAAGCTTCCATAGTGCAAAAAGGTAACAGGTATCGACGGAAGATGCACGTTGATTTTCGCAAAGGTTTTTGCACAGGGAACCCTGCTGCGGATACCATGAAATGGCATCTCCACCCCGCCGTGCGAAAAGTATACTTTTTGCACTCCATGAAAGCGGCTCGCGTATGGCCCGTGACGCCCGTCTGTCGATCCTGACCGCCCAGGAGGTCAGCGATCTTTACGGCTTGCCCCGCTTTACCGAAGACAACCGCCGCCTGCACTTCGATCTGAGTCCGGTGGAGTTGGACCTGGTCCACGGCGTGTACACGATCTCCGTGGCGGTTCACTTGGTCCTTCAGTTGGGATACTTCAAGGCCAAACGACAATTCTTCGTCTTTGAGCCTGAAGCTGTGACAGACGACGTGGAGCACATTCTTCGCCGCTATTTCCTGGATCGGCGGCTCGCAGAAATCAAGGTGTTATCGAAACCTACTCGTCTGGAGCAGCAGAGAATTATTCTCAAGTTGTTCGACTATCGGCTCTGCGATGCCGCCGCCAAGACAGATCTGGAACAGAAGGCGCAACGTGTGGCGATGCTGTCGACGCAGCCGATTTTCATTCTGCGCGAGGTCTTGCAGTACCTGGCTCATCAGCGTGTCGTAGTTCCTGGCTACACGTACATGCAGAGCATGGTCGGGCAAGCTGTCTCCGGCGAACGGCTGCGCATCACCCGCCTGCTCGACCAAGCGCTGACACCGGAAGTTGAGAAGCAACTGGAAGCCCTACTGCAAGCCGACGAGGGCATGTACCGGATCAGCCTACTTAAACACGAACCCAAAGACTTCAGTTATGGCGAACTGCGCCAGGAAGTGGAGCGCCGCAAGTTCTTCCAGCCACTGTTTGAGTTCGGCCAGACCTTTTTGGTGTCGGCGGGTCTGTCCAACGAGAGCGTGAAGTACTATGCCTCTCTGGTTCATTTCTACACCGTCTACAAGCTACAGCGGATGGCCACCCCGACGGTCCGCCTTTATCTGTTGTGTTTCGCCGCGCACCGCTTCCGCCAGATCAACGACAACCTGATAGAGGCCTTCATTCATCTCATTCATCAATACGAGCAGGAGGCAAAGCTCGCGGCCGAGGCAGCCGCCATGAAAGCGATGACGGAAGCGAGCACCAATTTAAAAGCTGGCGGGCAGGTCCTGAACCTGTTTCTTGACCCATCAATTGCGGACTGGACTCCCTTTTCCATGGTCAGGCAGAAGGCTTTCTCTTTACTCAATCCCGAACGCTTCGTTCAGGTCTCCGAGTATATGCGGAAGATCGAGTTCGACAGGACCGCGTACGAATGGGCCTACTACGGCAAACTGCATTTCAAGTTCAAGCTCAACCTGCGGCATCTGTTTTCGAACCTGGACTTCGCTGGCCTGGTCGAAGATGCGCCGCTGCTCGAAGCGGTGGTCTTCTTGCAGAGTCTTCTCCGCGAGGGCAAGTCACTTCGGCAGGCACGTCCTGCCGATTTTCCGACAGGTGTTATTGCCAAAGGGGTGCAGCGGTATATGTACACTGCGGCCGAGAAGCGCAAAGACAAGCATCTGGAGGTTGATCGCTATGAGTTCCTTGTCTATCGCCAGCTACGCAATGCACTGGAAGCAGGCAACGTGTACGTCCGCGACAGCAACGATTTCCGCAGCTTCGAGGACGATTTGATCAGTGCCGTGCGCTGGAAGTATAAGGATGCTGTGCTGCGCGAGATAGGCTCTCCTGTTCTACTGGCGCCTATCGAGGAAACGCTCGCCACCCTGCGCGCAGAACTGGAAGAAAAGTACGAGCGCGTCAATCGGCGCATCGAGAACGGCGAGAACAAACATATCAAGATCACCGGCACCGGCGATAAGCGCCGCTGGACGCTGATCTATCCCACAGAAGAAGAGCCCATCAATAGTCCGTTTTATGGCCATTTGCCGGGCATTGGTATTGCTGACCTCTTGCGATTCGTCGCCGAAAAAACCAACTTTCAGAGTGCCTTTACCCACGTCCTGGGCCGTTACGTGAAACAGGAGGCCGATCCGCGCCATCTCCTTGCCTGCATAGTCGCCATGGGAACCAACATGGGCCTTTGGAAGATGGCGGAGGTCTCCGGCCTCAGTTACTCGGCGCTTGTGACGACGGCGCGCAATTTCCTGCGGGCGGAGACGCTGCACGCGGGCAACGACGAGATTGCCAACGCCACTGCCAAGCTATCCATGTTCGACCAATACGACATCGGTGATCTGAAGCATTCCAGCAGCGACGGCCAGCGCATCGAAACCCAGATCCACACCATCAATGCCCGGCACGGCAGCAAATACTTTGGATTGCAGAAAGGTGTGAGCTCCTACACGCTGGTCGCCAACCATGTGCCATGCAACGCGCGCATCATCGGCACCCACGAGCACGAGTCACACTTTGTCTTCGACATCCTGCACAACAACACGACCGACATCCGCCCGGAGCGGCATTCCACCGACACCCACGGTGCCAACCAGGTGAACTTCTTCTTGCTGTTCTTCGCTGGCTACCAATTCGCGCCGCGGTATCGCGACCTGCACAAGAAAATGGCCAGTCTGGTTGGCTTCCAGCATCCGAACCACTATGCCCATTACCTGATCAGGCCGGCGCGGAAGACATTCGATGCGTTGATCGTCAAGGAATGGCCTAACATCCAGCGTATCCTAGCATCTCTTGCACAAAAAGATGTGACCCAGGCAACGGTCGTGCGCAAACTGAGTTCCTATGCCCGTCAAAACCAGACCAAGAGGGGACTCTGGGAGCTGGACAACATTCTCAGAAGCATCTATATCCTCGACTTTATCGACGATTCCACCCTGCGGCAGAACGTGCAGAAGGCGCTCAACCGTGGAGAAGCCTACCACCGGATGCGGCGCGCTATCTCCTACGTCAACGCCGGCAAGTTTCGTGTGAAGACCGAAGCCGAGCAGCAAATCTGGAACGAATGCTCGCGGCTGATCGCCAACGCTATCATCTACTACAACACCCTTCTCCTCTCACGGGTATACGAACAGAAGCTGGCAGCAGGCGACCTGGAGGCCATCAAAGTCCTCAAAAGCACCTCGCCCGTGGCCTGGCGCAACGTCAATCTGATCGGCAACTTCGACTTCACGACCAGTTCGACGCCGGTTGATATGGAAGCCCTGGCGGCGCGTTACCAAAATGAAGATTTCTGGCGTCGCTCCATGACCGAAGGGGACGACGACAGCACAGAGTAGTGAAATCGGCCAATTTTACCTTTTCGATGCGTTGGGCAAAAATAGCCAACTTCGAGGGCGGTTCTTCGCGGCTTACATGGACCAGCTCCGCCCGCGTCTCCACGCCCTCCGACTGGTTCACCTCGATGCGCACAAGGTCCGCATCAAGATCGTCGGAGATCCACTCTTCCGTGAAATCTCCCCCTCCTGTGCTATCGCCCTTACTTGACAGACGCCACCATCTATAGCCATGCGCGCGGATACCGCCAATCTCCTGGTCGCCTAGATCGCTCCACTTTTCGCGTGATCCGGCGTGAGCCCTCTGGAAGGGAGATCGCGGTGCCTGCATTTGGCGCAACGGCCACACGTTAACCCAATATCCAATATTCAGCTCGTTGATGGATGTGTCTGTCCCCGCCGCTGGATTGCAGATCGTCTGCTGCCAGTAGAACGGCTTCTGACCGGGCTTTGGCGGTTTCCATCCGCGCCATTGGTCTGGAGACTTGATCGCCACAACTCCGGTGTTGTTGCGGGCAATTTGGACGGTAAAGAGGGATAGATCCCCCATCTGCTTTCTGGTCCCGTCAGGCTGAATTTTCGCGCGGGAGAATACCGCGTCGGCGCTGAATGCGTTGTTTGCCGCGGTGCCGATGTTCAAGTTGCGCAGACTTGAATCCGTGCAATTGAAATCGGCTGCCGAGCTTTGTGCGGGTTGTTCACCCATCCGCGGCCCATTGCCGCCGGGAGTGTTCGCCGCTGGCGTCTGCGTCTGTGTGGGCGAAGCCGACAGCAGTACGACCGCAACGCCAAGAACAAACCGGAAAAAACGGCGAGCGGCAGGAAGCTCTGTGAGCGCAAGCATCTTACTTCCCTCCAACCACCTTCAAACCCAACACTTGCGATTTGAAGGCAAGATAATCTGGAGCAAGTAGACAACCAAACATGATACTCCTCCCCGGTTAGCTCGAAGCGGAAGGTTTCAGATTCACGCCGGAATTTGCCCAGACAACCTGGCCCGGCGCAATTTTCACAGCCGCCCTTGCGCCCCAACCCGCGTTTCGAGCGATACTGTATGCATGGCTACCACCTCCTATCAAGGCCTTGAGATTCTTTACACCCGTCAACAGATCGCCGAACGCGTCGCCGAAATCGGCGCTCAGATTACCCGTGACCTGAACGGCGAAAAGCTGGTCATGGTAGGCGTGCTCAAGGGCGCGGCGCCGTTTCTGGCCGACCTGGCCAGGGCCGTGCAGGCCGACGCCACCTTCGACTTTGTCGCCACCTCCAGCTACGGCAAGGGCCAGCGCACATCAGGCGCGGTCAAGCTCATCAAGGATCTCGACGAGCCTATCGAGGGCAAGAATGTGCTGGTGGTCGAAGACATCCTCGACACCGGCCTCACGCTCTCCTACCTGCGCAAGCTCTTCCTCCAGCAGCATCCCAAGACCCTGCGCATCGCCACGCTGCTTGACAAGCCCTCGCGCCGCCTTGAGAAGATTGAGCCCGACTACGTGGGCTTCTCCATCCCCAACCTTTTTGTCATCGGCTATGGCATGGACTACGCCGAGCGCTACCGGAATCTGCCTGACATTTGCCTGATGACCCCCGACCACCCCGAATAGGCTGCGTAGCGGCTCAGCAGGGTTCCCCGGCTGGATTCCGATTGCGGCTATCCGCGTCCAATTGTTTGGTCCGGCGCTCCGCCAGGCTCTATACTCATCCCGGACACTTCCCGGCGGTCCGGCCGTCGAGAACGGCGGCGTTTCCCTGGCAAGGAGCAACACCCATGGCTGCGGCCACACTCACTCAAGCAACCGACCTCGATTTCGATAACGGCAGTTTCGATTCAGCCGCCTTTGCCGCCCAGGCGCTGGCCAGCCCGGCTGCGCTGGCCGCGGTCATTGACCACACCCTGCTCAAGCCCGACGCCACCCGCGAGCAAATTGAGAATCTCTGCGACCAGGCCATCCGCTACCGCTTTGCCTGCGCCATGGTAAACCCCATCTGGGTGCCCGCTGCTGTCTCTGTGCTCTCTGGCACGGGCGTACCCGTAGGCGTTGTCATCGGTTTTCCCCTGGGCGCTTCGCTGGTTTCCACGCTGCGACAGGAGGCGGCGGCTCTCATCCGCCTCGGCGCAAGCGAGCTGGACATGGTGATCCCCATCGGCCAGCTCAAGAGCGGCAACCACCAGGCGGTCCATCACGCCATCCACGCCGTGGCCACCGTCGCCCATCATCGCGGCGCACTGCTCAAGGTCATTCTTGAAACCGCCCTGCTCACCGTGGAAGAAAAACTGCGCGCCGCCGAAATCGCCATCCAGGCCGGCGCGGACTTCCTCAAAACCTCCACCGGCTTCGCTTCCGGTGGCGCAACCCCGGCCGACGTTGCCCTGCTCCGCGGCGTGGCCGGCGCGCGCTGCGGCGTCAAAGCCGCGGGCGGCATCCGCACACTAGCCGACGTCCGCTCACTGCTTGAAGCCGGAGCCAACCGCATCGGCGCATCCGCCTCCGTCGCCATCGTCCGCGAACTCGGAGCGGAGGGCTTTTCTAACCCCTAACCCCTGTTCCCTACTCCCTATTTCCTACTCCCTGTTCCCTACTCCCTATTTCCTACTCCCTGTCCCCTCAATCCGCTATCATTCCCTTCTACACGCTATGTCTTCCAATCCCTCATCTCCGACTGAACCATCCGAGCTTGAAGGCGACTACCGCCCTGCCGAATCCTCCAATGCATTGACCTATCTTGACCCCGTCAACGCTCGCGTAGAGCCGGCCGACGTGGCCTATCTGATGCAGTTGGCTGAAGCGCTCAACACCACGCTGGACCTGCAAACCCTGCTCAATCGCACCTCCGTGCTGGTCCGCGCCGTCATCCATTACCGCATCTTCGCCATTCTCCTGCTCAACGACCGCACCCACGAGTTGCGCATGAGGTTCCAGATCGGCCACACGCCCCAGATCGAGCGCACCCGCATTCCTCTCGGCAAGGGGGTCACCGGCGAGGTCGCCCTCACCCGCCAGCCCATGCTGCTCAACGACGTCTCCACTGCTGAAAACTACACCGACGCCAACCCCGAGGTGCGCTCCGAGCTGGCCGTCCCGCTAATCGTCAAGAATCGTCTCATCGGCGTCATGGACCTGGAAAGCGAAGAGGCCGGCTACTTCCGTCCCGAGCATCTCCACCTGCTCACCCTCACCGCCTCCCGCATCGCCCAGGCCATTGAGAACGCCCGCCTCTACGCCCGCGTCTCCCGCCAGGCGCAAACCCTCGAGGTGCTCAACGAAATCGCCGTCGAACTGGCTTCCATCCTCGACCTCGACCCGCTTTTCGAGCGCATGGGCCAGCTCCTTCGCCGCCTCATCGACTACCAGATGTTCACTATCATGCTGCTCGACGAGAAGGGCGAAACGCTCATCACCCGTTATTCCTGGCGTTTCGGCTATGCTCACGCCCCCACGCGCCGCATCTCCATCACCAGCGGCCTGGTGGGCGCAGCCGTCCGCGAATGGCGCATGGTCAATGTGCCCGATGTCCGCAAGGATCAGCGGTACATTCCCATGAACCCCGAAACCCGCTCCGAGCTGATCGTTCCGCTTTTCTACAAGAGCCGCATCATCGGCGTTCTCGACCTGGAACACACCCGCACCGGCTTCTTCCACGAGGAGCACGAGCGCATGTTGACCACGCTCGCCGCTCAGGTCGCCATCTCCATTGAGAATGCCCGTCTCTACCAGGCCGTCCGCCTCCAGGAGGCGCAACTCGAACGCGACATCTCCATGGCCCGCGAAGTGCAACTGCGTCTGTTGCCGCCCGCCGCGCCCTCGCACCCCCACGCCGAAATGGCCGTCCGTTTTCTCCCCGCCCGCACCATCGGCGGCGATCTCTACGATTTTGTGGACTACGGTCCCGGCCGCACCGCCATCGTCCTCGGCGACGTCAGCGGCAAGGCCGCGCCCGCAGCCCTCTTCGCCGCCTTGGTCAGCGGCATCATGCGCTCCGCCGCCGTGCAGCAGCCTGAACCTGTCCGGATGCTCACCCTGCTCAACGACGCCCTGCAAGAGCGCAAGCTCGAATCGCAGTATGTCACCATGCTCTTTGCCCTCTGGGACGACGAAAAACAAACCCTGCAAGTCGCCAATTCCGGCGCCGTCCAGCCCATCTTCTGCCGCGCCGGGGAATCGCTCGCAGTCCCTGCCGAGGGTTTTCCGCTCGGTCTCTTTCCCAACGTCACTTATGAGGAGTTCAATGTCACCGCCCAACCCGGTGACGCCATTGTCTTCGTTTCCGATGGAATTCTGGACGCCGAAAATGCGCAGGGAGAAATGTACGGCCAGGACCGCTTATCCGGCCTTCTCTGCACGTACCGCGACCACCCCGCCCAGAACATCGCCGACGCCATCCTCGCCGACGTCGCCCGTTTCCAGGGTGCGCAAGATCGCTTCGACGACGAAACCATCATCGTACTTCGCGTGCGGTAAAGCGGCACGTATCGGAAAACAAAAAGGCCGGCTGGAGAATGATCTCCGGCCGGCCTTTTGGTAAATCGGTAGATTGGAAAATCGGTTGGGATTACTTGCGCGGATGCGCCTTCACCGCAGCCTCATCCACAGGAGTATCGCCCCCGACATCCAATGTTGCACCCGCCGGAATCAGAGTAGTGGAAACTTCCTTTCCATCCTGAGTGCCGGTGTAAACGGCAATCCTGGATGAGTCGATACCCTTCTCGCTCACCAGATATGCCTTCGTGTTGACTGCGCGATCAGCGGCGAGTTTGTTGCCGCCCTTTTCTCCGGTGGCCGCATTCCCCACAATAGCCAGCTTCGCGTCGGAGTCGCGCTGCAAATTGAGTGCGATCTCATCCAGGCAGGCCTTCCCTTCGTTGTCCACGCGCGACGGCCGGCGAATGTCACGATCAAAGTGGATGGAGCACAGGTCGCTGGTGACGGGTTTGGGCGCAGCCACTGGAACCGCAACCGTCACCGCGGTTGTGCCCGAGGCGGTTTGGCCCTTGTCATCCACCACATTGCAAGTCACGGCCACGGTTCCAGCCGCAACGCCCGCGGTTGACAAGGTAGCCGTCGAACCGGTTCCGCTCACAGCGCCGGAGGTCGAGCTGAAGCTGTAAGTCAGGGGACGATTCTGCGGGCTGATGCCGATTGCCGTAATTGTGGAGTTATCCCCTGAGATCACGGTCGAGGGATTGGCATCAG
>Ga0224554_1002269_pt1 | contig 10295 bp, 7 predicted proteins | sample 714S22024metaG_FD_180666 | JGI IMG/M metagenome (GOLD analysis project Ga0224554, IMG submission 180666) | Peat soil microbial communities from Stordalen Mire, Sweden - 717 S2 20-24 | ecosystem: Environmental > Terrestrial > Soil > Wetlands > Peat | place: Sweden: Norrbotten County, Stordalen...
CTCGGCTCTATGCTCCATAGCCTCGTGCTCCGTCCTTTTACCACCCGAAAAATGCCCGGCTTGCTCGCAAAAGTGAACACCAGCGATCTCAACTTCCTGGCAGGCCTCATGCAGTCCGGCAAAGTTACTCCGGTTCTTGACCGGTCCTACGCGCTTCGAGAAACAGCAGACGCGGTCAGATATGTCGAGCAGCTCCACGCGCGTGGCAAGGTCGTCCTCTCGGTTTCGTAATCCGAGCGCATTCGTTCGTCGTATCATTGCCTTCATGAATCTCGAAGCGATACAGGCCGCTCTCACCGAAGCCGCCCTCGACGGCTGGCTCTTTTACGATCACCACCATCGCGACCCGCTCGCCGCAGAGATCCTCGGCCTCGACCCTAACTCGCACATCACCCGCCGCTGGTACTACTTCATTCCGGCCGCGGGCGAGCCGCGCAAGCTCGTTCACCGGATCGAGCAGGGGCGTCTCGACACCCTCCGCGGCAGCAAGGCGCTCTACTCAAGCTGGCAGGAGCTGCATGCCGCTCTTGCCGACCTGCTCACCGGCGCAGCTACCGTGGCAATGCAATATTCACCCAACAACGACATCATGTACGTGTCGATGGTGGATGCGGGGACGGTCGAGTTTCTGCGCTCGCTCGGCAAGCAGATCGTCAGCTCGGCTGACCTCGTCAGCCAGTTCCAGGCCGTGCTCACGGCCGATCAAGTCGCGTCGCACCAAGTCGCGCAACGCGCCATTGATGATCTGCTGGCCGAAGGCTGGCGGCAAATAGCCAACAGATTGAGGCCCACCTCAGGCACAGCTACGCCCTACACCGAGTACGACCACGTGCAATGGCTAAGCGAGGCCATGCGGCGCGCAGGGCTGGTGTGGCAGTTCGGCCCCAATGTCAGCGTCAATGCCAACTGTTCTGACTCGCACCACGAGCCAACCGCGGACCACACGGCGCGGCTCAGCGAAGGCGACTTTCTGCTCATCGACATCTGGGGACGCCAGGACACAGACACCGCTGTCTACTACGACATCACGTGGACAGGCGTCATCGGCCGCGAGCCCAGCCCGGAGGAGCAGCGGGTTTTTGAAACCGTGCGTAATGCGCGCGATGCGGCCGTCTCCACTGTCGAGCAGGCCTTCGCTACCAACCGCCCCATCCGCGGATTCGAAGCTGACGATGCGGCGCGCGCGGTCGTTCGCGAGGCGGGCTTCGGCGAGTATTTTACCCATCGCACCGGTCACAACATCGCCCACGAAATTCACGGCCCCGGCGCGCACCTTGATAATCTTGAGACGCACGACGAGCGCCGCATTCTTCCCCACACCTGCTTCTCCGTAGAGCCCGGCATCTATCTGCCGAAGTTCGGTGTCCGCAGCGAGATCAACATGCTCACCTCGGATAACAAAGCCTGGGTCACCGGCAAAATTCAACGCGAACTGGTACGGATTTAGAGGCCGAAAGCGAAAAAACTGGTGAGGAGGATTGCATGCCGAAAAAGCTGCCCACCCTTGTTGCTTTCCTATGCGTTGCAGGTGTTGCCTTGTTGGTGGCCACCCCGCTCCTGCCAGCACAGGCACAAACGGGTCCCTACCCGGTCGCGGCCGCTCTCGATCAGTACCTCATCCCGGATCAGGCTTCCGAAATCGTACTGGCTCGCAGCGCCGCTCCGGCATCCATTTCGGACGGAGCGGAGGTGTTGGTGCTGGGGCGCGACGGATACACCACCGCAGTCAAGGGCGGAAATGGCTTTGTCTGCCTGGTAGAGCGATCCTGGGGCAAGTCCACGGATGATGCGGAGTTCTGGAATCCAAAAGTCAGGGCGCCTCACTGCTTGAATGCGCCGGCCGCGAAGACCTATCTGCCTATTTTCCTCATGAAGACCAAACTGGTGATGGCGGCAAAGTCAAAGGAGGAAATTGCCCGGGCTCTCAAATCGGCATGGGACTCGAACCAACTGCCGACGCTCGAGCCCAACGCGATGTGCTACATGATGTCGAAGGACCAGTATCTGCAAGACGATGGCGGACACTGGCATCCGCACATGATGTGGTACGTTTCGGGCGATGCGGAAAAGAGCTGGGGAGCAAATCTGGCAGGTGTGCCCGCAATGTCCGGATATGTCCCCCAGGACCGGATGACTGTCTTCCTGGTGCTGGTCAACCACTGGTCCGACGGCACGCCGGCCACTCACTGACGGGCGCGTCCACGCTCAAACAATCCCAAGACCCACGATGCGTGGGCCGGCGTCGAGGTCTCCCGGGTCTCCCGCCGCGGCTGCAGACCCGGGACCTGAGCACCGTTCTCTAGTGGCGTCCACCACCATGGGAACCGCCGCCCCTGTAACCAGGAAGGGCGTGTTCGCGACCGCCTTCATGTCCGGCGTTGCCAACGTTGCCACGGCCATCGCGCGCCTCGTTTCCGTGGAAGTGGTTGAACTGCTGCTCACCGCGCCCCGGCAACGGTCCGGCGTAGCCGTGATGAGGGTCATACCGGTTGTCGACGTGACCATAAAAACCGCGTCCGCCGTGAAACCAGGGACCGGCTCCAATAAAGATCCCGCCGTTAAACCAGTCGGGCCCGTAGTAGCCGTACGGAGAACAGTCATACGGCGCATAGTCGAAATACCCATAAGGGCACGCGGGCGCCATACCAATGCTGATGCCCACCTGGGCCGTGCCCTTTTGCGCACCGGCGAACAGGGCGATTGCGATTACTGCGAAAGCGAGAGCTTTCTTGGGAAACATGATTCCTCCTCGACGCATTTTGATCTCAAAAAAAAGAGGGCGGAAAATTGGCCCTCCCATTTACGGTTGCAGGTTGCCACCTCGAGTGCCTGATCAAAACTGACCACCACTTCCCCGCTCTCTTCCGCGCTAATGGCGCAGCTCAGCCGGGGCTTTCACTCGGAATAGCTTGTCGGGGGTCGCATAAGCCGGCGCTCCGCGGGTGTCCCCTGCGCACGGCGGCTCTGTTTTTGGGGTCCAGGGTGTGTGTGGGAGCAAACTTAATGTTCGCGCATTTGGTTTTCCCGGAGCGAGCAGGAGCCTGAACACCTTCAGGCCCCTGAATCGCACGAAGAAATGAAACCGGCTTCAGCCCTGGATTCAAGCCTCTTACGCGTGCTTGATAAACGTTCCGTTCTGCAACTCGCTCATGGCTTGGCGCAACTCGGCCTGCGTGTTCATCACGATCGGTCCGTACCAGGCCACCGGCTCCTCCAGCGGCTTGCCTGAAACCAGCAGAAAGCGGATTCCTTCAGGCCCTGCCTGGACGACAATCTCGTCGCCGCGGTCGAAAAGCACCAGCGAATGATTCTTCGCGTCATACACGGGCGTCGCGTTTGGATCTATGGCCGACTCGGTCAGTACCGCCTGCGGATTCGAAGCATCGCGGAACGTCCCGGCCCCGGCAAACACATACGCAAACGCATTCCGAGTGGTCTCCACCTGGATCCGCTTTTTCTTGCCCGGCGGCACAGAGATGTCCACGTAGCGCGCGTCCACGGCCATCGACTCCGTAGCCACACCCTCCACCGGCCCACGCTTGCCCCAGAACTCACCGCAGATAACCCGCGCCTTCGTTCCGTCGTCCTCGGTCACCTCAGGAATAGCGCTCGAAGGAATGTCCTGGTACCGCGGGTCGGTCATCTTGTGTGCCGCGGGCAGGTTCGCCCAAAGCTGGAAGCCGTGCATCCGTCCCCGCTCGTCGCCCTTCGGCATCTCCTGGTGCAAGATTCCGCTCCCGGCCGTCATCCATTGCACGTCTCCGGCCGTCATGCGCCCCTTGTTTCCCAGGCTGTCCCCGTGCGCCACCTCGCCGGCAAGCACGTATGTAATCGTCTCGATCCCGCGATGCGGATGCCAGGGAAACCCGGCCAGGTAATCCGCCGGATTTTCATTGCGAAAATCGTCCAGCAACAGGAACGGATCGAATTCGCCCGTGTTGCCAAAGCCGAAGGCGCGCTGCAGCTTGACGCCGGCGCCTTCAATGGTTGGTTTGGTGCCAATAATCTCTTTTACTGCACGAAGCGACATACGGTTGACCTCCTCGGCCCTGCATCTATTGGATGTCCGAGCTCGATATTCGTTGCAACAACTATCTCGGCCGCCAAAGACTCAAAAGCGCCATCGAATCGCGGGCACGGGCATTCCGGCAGGATGCGGGAACGCCCCCTGAGCCCTGATCCCTGTTCTTAGGTCTTGATAAACTCCACATCGAGCGTGATCGTTACTTCCTCGCCCACCAGCACTCCACCGGTCTCGAGGGCAGCATTCCAGCCAAGCTCGAAGTCCTTGCGATTGATCCTGGTTGTACCGCTAAGCCCAATGCGGTGGTTGCCCCAGGGATCCTTTGATGGTTCGCTTACGTCTTCCAACTTCAAAACAACCGGCTTGGTCACGCCGTGGATCGTCAGGTCGCCGGTCACCTCATAGTCGCCGCCGCCTACTGACTCAATCCTGGTCGACTTGAAGGTCATCGCCGGAAACTTCTCCGCATCAAAAAAGTCCGCGCTCACCAAATGCCCGTCGCGCTTCTCATCGCCTGTATTGACGGTCGAAACCGGAATCGACGCTTCAACAGTCGATCGGGCGTAATTGGTCTCGTCCAGCTTCAATACACCGGAAAGGCCTGAGAACTTGCCCTTAACGTTCGAGATCATCATATGTTTCACCTTGAATTCCGCTCCAGAATGCGCCGGGTCGATATTCCAGGTGGTTACTGTTCCAGGGGCTGAGACTGCTGTTGCCATAACCGTTTTGCTCCTTTCGAAATTGGCTTACATACCCTTGGATGCACAATTAGGATATTTGTTGCAACAACTATTTTCCGCCTCGATTCCCCGCAGGTACTCCGGCCTTTCCGGCGGCTGTTGAAACTCCGCTGCGGAGTCGGGAAGTCGGCGGCTTTTCAAGAAAGGAAAGGCTGCGACCCAGCCTTCGTTGACATTGGCTGGGAAACGCTATACAAGTTCCCCATCGACAATCTCGGCGATTGCGCTGTCGCTTAAACTTACTGGCCTCTGCTCGACTAACCCTTGCTCTTTTGAGGACTTCAATGAAAGCTGCACTTGTCTTCGCCCTTTTGGCTACTGGCGTTTGCTGGGCTCAACCCCCGGCCGACTGCAAGCCTTCTTCGCTCAACATCCCCGGGGCTCCATACCCCTGTGTCTTTCCTGACAATCGCGCCATGTTCCGCGTAGTGGCGCCCAATGCCCAGGCGGTCAAGGTACGCGTTGGCGCCGGATTCGATATGACCAAACAGGCCGACGGACTCTGGTACGCCACCACCACGCCCCTCGTCGCAGGATTCCATTACTACATGGTCAACATCGATGGCGGCTCATTTTCTGATCCGGCCACCCAGACCTTCTTTGGCAGTGGGCAATGGAGCAGCGCGATCGAGATTCCCGCCCCCGACGCAGATTTCTACAGCCATAAAGACGTTCCCCATGGTGTTGTGCGGGAACAGGGTTACTTCTCCACGGTGACCCAACAGTGGCGTCGCTGCTTTATCTACACCCCTCCCGGCTACGACACCGATACGAAGGCAAAGTACCCGGTTCTCTACCTGCTGCACGGATGGGGAGAAAACGAGCTGGGCTGGACCTTCCAGGGCCATGTGGACCAGATCATGGACAACTTGATCGCTGCCGGCAAAGCCAAGCCAATGCTGATTGTGATGGACAACTTGAATGCAGTGAAGCCCGGCGAGGATGGAACCATCTACAACGCTCGCAGCGCGATCACCCAGGCAGTTCCTCAGCCGCCGCCTCCACCGGGAGCAGCACCCGCTCGGCCAGCGATCCGGCTCAGTTCCACATTCACTGACATGATGTTCGCCGATCTGATTCCCGCCGTCGAAAAGAACTACCGCGTCGCGCCGGGTCGCGAAAACCGGGCGATGGCCGGGCTTTCCATGGGCGGAATGCAAACCTTTACCACCGGACTCCAGAATCTCGACAAGTTTGCTTATCTCGGCGGGCTCAGCGGCAATTGCATGGGTTTCGGCGGCGCAGCATTTGATCCCAAAACGAGCTGCAGCGGCGCATTTGCAGATTCCGCGGCCTTCAACAAGAAGGTAAAGGTCCTGTTTGTATCCACTGGCTCCGTTGAAGGGCCCCGCGTGAAGCAATTCAGCGATGCCCTGACCCAGGCCGGCATCAACAACGTCTACTTCGAGTCTCCCGGAACCGCCCATGAGTGGTTGTCGTGGCGGCGAGCCTTTGCCGACTTTGCTCCAAGACTCTTCCGATAGCGAAGCTTAAACCAGATTCCGAACCAGGCGGCGCCTGGCCCGCAAGTCGCCGCCGCGTTCGGAATAAGAATCAAACAGCAACGGCCTGTGGATCACTCTTCCCGATGTTCATCGCCTCCTCCACGAGGACATCGGGCTCACGCCTTATCCTCAATACATACCCGTGTCCGACTTTAAAGAGACCGTTAAACAGCAGGCCGACATCGTCAAGGTGATCGAGGGCTATATCCGCCTGCGCAAAGCCGGAGCCCAAAACTACTCCGGCCTCTGCCCCTTCCACAAGGAAAAATCCCCCTCGTTCTCGGTCCACGCCGTCCGCCAGTTCTTTCACTGCTTCGGTTGCCAGGCTTCCGGCGACGTCTTCACCTTCGTTGCCAGGATCGAGAACGTCAGTTTCCCTGAAGCCGTTCGCATCGTTGCGCAAAAAATAGGCGTCCCCCTCCCCAAGCGCGAATTCTCCTCTCCTGAAGAAGCCGCGGAATCCCGTCAGCGCACCAAACTGCTCGAACTCCACGAAACCGCCACCGCCTGGTTTGAAGAGCAGTTGCGGGGTCCGGAGGGCGCCGTCGCCCGCGAATACTTGACCAGCCGCGGCCTCACCTCTGAGGGCATCGCCAAATTCCGTATCGGATACTCGCCCGACAGCTTCGGTGCACTACGCGACCGCCTCAAAGGCATGGCCGACGACGAAACCCTGCGCGCCAGCGGCCTCTTCAGCTCCAAGGAGCAGGGGGACGGAGGTCACGGGCCCATCTACGACCGCTTCCGCAAGCGCGTCATGTTTCCCATCGCCAACGAAAGTGGCCGCGTCATCGCCTTCACCGCCCGCACTCTCGAAACTGGCGATAAGGCCGGCGCCAAGTACATCAACTCGCCTGAAACGCCCCTTTACTCCAAGGGCCAGGTCCTCTTCAATCTCGACAAGGCCCGCACCTCCATCCGCCAGCATGAGTTCGCCCTCCTCGTCGAGGGTCAAATGGACTGCATCTCCGTCTTTCTCCGAGGCATCCAGAACGTGATTGCCACCAGCGGAACCGCTTTCACCGAGCAGCAGGTGGCCATGCTCCGCCGCCATACCTCCAACGTCGTCGTCAACTTCGATCCCGATGCCGCAGGCAGCAACGCCGCCGAAAAATCCATTGCCCTGCTCACCGAAGAAGGCTTCAACATCAAGATTGTCACCCTCGACGGTGGCCTCGACCCCGACCGCTTCATCCGCGAGCGCGGCGTCGAAGCCTACACCGCCGCCATCCGCGAGTCCCGCCGCCAGTCCGATTTCCTCATCGAGCGCGCCCGCCAGATGTTCCCTGGAGCCAGCGCCGACCAGAAGGTCAAAGCCATGAACTTCCTTCTGCCCCACATCCGACGCATGCCTGAGAAGCTCGCCCGCGATCAGTTCGCCGGCGACGCCGCCCAAAAGCTCGGGATTGACTCCGCCGTCCTTCGCGAGGAGCTGCGCCAGGCCGCTCTCAAGCGCCGCGATCACGTCGAAGTGCGCGCAACCACGCTCTCTGAGGTTGAGCGGGTACTGCTCCGGGCGCTGGCTATCAACGACCCCGAAGACGAGGACTCACGCCGGCTCACCGCTCAGGCACTTGCTGAGCAACCCGCATGGTTTGAGCATCTTGGAGCATTCCATTCGCTCCAGCTGCTGGCGAATCGCCAAACCCGCGACCCTATGGTTGTTGTCGAAGACCCGGCCCAGCGCGCCCTCTTGGCTGAGGCCCTTTTGGCTGAAGTCAAGCCCCCCGACGCCAGCGAAGTCCGAGGCGCAATCCAGCAAATCCAGGAGCGCGCCATGGAGAATCGCCAGCGCGAGCTCCGCACCCTCATCGCTGAAGCCGAACGACGCGGAGACTTCGCGGAATTGGCCCTCCTCACCCAGCAAAAGCTCGAGCTTGATCGCGCTCTCCGCCTGCTCCACAACCCGCGCCCGCCCGAGGCCTGAAGCCCCGACCCGAGCATCCCATCCTCAATTCGTCCTCCTACCGAAACCACACAAAACTTGCGCCGCCAGCCCGCTTTCCGGCGTCTAACAAGTGAGAGCTGAACCGGCGCAAGGCAAATCCGCTCAGCCCGGGGTTTCAAAGCAGTCCCCGTCCTCCCCGCATCAACGCTGGTTTTTGCTGGAACGGGCTGGGCGGACTGTGGTAATCTATTGATCTCAGTGAGGATGTGCGCCCCTTTGCCCCACACATGAGCTGCGGCTCGCGGGCTAACCAGGCGAAACCTGAAGCGCGATCATCCTGTTCCGAGCAATGAACTGAAACCGCTACTTTTTTTGCGGGCAACCGCAGGTCTGCGTCTGTGCGCGCTGGATTCCGCTTTTTCTTCGGAATCTTTGCGATTCGCCCTGCGCGCAGGCCCGCACCGGTGCGCGAACGGTGCCGAAATCGAGATGCGCAGAACAGTAGGACACTTTGGCAATTGACGATAAATTCGAACACGACATCGACAACATCATCGAAGTAGGTAAAGAGAAGGGCTATCTCACCTACGGCGATGTCAATGACATTCTCCCCGATGAGATTGGCTCAGCTGACGATCTCGATGATCTCATCACCACCATCGGCACCCAGGGCATCGATCTGCTCGACGCCCCCAAATTTCCCGGCGACAAGGATTTCGAACTCGAAGAAGGCGAAGACGTCGAGCTCGACCTCACTCCCGGCACGCTTGAAAAAACCAACGACCCCGTGCGCATGTACCTGCGCGAAATGGGCACCGTCCCTCTGCTTACCCGCGAGGGCGAAGTCGAAATCGCCAAGCGCATTGAGCGCGGCCAGCTCCGCGTCCTCAAGGCCATCTCCCGTTCGCCCATTGTCATTCGCGAAATCGCAGCTCTCGGCGAAGACCTCAAGCGCGGCGTCCGCAACGTAAAAGAAGTGGTCATCTTCGACGAGGAAGAACTCACTGAAGATGTGGTGCTGGCCCGCGTCAAGGCTACCGTTGCCCGCATTGACACGCTCGTCAAGCACCAGAAGAAGATACTTGCCTTTGAAGAAAAGCAGGTTGCCACGTCGGCTTCTGCCACCAAGGCCAAGGTCAAGGAAGCGCGCCGCCTCCGCTGGATGATTGCCCGCGAAAAGGTCTTCATCTCGCGTATCGTCCGCGAGCTCAAGTACACCGCCATGGAGCGCAAGCGGCTGCTCGACAAGGTCAACAAGACCGTCGACACTATGCGCACCCTCGAGCGCCAGATCCGTTCGCTCGACCAGAAGTTCGACGCTTCCAAGTCAGAGGAGCTCAAGAAGGAATACCGCCGTCAGCAGAAGAACTGCCGCGCCGACCTCGAAAAAATCGAAGGCGACGCCGGCGTTTCCATCGGCGAGCTCAAGCGCACCCAGCGCGAAATGATCCAGGGCGACATGGACGCCGAGCAGGCCAAGCGCGAGCTCATCGAAGCCAACCTGCGTCTCGTCGTGTCGATCGCGAAAAAGTACACCAACCGCGGTCTCCAGTTCCTCGACCTCATTCAGGAGGGCAACATCGGCCTCATGAAAGCCGTCGACAAGTTCGAGTATCGCCGCGGCTACAAGTTCTCGACCTACGCCACTTGGTGGATTCGTCAGGCCATCACCCGCGCCATCGCGGACCAGGCCCGCACGATTCGTATCCCGGTGCACATGATCGAAACCATCAACAAGCTCATCCGCACCTCGCGTCAACTGGTGCAGGAGCTGGGCCGCGAGCCGTCGAGCGAAGAGATCGCGCGCCGCATGGACATCCCTGTTGCCAAGGTCCGCAAGGTCCTAAAAATCGCGCAAGAGCCCATCTCGCTCGAAACGCCAATCGGCGAAGAGGAAGATTCGCACCTCGGTGATTTCATTGAAGACCGCCAGGCCGTCTCGCCCTCTGAGGCCGTCATCAGCGTCAACCTCAAGGAATACACCTCGCAGGTTCTTCGCACTCTCACCCCGCGCGAAGAGCGCGTCATCAAGATGCGTTTCGGTCTCGAAGACGGCTCCGAGCACACTCTGGAAGAAGTCGGCCAGAGCTTCCAGGTCACCAGAGAGCGCATCCGCCAGATCGAAGCCAAGGCCT
>Ga0224554_1002270_pt1 | contig 10284 bp, 9 predicted proteins | sample 714S22024metaG_FD_180666 | JGI IMG/M metagenome (GOLD analysis project Ga0224554, IMG submission 180666) | Peat soil microbial communities from Stordalen Mire, Sweden - 717 S2 20-24 | ecosystem: Environmental > Terrestrial > Soil > Wetlands > Peat | place: Sweden: Norrbotten County, Stordalen...
AAGCAGCCTCAAGACACGAAAAAGCCAAGCAACAACCCGCATTTTTCGTAAGAAGACTGATTCAAGATCAGGAAACCCTCTGCGGTTGAGTCGTCGCTACAAAATCACGCACCTGCGCAGAGGTTCCACAATGCGGGCAATCGTGTCAACCCCTTCGAGCAATTGCCCAATGGCTTGGGGAATCTCTTCACACAGATAGTCGATATCGACGTTTTTCAGCACCGGGCCAAGTTCGGCTAATCTCGCTGACAACTCCTCGTCATTTTTACTGCTGGCGATTTTTTCTGAACACTGCAACACAGTGAATAGATCCCGGAAGGAATCCTCCAGGAACTTGCCATTATCACCGATGAACTGAACGGGTGTGTTGATTTCGTGTATGACTCCAGCAGCCAGTTGCCCTATCAACTCCAACCGGCGAGCCTGACTCAACTGGCGTTCTAGCAGGTCACGTTCTACCTGGTGGGCACGCCGCAACTGAAGATGGGTCTCCACACGAGCCTCTACTTCTCCGAACTCGAAAGGCTTCGTGATATAGTCAACGCCCCCGGAAACAAATGCCCGGACCTTATCTTGAGTCTCGTTGAGAGCGCTCAAGAAGATTACAGGGATTTCCCCGAGTTTTTTGTCGGCCTTCAGCCTTTCGCAAACTTCGAAGCCGCTCATCTCCGGCATCGTGATGTCAAGCAAAATGAGGTCCGGCGGGTGCTGCGTCGCTGCCGCGAGTGCCAGCCTTCCCAGCGGAAACGAACGTACCTCATGTCCTTGCTGCAATAGCATGTCTTCCAACAACTTTAGATTTGTGGGATTGTCATCCACGATCATGACGTAGCTTTGAGTCAACGCAAGGCTCCTTCACTGCAGGCGCGCGTTGGCTTCGAGGATGACATCGCCAAAGCGCGCCGATTGGTAGATGGTTGTGTTATCGGCACTTATCGGAGGAAAGACTATGCTGGACAGTGCTGATTTCAATCGGTCGTTCCTGCAGCGATATGTTCTGTATTCGGGCACATCCCCAAAAAGGGAAATTTTCATGCGTTTTAGGCTGTCGTGTGCTGCTTCCGCTGGTTTGCCCAGCTCTCTGATTCCGTGCCCTGGAAGAAGTAAACCGTTGCCTTCCCCGGCTCGGGTCGCGACAGCGTGTGTTGGGATTTGTCCAGCTTCACATCGAAGCTCACGTTCATGGGGCCGCAAGCCGCTGGAACAGAGGCGGACCGAGCCTGTGCAAATGCGGATGCCGCGAACAACCATGCCATGCATGCGATTCTCATCGGTTTTCCTCCGCGCGGGGAGCCTCCCACTCACAGAGATACCGGCTCGTCTAAATCTGTTGCATCTGCGCAGCTCAAAAAGGCGGGATGGGTTGCCTGCCCATCCCGCCTTTGTTTTCCCGCACGAACTTGCGCCGTCTTGCAGACCTATGCGTAGATGCCCCTCTGCTTGATGGTGAAGGCCACGCGGTCGATGGCCAGCATGTAGGCGGCGATGCGGTTGTTCACGTTGTGGGCCTCGGCGTAGCGCACCACATCGTCGAAGCTGTCGCGCAGAATCGTCTCCAGTTGCTCGTTGACGATGGCTTCCTTCCAGAAGTAGCCCTGCCGGTCCTGCACCCACTCGAAGTAGCTGGCGGTCACGCCGCCGGCATTGGCCAGGATGTCCGGCACGATGAAGATGCGCTTGTCGGCCAGGATCTCATCGGCCACGGCGGTGGTGGGGCCGTTGGCGCCTTCGACGACGATGCGCGCCTTGATCTGGTCGGCGTTGCGGCTGGTGATCACGTTCTCGGTAGCCGCGGGGATGAGGATTTCGCACTCTGAAACCAGCAGCTCCTCGCTGGGCATGGCTTCGGCGCCGCGGAAACCCAGGATGGTGCCGTTGCGGTACTTGTACTCGATCAACTGGTGAATGTCGATGCCGTTGGGGTTCGCCAGGCCGCCATCCCGCTCGGCGATGCCCACGATCTTGTAGCCGCGCTCCATCATCAGCCGGGCGGCGTTCGAGCCCACGTTGCCGAAGCCCTGAATCACCACACGGCAGGAGTCGATGGGCATGTTCAGGTAGCGCAGGCTCTCGTCGCACACCACCAGCACCCCGCGCCCGGTGGCCTCCAGCCGGCCGCGCGAGCCGCCGATGTTCAGCGGCTTGCCCGTGACCACGCTGGTTACGGTATGCCCCATGTGCATCGAGTAGGTGTCCATGATCCAGGCCATGGTCTGCTCGTTGGTGTTCACGTCCGGCGCGGGAACGTCCTTCTCCGGCCCGATGAAGTCGATGATCTCCGAGGTATAGCGCCGCGTCATGCGCTCCAGCTCGCCCAGGCTCATCTTCTTCGGGTCGCAGATCACGCCGCCCTTGGCGCCGCCGAAGGGGATGTTGACCACCGCGCACTTCCAGGTCATCCAACTGGCCAGCGCCCGCACCTCGTCCAGGGTCACATCGGGCGAGTAGCGGATGCCGCCCTTGCAAGGGCCCCGGGCGATGGAGTGCTGCACCCGGAAGCCGGTGAACATCTCGATCTGGCCGCTATCCAAGGTTACGGGAAAGTGCACGATGATCTCGCGCGACGGGGTGCTCAGCACCTTCCACAAATTGGGTTCCAGATTCAGTTTGCGCGCCGCAAAGTCAAAGCGGGCGCTCTGTGCCTCCCAGGGATTGATCTCCTGGTCCAAAGTCACTGCCGGGGTTGCAATTGCCATACACCTCTCCAATTTTCGATTGCCTGCCTCCAGGCGCGACGGATGCGACGGTCGCGCGGGACGATTCTCTCCCCACGTCCCACTCGCAAGGCTTAGATGCAGCAGGGTTCCCTCCCGTCTCGACGGAAGATTCCCCACCCGGCCCTCATCCTGTTCCCGCCCGCCGGCTGGTTCGGCTTGGGGATCGTTCCGCACAAGCCCAAACCCCAGTGAGTCTAGGCCCGCCAGACAGCGCCGTCAAGCCTGCCGGAACCATGATGAGAACCCCTTCCCGGCGCGGACTAACCCCTTCACCATCGGCTCCGAATCGGGAAACTTCGTTCAGAGTCGTGATGAGCCTGTCGATACAACCCAAAAATAGCTCGTCCACCGTGGTTGTTGCAGGATGCCGGCCAGTTGGGCACTGCCATGAAAACGCGTGGAATGAGGAACCCGCCTGACGCGGCAGGGCCTTTTGCGCAAAATGCGGCTCCAGCGCAGTTACACTGGTCTGAGTGAAAGCCCGAGTCCATCCCGTTCAGCCCAGCCGCAAGGAGTTTCTGGCGCTCGCCAAGGAGCACACTTTGGTTCCCGTCTGCCGCACGCTGACGGCCGACCTGGAAACGCCGGTGGGGGCATTCCTGCGCGCGGCGTGGCCGGAGCGGGAGTGCTTTCTGCTGGAGTCGGTGGAGGGCGGCGAGCAGGTGGGACGCTACACCTTCATCGGGCTGGCCCCGTTCAAACGGATTGTGGCTCGCGGGCGCGCGATCACTATTACCGAGGGCAGGAAGGTGACCCGCACGGAGGGCGATATCTTCGACGTGCTGCGACAGGCGCTGGGCGGGCACAAGCCGGCCCGGTTGCCGGGGCTGCCGCCGTTTACCGCCGGGGCTGTTGGCTTTTTCTCCTATGACGCGGTGCGCCAGATCGAGCGGCTGCCGGCGCTGGCCGCCGACGAGCTGGGAGTTCCCGACGCCTGCCTGCTGTTCTTCGACGAGGTGCTGGCCTTCGACCACGTGCGCAAGGAGATCTGGCTGGTGGTTACAGCCGACGTGACGCGCACCAGGCCGGCCGATGCCCCCGCGGCAGCCTATGACAAGGCCGTGGAGCGGCTCGATAAGCTGGAGAAGCGGCTTGCCCGTCCGCTGCCCAAACTGCCTGCACAGCACGGCGAGGGCAAGCTGAGGGTCAAGCACCGCACCCGCAAACGGGATTTCCTGGCTGCCGTGGCCCGCACCAAGGAGTACATCGCCGCCGGCGACATTTTTCAAGCTGTCCTCTCGCAGCGCTTCGACGTCGTGCCGGAAGCGGACAGCTTCCAGGTGTACCGGGCGCTGCGCACCGTCAACCCCAGCCCCTACATGTTCTTCCTGCGCTTTGCGCCGGAGGGGCCGCTGGGCGGGCTGCCCAACCAACCTGAAACCTCCTCCAAAAGGTCAATGGGGTCGGAGACCCTGGAGTTGGCGGGATCGTCGCCGGAGCTGCTGGTGCGCGTGCACCGGGGCAAGGTGGAGTACCGGCCCATCGCCGGAACCCGCCCCCGCGGCGCCAACGAGAAGGAAGACCAGGCCCTCGCCGACGAGATGCTCCACGACGAGAAGGAGCGCGCCGAGCACGTGATGCTGGTCGACCTGGGGCGCAACGACGTGGGCCGGGTGAGCCAGTTCGGCAGCGTGAAGGTGGAGCGGCTGATGTTCGTCGAGCGCTACTCCCACGTGATGCACATTGTGAGCACCATCGAGGGGCGCCTCAAGCCGGAACTGACGGCCGTCGATGCTCTGCGCGCCTGCTTCCCTGCCGGCACGCTCTCGGGCGCGCCCAAGGTGCGTGCCATGGAGATCATCGAAGAGCTGGAACCGGCGCGGCGCGGAACCTATGGCGGCGCGGTGCTCTACGCCGACTTCTCCGGCAACCTGGACTCCTGCATCGCCATCCGCTCCATGCTGGCCATCGGTGCCAAGGGCTACGTGCAGGCCGGCGCCGGCATCGTCGCCGACTCGGTGCCGGAGCTCGAGTACCACGAATCGATCAACAAGGCTCGGGCGGTGATTCGGGCGATTGACCGGGCGAGAGAACTGTAAAGGCAGGGATCGGGGATCGGTTGGGCTATTGAACCGGCGCGGGGCCTCCGAGAGCACGCGGAAAAATGACCAAACTCATGAAACTTCTGGCGCTCGCGCTTCTGGGGTCCGTTCCATCCGGCCATGTGCTCGCCGCGCAGATGAATTCGGACTCCTTGCGGCAATCCCTCCAAAATCGCGGCATCGTTTCAGCTTCCCGCCCCGCCCGCGCACCCTCCTCCGAGCCGCAAATACAGCTCCGGCCAGCGAGCCGGGCGGGTCGTGTGATCTGCGCCCTGACCGAATAGCCGGCTCAATGACAAAAGAACAACCTGCACAAGTGTGATGTAGCTCACAGCGAGCTGTTATTTCCCCTGCGTACCTTCGCTCAAGTAAGTCGGCGAAGCCCCTGAGCTTGTTCATACCCTCCCTCCTTCATCAGGGGCTTCTCCGGTACCTGCACAGCGAGCGAGGTAGGCATGGGTCACTCCATTTGGCAATCAATGCAGCAGAAAGGCTACAGCCGCAGAGACTTTCTCCAATTCTGCGCCGCGGCCGCAACGGTGGCCGGGCTGGGTCAAACCGGCGTCGCCCAGGTTGTCTCGGCATTCGACAAGAAAGAAAAACCGGCCGTTGTGTGGCTGCACTTTCAGGAGTGCACCTGCTGTAGCGAGTCGTTCATTCGCGCGTCGCACCCCATCGTGTTGGACGTGCTGCTGGATGTGTTGGATTTGAACTACACAGAAACCCTGATGGCGCCCTCCGGCTTCCAGGCGGAGAAGAGCCTGAGCGACACCATCGAGAAGAACAAGGGCAAGTACATCGTGCTTGTTGAGGGCGCGGTGCCCACGCATGATGAAGGCGTCTACTGCATGATCGGCGGCAAGACCGCGGAGTCGATTCTGCAGACCGTCACCAGGGATGCGGCCGCGGTGGTGGCCTGGGGCAGTTGCGCCTGCAACGGTTGCATTCAGGCGGCCAAGCCGAATCCGACCGGCGCCACGCCGATCTACAAACTCATAGACAAGCCGGTGATCAACGTACCCGGATGCCCGCCCATCGCCGACGTGATGATGGGTGTGGTCACCCACCTGCTGGTGCTGGGAACGCCTCCGGCGTTGGACAGCCAGAACCGCCCCCAGGAGTTTTATGGCCGCCGCGTCCACGACACCTGCTACCGCCGGCCCAATTACGACGCCGGCCTGTTCGTCGAGTCGTGGGACGACGAGGGCGCGCGCAAGGGGTACTGCCTATACAAGATGGGCTGCAAGGGGCCGGTCACCTACAACGCCTGCTCGGTGACCAAGTGGAACGACGGCGTCAGCTATCCCATCCAGTCCGGTCATAATTGCATCGGCTGCCCCGAGGCGGGCTTCTGGGACAACGGGCCGTTCTACCAGCATCTGGCCTCGTTCCCAGGCTTCGGCGTCGAGAGCACCGCGGATACGGTGGGCGCTGTGGTCGGAGTGGCCACGCTGGCCGGAGTTGCGGCCCACGCTGTGGTCACCAACATTCGCAAGCGCAAAGTGATTGCCGAAGTGCACGCTGAAGATGAAAAAAAGGAGTCGTGAGGGCCTATGACACGCGTAGTCGTCGATCCGATAACTCGCATTGAAGGCCACCTGCGGGTTGAAGCAGTGGTGGAAAACGGCGTCATCACCGACGCATTCAGCTCCGGCACCATGGTGCGCGGCATAGAGAAGATCCTCATCGGCCGCGATCCCCGCGATGCCTGGGCCTTCACCGAGCGCGTATGCGGCGTCTGCACCACGGTTCATGCCCTCGCCAGCGTGCGCGCCGTGGAAAATGCGCTGGGGATCACCATCCCCCCCACCGCTGAGCTGATCCGCGACATCATGATGACCACCCAGTACGTGCAGGACCACGTGATTCACTTCTATCACCTGCACGCGCTCGACTGGGTGGACATCGTCAACGCGTTGAAGGCCGATCCCAAGAAGGCCGCGGAGCTGGCGCAGTCGTATTCTAAGTGGGACAGGAATACCCCGGCATATTTTTCCGGTGTGCAGGACAAGATCAAGGCCTTCGCCGCCAGCGGGCTGGGCATCTTCGCCAACGGCTATTGGGGCCATCCGGCCTACAAGCTGCCGCCGGAGGTGAACCTGATCGCGGTGGCGCACTACCTTGATGCTCTCGAATGGCAGAAGGAAATCTGCAAGATCCACGCGGTGTTCGGCGGCAAGAATCCGCATCCGAACTACCTGGTGGGCGGCGTTCCCTGCTCCATCGACATGAATGAAGTTGCCGCCATCAACTCCGACCGGCTCAATATGGTCTCCCGCCTCATCAGCCAGGCGGATGAGTTCATCAACCAGGTCTACATTCCCGATCTGCTGACCGTTGCTTCCTTCTACAAGGATTGGGCTCAGTGGGGCGGCGGATTGACCAACTACCTCAGCTATGGCGAGTTCCCCACCAAGGGCTACGGCCAGCCAGAGTCGTTCAAGTATCCGCGTGGCGTGGTGCTCAATCGCGACCTGAGCACCGTTCACCCGGTCAACGCAACCGATTCCCAGGAGATCAAGGAATACATCGCGCATTCCTGGTACACCTACAGTGTCGGAGACAATGAAGGCCTCCAACCGTGGGCGGGCGAAACCAACATCAAGTACACCGGACCCAAGCCGCCCTTTGAAACGCTCGAGGGCCACGAGAAGTATTCGTTCCTGAAGACTCCGCGCTGGAAGGAAAATCCCATGGAAGTGGGCCCGCTGGCGAGGTTGCTCGTAGCCTTTGCCTCCGGCCGCACCGACGTGCAGGAGTTGGTAAAGGACACCCTGGGCAAGCTTAACGTTCCCGTGGCTGCCCTGTTCTCCACGCTGGGCCGCACCGCGGCTCGCGGCCTGGATGCGGCGCTGGCCATGATCTGGCTCAAGGAGTACTTTGGCCTGTTGATGGATCGCGTGAAGATGAACGAGGTCTCCACCTTCAACGGCCAGTTATGGGAACCCAAGAGCTGGCCCAGCGATGCCGAAGGGGTTGGCCTGGTCGAAGCTCCGCGCGGCTCGCTCGCTCACTATATCAGGATTCACAATGGCGCCATCGAGAACTATCAAATGGTTGTACCCACTACCTGGAACGGATCGCCCCGCGATGCCAAGGGACAGCGTTCGTCCTTTGAACAGGCTTTGATCGGCACGCCGGTGGCGAAGATCGATGAACCGGTCGAGATCATTCGCACCATCCACTCCTTTGATCCGTGCCTGGCCTGCGCCGTGCATTTGTACGATCCGCAGGGACGGCACCTTCACCAGGTTTCTTTCGAGTGAGGGCTATGAGTACCCATGGCATTGGCGTAAAGGACGCATTTCAACCGAATGGCGATCAGCCTATCGAGTACCGGCGCGTGTACGTGTGGGAACTCCCGGTGCGCGTCTACCACTGGATCAATGCGGTGGCCCTGGTGCTTCTCTGCGTCACCGGCTACCTCATCGGGGCGCCCATTCGCGCCTTCTACGCCGCTGAGGCCTATCAGCAATACTGGTTCGGATGGGTGCGTTTCATCCACTTCCTGGCCGCTTTCGTTTACGTCTTCAACTTCCTGGCGCGCCTTTACTGGGGCTTCGTCGGCAACAGGTACTCCAGTTGGCGTGCCTTCTTTCCGCTCAAGCCCGCACAGCGCCAGGAGATCGTCGACGTCGTCAAAGCCGACGTGCTTGAAACCAAGATGCACGGGCCCATCTCCACGGGCCACAATGCGCTGGCCGGCGTGATCTACTTCGGCACCTTCCTGGCGTTTGTCTTCCAGTCCATCACCGGCTTTGCCCTCTACTCCAGCATGAGCAACTCCTGGCTGCCGCGGATGTTTACCTGGGTCGTGCCGCTGATGGGCGGCGAGTTCGGCGTGCGCTTCTGGCACCACACGTTCCTGTGGTTCTTTGTCGTATTTGTCATCGTTCACGTCTATCTGGCCTTCTATCACGACTACATCGAGGGCCGCGGCACGGTATCCTCGATCATAGGCGGATGGAAGTTCGATCGGGTGGAGAAGCAGAAGCGTGGCAAGTAGTTCAACGGCCAATCAACAAAAGAAAACACTGGTGCTGGGCCTGGGCAACGTCCTGATGGGCGACGAAGGCATCGGCATTTATGTGGTCCGGGCTGTGGAACAGAAGTTGGCCGAACTCGGACTGCCCGGCGATGTGGAGTGTCTGGACGGCGGCACCGGCGGCTTTTCGCTGCTGGAGCCTCTGGAGAACGCGGACAACATTATCCTGATTGACGCGGCGGCGGACGGGAATCCCGTGGGAACGGTAACCCGCACCACGCCGCGTTTCTCGCGCGACTACCCGCCCACGCTCACCGCCCACGACATCGGCATGAAAGACCTGCTCGACATGTTCTATATCCAGGGCGGGCAGCACGAAATCGTGCTCTACGCCATCACCATCGACCCCAAGCAGCCAATAAGGATGAGCCTGTCAAACGAGGGCGAAAAATCCGCTGCGCTCGCCGTTAGCCAAATCATCACGGAGCTGCAAGCAAGCTCGCCTTCGCGGTAACGACCCGTCGCAGGTCCAAATTCTTGCATCTTCGTCGCCCGCCCTGGAAGACCGAAGCCCGCTCCCGCATAAGCGCACCACTCAAGAATCTCAAATCGGGGGTATCATCGGGGAATCTCTCCAAGGAGGCCGATTGACGTGAATACTCTCATCAGCTGTTCGATCCGCCATCAGTTCGCACTTTCAGCGAACCACGCTCTCTCCGGGCTCGGATCCCTGCAGCCCACTGTTCGGCTCTTCTACCTTGGCTTTGGTCTTTTCGCGCTAATCATCATCGGGGCCGTGGTATTCAGCCGGAACAGCGGCGGAAAGCGCTCAGCGACCCTGGCAGCGATTGCCCAGGAGATCGGGTTCACCTTCAAAGGAACCAACAGGAGCAACGAAGCTGAGCTGCTGCAAATGGCGCCGACGCTCTTGACGGGCGGCTGCCGATACAGCAATGTGATGACGGGCGACATCGCCGGCATGGAAGCAATCGTTTTCGATTTTCTGGACGCCATCAACAGTGCCGAGAGTGCCGGCGCGTTCGCCCATACGATGGCAGCGTACCGGCACAACGCCACGCTTCCCTATTTCGACATGGGTCCGGTGCCCATTCTCAATCGATACCTCTCCATCCCCGGATTTATCCACTTCGAATCCCAACCCGACTTTGCGCGCCGCTATTTGCTCAATGGGCCCGATAAAGACAAAATACAGGGGCTATTCTCTCCCGCCCTGCTGAAATCCCTCCTCGATTTGCCTCCCCAAAATAATTGGCATATCAAGGGAGATGGCGACGTGCTCATCCTGTATCGCGAGGGTAAAATTGTGCGCGCCAGTGGAATTCGCAAATTCCTCGACGAATCCTCCTCCATCGCAAAAGCCTTCTTCAGTCTTTCCGGCCTCAACAACCCGTCGGCCTAAGGAGACTCTGCACAAGTCCCAACCCTGCACTCTGCTTGGATAGAATGATAAGTAGAGGGTGAGCGCGATGCGGCAACAAACACTGGCGTCACAGGCGAGTTTCGAGAAGTTTGGTCGTAA
>Ga0224554_1002278_pt1 | contig 10255 bp, 4 predicted proteins | sample 714S22024metaG_FD_180666 | JGI IMG/M metagenome (GOLD analysis project Ga0224554, IMG submission 180666) | Peat soil microbial communities from Stordalen Mire, Sweden - 717 S2 20-24 | ecosystem: Environmental > Terrestrial > Soil > Wetlands > Peat | place: Sweden: Norrbotten County, Stordalen...
CGCGCTCTACGCCGCAGTCAGCATTTTTCCGGGGCTCGGCTATATGGCGCTCTGGATTCAGATACGCCGCCAGAGTGTTGCGCCCGCGCACGCAAGTTGGGCCAAGCAGATCGCGTCCGTTGCGCTCTATCTCACAGCCATTCCCGTGGCCTGGGTCCGGCCTGCAGCCTCTCTGGCGCTCATCGGGATCGTTGCGGTGCTCTGGCTTCTGCCGCCCAAGCCCGCCGTCCCACCGGAGTAGGAGGCTTGCCCTTAGCGCGGTAGAATCGCGAGCGGCACGCCCGCCCCGTAACCGCATCGCTTGATCGAATCACAACAAGCCGGCGTGTCGGTACCGATCTTTCCAGACGTGACTGGCTAATTTTCGAGTTGCTGACCAAGTAATGACTTCCAAATAGGCAGCGACACATCCGGAACACAGAGAAATACCTTTACATCGATGCGTATAAGGGGATAGAAAGACACAGGCTCAGATCGTTACGTTTCCCCATCTTCACGGCCCCCCGTTTGAACGACCCATGAGCTACATCTGGAGGATTAAGCAAATGAAAAAGACCAGCTCCCTGTTTTTGGGACTGTCCCTTGCGGTTTCCTGCGTCTCGATGGCCGCAGCGCAGGATCAATCTATGACCCCCATGAAGCCACCTAAGTACCTGCAAGTCACCGTCGAATACACCAAGCCCGGCAAGGGCGGCCTTGCCCATGACAAGACCGAGAGCGCATACGTTCAGGCCATGATCAAGGCCAAGTATCCCATCCATTACTGGGCCTATAACTCAATGTCGGGCCATCCGCGAGCCGTTTTCATATCGGGATTCGACTCTTTCGGCGAATTGGGAAAAGCCAACAAGATCTTCGATAACCCGGGTGTCGCTGCGGCCGTCGAGCCCATCAACGTAGCCGATGGCGAACTTCTGCAGGATTCCAATCAGTTGATCTTGAGCTACGCGGACGATATCAGCCTGCGTCCGGATGTTGACCTATTTCACCATCGCTTCCTTGAAGCCGACATCCTGCATGTTCGTCAAGGCCACATCAAGGAGTTCATGGAGTTGGCCAAGATGTGGGTCGATTTGGGTCAGAAGGCCGGCCCCAGCGCGCACTGGGATTGCTTCCGCGCCGAATATGGCGAAGACAACGGCTACTTTGTTTGCCTGACTCCCGACAATTCGATGGACGACATCGACGCATCCTTCGCGGACTTCAACAAGGCCGAAGCCGGTCTGTCCGACGGAGACAAGAATAAGATGCGCGACCTCCGCGCCGCAGCCCTGGAAGAGGATCGTACCGAGATTTACTCGGTCAACCCTGCCCAGAGCTATGTACCGGATGCGTTCATCAAGGCCGATCCCGGGTACTGGAAGCCGAGGACGGGAGCCGCTCCGAAGCCCGCTGCGGCCGACAAGAAGCCCAACCCGTAGACCCGCGGAGAGAGCCCGAGCCTATCGTCGTTCCCACCGCGCTCTACGCCGCGGTCAGCACTGTTCCGGGGCTCGGCTATATGGCGCTCTGGATTCAGATACGCCGCCAGAGTGCTGCGCCCGCGCACGCACGTTGGGGCAAGCAGATCGCGTCCGTTTCGCTTTATCTCGCAGCCATCCCCGTGGCATGGGTCCGGCCCGCAGCCTCTCTGGTGCTCATCGGGATCATTGCGGTGCTCTGGCTTCTGCCGCCCAAGCCCGCCGCCCCACCGGGGTAGGAGGCTTGCCCTGAGCGCATGACCCGCTACAGCGCACTCGTCCTCGAACGCGTGCGCCAAATGGGTTGGTAGCCGTCAGCGTCACGGCGCGCTTACCTTGCGCTAGCGCGCCGAACTTAGCGCCGGCGACTGAGAGATGGCCGCGGCGCTAAGGGGCCTCCGTGTAGGTGTAGTCGTTGTAGAGGTAGGTCGAACCGTTGAGGATTGTCCAGAGGCGCACGTAGATCGTGGTTCCGTTCGTGGGCAGATTCACGGTCACGCTGGTGCCGGAAAGAGGACCGATGTTCACCAGATTGGCGCCGCCGGGCGATGTGCCGACGTTGAGCCCATAGCCCGTCGTTCCAGCGGGGCCTGCGTTCCAGGTGAAAGTGGTCGATGCCGAGGTCAGCGTGCTGCCCGGCGCTGGGCTGGTGATTGCGGATGCAGATTGCGAGAACTCGGTGTAGGTGTAGTCGTTGGACAGGAAGGTCGTGCCGTTGATCACGGTCCAGAGGCGGACATAGATCGTGGTTCCGTTGGTGGGCAGATTTACGGTCACGCTGGTGCCGGACAGAGGATAGATGTTGACCAGATTGGCGCCGCCGAGCGATGTGCCGACGTTGAGGCCGTAACCCGTCGTTCCAGCAGGGCCAGCGTTCCAGGTGAAGGTGGTCGATGCCGAGGTCAACGTGCCGCCCGGCGTTGGGTTGGTGATCGCGGATGCAGATTGCGTGAACTCGGTGTAGCTGTAGTCGTTGTAAAAGTAGGTCGTGCTGTTGAGGATCGTCCAGAGCCGCACATAGATGGTGGTTCCGTTGGTGGGCAGACTCACGGTCACGCTGGTGCCAGACAGAGGACCGATGTTGACCAGATTGGCGCCGCCAAGCGATGTGCCGACGTTGAGGCCGTAACCCGTCGTTCCAGCAGGGCCTGCGTTCCAGGTGAAGGTGGTCGAAGCCGAGGTCAGCGTGCTGCCCGGCGCTGGGCTGGTGATCGCGGATGCGATTTGCGTGAACTCGGTGTAGGTGAAGTCGTTGAAGAGGTAGGTCGTGCCGTTGAAGATTGTCCAGAGCCGCACATAGATCTTGGCTCCGCTGGTGGGCAGAGTCACGGTCGTGCTGGTGCCGGACAGAGGACCGATGTTGACCAGATCGGCGCCGCCAAGCGATGTGCCGACGTTGAGACCGTAGCCCGTCGTTCCGGCAGAGCCTGCACTCCAGGTAAAGGTCGTCGAAGCACCCGTCAACGTGCCGCCCGGCGTTGGGCCTGTCATGGTTGCGGGATTGTCAATGCTAAAGGTCTGCGCCGAGGAAGTTCCTCCGCCGGGGGTAGCATTGAAGACGGTCACTGAGGCGGTGCCCGCGGTTGCAATGTCCGTTGCTGGAACCTGGGCCGTTAGTTGCGTCGCGCTCACGTAGGTTGTCACCAGGCTGTTTGTGTTCCAGTTCACCACTGACCCAGCGACGAAGTTGGAGCCGTTCAAAGTGAGAGTAAAGCCGGCGCCTCCCGCACGGGCGTTGTTGGGCGATAGGGACGAGAGTACAGGCACGGGATTGTTGATCGTGAAGGTCTGCGCCGCGGAAGTTCCGCCGCCGGGGGTAGTGTTGAACACAGTGACCGAGGCGGTGCCGGCAGTTGCAATGTCGGTGGCCGGAACCTGCGCTGTCAGTTGCGTTGCGCTGACGTAGGTGGTGGCGAGGCTGTAGGTATTCCACTGCACCGATGACCCGTTGACGAAGCCGGAGCCGGTCAACGTGAGGGTGAAGGTGGCGCCTCCCGCTGTGGCGCTGGCAGGCGAAAGAGAAGTTGACGTCAGGACAGGCACCGGATTGTTGACGGTAAACGACTGCGGCGAAGATGTTCCGCCGCCGGGCGTAGGAGTGAAGACCGTCACCGGAAAGATGCCCGCAGTGGCAGTATCGGCGGCCGGAACCGCGGCTGTCATTTGGGTGAGGCTCACCCATGTGGTGGTAAGGGGATTTCCATTCCAATGCACCACCGAATTGGATTCGTTGTTCACAAAGTCAGCGCCGGTCACCGTCAGGGTGAGGCCGCCACTGCCCGCAATGACGTTGGTTGGCGATATCGAGGTGAGCGTCGGCGCCGGCAGGAGGCACGTGCCGCTGCATTGGACCGAGATGTTGTAGTTGCCAAGGCGTGTGTCTCCGAAATCTTTAAGGAATACGCTATAGGTGCCAGTCGACGGAACTACGAACCCGTCCAATGTAGCCGTCCCGCCGCCTGGGCAGCTAGCGCCTCCGCTCACTGGCGCCCCCGCAGAGTTATAAACCTGTATGCATGGCCAGAGAGTGCCGCTCGTCGCAACCACTGTGAAGTTCAGGGTGTCGTTGACGGTGCCGTCGAATGTGTACACATTTGACTGTGCCACCGCACTGATGGTGCCCGTCATAGTCTGGTCGAAATCAACATTGATGGGGTTGGCGGGATCATTCGTCCGCTGCAGGAAGATGTTGTAATTACCAGCATTCGCGTTTGAAAAATCTTTGAGGATCACACTATAGGTGCCGGCCGACGGGGTCACTAGCCCGTTCAACTCAACGTCCGTACCACCAGGGCAGCTGCCGCCGTTGGTGACAGGCGCTCCCGCAGAGTTATAAACCTGTATGCACGGCCAGAGAGTGCCGCTTGTGGAGCTTGTCGTGACCGCGGTGAAGTTGAAGACGTCGTTGGCGTTGGCGCTGAAAATGTACGCGTTTGACTGTGTCGCGGATCCGATGTTGCCCGTCTGCACCTGGCCCAATGGAAGGGAAAGGGCTCCGACCGGGCCGTCCGTCCGCTGCAGAAAAATATTGTAATTACCAGTGTTCGTGTTTGAGTAGTCTTTGACAGATACCGTATAGGTGCCGGCCGACGGGATCGCTAGCCCATTTAAACCAACGTTCGTACCACCAGGGCAACTGCCGCCGTTGGTGACTGGCGTTCCCGCAGAGTTATAAACCTGTATGCACGGCCAGAGAGTGCCGCTTGTGGAACTTGTCGTGACCACGGTGAAGTTCAGGATATCGTTGGCGTTTGCGGCGAAAGTGTAATTGTTAGTTTGTGTCGCAGCGCTGATGGTGCCGGCTGTGACCGTGTCATAGGAAAGCGTAATAGCGTTAGGCGGACCGTCCGTCCGCTGCAGGAAAATGCTGTAATTGCCAGTATTCGTGTTTGAATAGTCTTTGACGATCACACTATATGTGCCGGCCGAAGCAATCGTTAGCCCATTTAACACAACGTTCGTACCACCAGGGCAGCTGCCGCCGTTGGTGACGGGCGTTCCCGCAGAGTTATAAACCTGTATGCACGGCCAGAGAGTGCCGGTTGTGGAGCTTGTCGTGACCACGGTGAAGTTGAAGACGTCGTTGGCGTTGGCGCTGAAGGTGTACGCGTTTGACTGTGTCGCGGATGCGATGTTGCCCGTCTGCACCTGGTCCAATGGAAGGGTAACTGCTCCGACCGGGCCGTCTGTCCGCTGCAGGAAAATATTGTAATTACCGGTATTCGCGTTGCTGTAGTCCTTGACCGTCACCGTATAGGTGCCGGCCGAAGCAATCGTTAGCCCATTTAACACAACGTTCGTACCACCAGGGCAGCTACCGCCATTGGTGACCGGGACTCCAGCAGAGTAGACCTGTATGCACGGCCAGAGAGTGCCGCTTGTGGAGCTCGTCGTGACCACGGTGAAGTTGAGGATATCGTTCGCATTTGCGGAGAAAGTGTATGTATTGACCTGCGCCGCGGAGCTGATCGTGCCGGCCGTGACGGTGTCATAGGAAAGAACGGGGAAGCTAGCCCAGGCTGGGGAACACAAGCTCACAAGAGCGCAAACTGCTAAGAATAAATGCAATCTCAAAGTTCTCATCCGAATCTGTCCTTTCACAACGCGGAAAAACGATCGTAGAGCCATGCTGGCTCACAGCCTGAATACCTCTGGCTCGCCGTCGCATCGAGAGCGTCCCGTCGATGGTTGCGAGCGGCGGTTTGCCGAATTGACACAGATCAACACAGGGGGGGAATAGCCGTGCCGCATCAACACTGAATGTTTAAGACCAGCACCTTAGCAGCAATTTCATTTGCGGTCCATCAAGTGATCGCAGTTGATATGAAATTGTCCGGAGACGGGAGGAAGAGATGAGGGGAGGTCGCGTAACCTATACTTTGGTCATAATGCTAGAGTTACCTGGATAAATGTCTCAACCCTGATTCTTCGACTTGTCGAAGCTCAAGCACCATCCACATCCGATGTCAGGCATCAGGGAATCTCGACTGGAACGTATGGAGCCGTACATCCGACTAGACACTGGACCTTTTGGAATTCGGCTTCTTCCTTCGTGCTGAACGGATGGTCGATCTTGCTCTTTGAATAGACTTGTTTATGCGCGTTGAGAAACGTGTCCTCGGCACTGGCCGAGAGCAATTTAAAATTCTCGTCAAATCCATAAATGATTGTGCAGCCATTTGCCACAGTGAGCCAGCATTCCTTCACGTCGATCTGGATCCTTCCCGGACTAACAACCGCCCCGAGGCCTTCATTGTAAAGATATAGATCCTTGTTCAGGTCGCTGCGTGGGAACAAAAGGCGATACCTCTCGTGGGGAGCACCCATGCCGTGTATTTGTACTTCGGGCCGAGCCGTCTCAGTCGACGCGCCCGAAACACGATCCGGATCGAGCACCAGCAAGGTCGCTTCGTGGTACCCATTGCTGATCCCGCTGGCGATAATCTCCTCGCGACCGTCGAGGCTTGCCAAATTGAAATGGAACAGATGCCCGGAGTGCCAATACTCAGAAAGCGTCTTGCCGTCGGCGTCAACAACCGCAATCTGGGTGGGATAATAGTATTCGTGCCGGCTCATGACTACGATGCGCCTGGGTTGGTTGGGCGTACCTTGCAGAACTCCAAAACCCATCGTTATGTAAATTGATGGGAAGCTGTCGAGCTCCGGCAGAACCCTGCCTGGCGTCCACCGCCACCTCTCTTTGCCCGAGTCCGAATAGCAGATAAGCGTTGTCGAGTGCGACTTTGGATCCGCAGCGGGATGATAAAGAAAAAGTACCTCCGAGTGCCCGTCCCCGTCCAAATCACCGAACCAGAGATGCGTAGCCAGACCATCCTGATAGTACAAATGCGTCGCGAGGCCATTCTGGTAATACTCGCTCCAGAGCCCGCCAGGAAAGGTCTTGCGCCAAAGCTCCTTCCCTTCTGCATTCATGATTACAAGGTCAGAATTATCAATGCGCCCAGATTGAGGCCGGCGGTCAGCTGTCAACATTTTGATGGAGATCAAGGTGACAAAAGCAAGCAGGCCTATGGTGCCCGCTATCGCCAGCCCTCGGCGGAGGCTGCCTGAACTTATTGGCAACAATGCCGGCTGCAGAGCCGGTACTGATACCGGCGGATGTTGCTCAACCGCCGAAATCTGCACCGGTTGACGGGGACTCGCGACGATCCACCGAGCTTCCCTCTCCCCATCGGTGCCCGGCTTCGAACGGTTTGGAAAGCTGATTGTGACCGGATCGGTCTGTCCTTCCGCGCTGTAGTAGGATTCAACGGCCCTTCGGAGTCTGTTCATCTCCGTTGCTACGTCTGTTGATCCTTTTGTTACGTTCCCCTCATGCCATAGTTCCCTGATTACCCGGCTTGGCTTCAGGGTTGTTTGAGAGTCCATGTTCTGGAACAGGAATTCCAGCAGCCTCTTGAGCTGGCCCTTGTCGGCGAAGCTCTTACTGCCCAGGATCCTACTTATCTGCTCTTCGATGTCGTTACGCTCGATCATTGGGGCAGACCCCAGCTTCCAAGGGCCCAGAGAATCAGACAAGCCGACCGTGGACTGGTGTCGAAAGCCAATTATTGCACAATGGAATGTCGATGTTGTGGCTTGGTAGTGGTGCAGTTTGAACTGCGCCACTACCTGTGGCTTGGAGACGCTTCTCGAAGCCTAGGGACAGACGGAAGCCTGGGGACAGGTGCTGATGCCCGAGCATGTTCACCTGCTCCTGGGCGAGCCGCGGCGCTCATCGCTTTCAGTTGCGCTCCAGGTACTGAAGCAGAATACTTCCCGAAAACTGAAAAAGAAGCAGAACCCGCAGTTCTGGCAGCGGCGCTATTACGACTTCAATGTTCTCACCGACCTCAAGCGAATCGAGAAGTTGCGCTACATGCACCGCAACCCGGTCGCGCGCCGAACCCAGCGCCGGCCACTTGGAGACGGTCGCCGCGTTACTGCGTGAACTCGGTATAGGCGTAATCGTTGTAGAAGTAGGTCGTGCCGTTGAGGATTGTCCAGAGCCGCACAAAGATTGGGGTTCCGTCGGTGGGCAGATTTACCGTCACGCCGGGGCCGGACAGAGGACCGATGTTGACCAGATCGGCGCCGCCGGGCGATGTGCCAACGTTGAGGCCGTAGCCCGTCGTTCCAGCGGGGCCTGCGCTCCAGGTGAAGGTGGTCGCTGCCGAGGTCAACGTGCTGCCCGGTGCTGGGCTGGTGATCACGGCTTGCGTGAACTCGGTGTAGGTGTAGTCGTTGTAGAGGAAGGTCGTGCCGTTGAGCACCATCCAGAGCCGCACGTAGATGGTGGTTCCGTTAGTGGGCAGATTCACGGTCGTGCTGGTGCCGGACAGAGGATAGACGTTGACCAGATCGGCGCCGCCGGGCGATGTGCCGACGTTGAGGCCGTAGCCCGTCGTTCCAGCAGCGCCTGGGCTCCAGGTGAAGGTGGTTGAAGCCGAGGTCAACGTGCTTCCTGGGGCGGGGCTGGTGATTGCGGATTGCGTGAACTCGGTGTAGGTGTAGTCGTTGGAGAGGTAGGTCGTGCCGTTGAGGATTGTCCAGAGCCGCACATAGATGGTGGTTCCGTTGGTGGGCAGCTTCACGGTCACGCTGGGGCCGGACAGAGTACCGATGTTGACCAGATCGGCAGCGCCGGGCGATGTGCCAACGTTGAGGCCGTAGCCCGTCGTTCCAGCAGGGCCTGCGTTCCAGGTGAAGGTGGTCGATGCCGAGGTCAACGTGCTGCCCGGCGTGGGGCTGGTGATCGCGGCTGCGCTGATCACCGTGACTGAGGTGGTGCCTATCGCGGCCGCATAGATTGACGAACTGTTGGAGTCAGGTGTGTACGTGGCCGTCAGAGTGTCCGTGCCAGCTTCGAGTGAGCCTGCTGGAACGTTGATTGTGGCGCTTCCCCCGCTCAGTGCTCCTGCGATCGAGGTGTAGCTGCCGCTTGTCAGCGTCACCAAACCAGTTGCTGTCGGAGCGCCACTTCCGCCGCTCACAGTGACTGTGACCGACAATGTCTGTAGCGTCGTCTGTAGCGTCGTGATGCTGGACGAAGATGGGGTCACCGTCACGGTGGGTGTAGTCAGGCTTACGGTGGCCGCCGATGACGCTGTGCCCGAAGCAGTCGAGTAGATCGGGGAACTCGTCGTGTCGGGCGTGTAGCTGGCCGTGAAGGTGTAGCTGCCAGCACTCAACGTGTTCGCCGGGATGTTGATGGTGGCGCTGCCGCCGCTCAGCGTAGTCGCCACGGAAGAGTAACCGCCGCCGGTCAGCGTCACTGCACCAGTGGGCGTCGGATTGCCGCTTCCGCCGCTGACAGTGACTGTGACCGACAATGTCTGCAGCGTCGTGATGCTGGACGAAGATGGGGTCACCGTCACGGTGGGTGTAGTCAGGCTTACGGTGGTCGCCGATGACGCTGTGCCCGAAGCAGTCGAGTAGATCGGGGAACTCGTCGTGTCGGGCGTGTAGCTGGCCGTGAAGGTATAGCTGCCAGCACTCAACGTGTTCGCCGGGATGTTGATGGTGGCGCTGCCGCCGCTCAGCGTAGTCGTCACGGAAGAGTAACCGCCGCCGGTCAGCGTCACTGCACCAGTGGGCGTCGGATTGCCGCTTCCGCCGCTGACAGTGACTGTGACCGACAATGTCTGTAGCGTCGTGATGCTCGATGTGGACGGCGCGACCGTGACCGCAGGCGTGACCAGTTGCGAGACCTGCCCGCTCGCCGCACCCAGGATCTCAATGGCAGCTCCGTCAAAACCCGTCGCTGACATCCCGTTGGCCATCGTGTAATCGATCGACCGCGGGCTGGTCGAGTTCGTGTAGAAGAATGCGTATGGGTCGCCCGTATACCATCCCGACCCGTCCGTCATTCCCGTAGCGTAGATCGAATTGAAAATCACGCCCGCCGATTCTCCCGTACAAGCTGGAGGCGCGATTCCTCCCGAGATGCACATCCCGGTGGGCGGCCCAGTGCCCGTATAGCCGGTGGCAAAGATCGCGCTGTTATATCCGGAGTTGATCGTCGGGGTAATGACCGGGTCGCCCACGATGTTGGCGTTCAAAGTCGATCCCTGATTACCCGTGTCGCCATTAACGGTGGTGCCGACGCAGCCTGTCCCGGATGCGTTCATTGCTCCCGCGATCGTGTAGATCTCAACGTGCGTTTCTGTCACATCTGGAGTGAAGCTAAAGATGCGATCGCGGGCTGAGACATTCGCGCCAAGGCAAGCCGAGTCTTGCTGCGGATCAACCCCGGCATCTGTGTAGGGAGTTCTCGTATAAGTGGTGCCGTAGTT
>Ga0224554_1002281_pt1 | contig 10246 bp, 9 predicted proteins | sample 714S22024metaG_FD_180666 | JGI IMG/M metagenome (GOLD analysis project Ga0224554, IMG submission 180666) | Peat soil microbial communities from Stordalen Mire, Sweden - 717 S2 20-24 | ecosystem: Environmental > Terrestrial > Soil > Wetlands > Peat | place: Sweden: Norrbotten County, Stordalen...
ATTGGCTAAATTTGTACAAGGCAAATCTTGCCTAGTAAGAGCTTGTCCATCATAGTCTTGCATCCAAAATGCCTAATCGAATTCCTATACGGCATTGAGCGTAGGGCAGTTTCGCAATTTTTCCGTTTCTCATAAGTTCACTTGTACTTTCCGCGAATATACCGATTGTAGTACGCCCCCATCGAACTGGCCTGCATCAGTCCCGCATAAACCGAATACGGCACGCCCGGATGGGAATAGATGGTGTCGTTGCCGTGGAATTGGACGTACAAATAATACCCGTCCCACCCCACCGCCCGAATCGAAGACGAGTTCACGAGGGTCATCATAATCTGCGTCCTTCCCGGTCGTAATAGAAATAACGAAGCCTAGGATCCATCGTCGCCAACTCGACCGGCGAAAGCTTTTCGCCGCGATACGCTCTCCCATGCGTGGCCCGCATGTCTTGAATTCGCTGTGCCGCGATTTGCTGTGCGCGTTCAAGGATTATGGCCTCCAATTCCTCAGGTTTGAAACTAGACTTGATTTGAATATAGTTATTCATGGGCGCACAATAAGCGAAAATCGAAATCCGGGTGTGACAGGAAAATGCACCGTATTTTGTTCACCGGCAACTGCGACTTGGTTGGTACGCAACACGTTGGCGTGAAGCGCTGAAACTCCGCAATTCTTTCAGAGGAGGCTCCCGCCAACATCATGTCCGCATTTGGAGAGTCGCTTGCGGCTTTACACGGCGCGGCGCAGAGCAAGCCGACCTTCTACGAACAAGATTTCGTTTTTGATTAAAATGATTTCTTTGACCTTTGGAGCGCGCGCCTGCTTCAAACCAAGCCGATTGCGCCACTGCCGAATCGATGCGCACGAAGGATTGCCGTCCTTCCTGCCAAATGCGGTACTACAGAAATCAGCCAACGCCTGATCAGAAAAGAAGCACAGCGCGGGCAAGCGCGAATTGTAATGTTGACCCTCGCACCAGTTATCTACCAAGAAGCGCGGAACCGGGTCCACGCGGTCCCAGTCAACCTCGGCCACCGTCTTGCTCGATTGCAGGGTCCTGCCCAGGCGAATAAACAAGCGCACGTCATTACGCTTGGCTGCCTCATGAATCAAACCCGGAAGGCCAAGTATATTCACTGCCTTGGCCGTTCCCGCGTGTCGAACGACGAACTGCCTTTCGTCCAACGGGATTGGGCCCACATAAACCTCCGAACTTTTTCCTTTGCGACTTTCACGTTCTCCACACGCCCTGATCATAAGGCGGGTTCCTGCGCGCCTCATGCTGCGCCAGATTTCGCAATATTCGAGAATCCGGTTGAGCGGCCATTTCTCGAACAATTCGGGAAACAATTTACGAATTTCTGGCGGTGCCGAACCTAGCAAAAACATCTTTCTCGCTTCAGGGCTGGCCTCTGCAAGCCGGTAAAGCAAACCGCCTGTCCAGTTCAAGAGAATCAACCCGTCTGTCCAGAAATAAATCTCCGACCAATTGCTCATAGCCTGGTCGCTGTTTTTTACGAGCAGTTGGCGTGGACTCATCCGCAGTTTTTCTAATTGGAGGTACATAGAACGGTCTGATAATTAATTTTTTAACCGCGAACCACGCGAACCACGCGAACAAAACAAAAACTTTTCGCGTATTTGGCGTATTTCGCGGTCATGAATTCTTTCCCTTATCACAGCATCTCCTGTTGTTTTTCCGGCTTCGCTTCCCGTTGCGCTTTGGCGAAGGGGTTCAATTGCGGCGCGTCGAGGTAAACGAGATCGACGCTGGCGTCGGGGAAAATCCTCGTGTCCCGCAGCCACTTGAGATTATCGCCAAAAAGAAGGCGGTTCATGTCCGGGCGTTGTACCAGACGCGCCTGCCGTGGGCGAGAAAGAAAAGATGTTCCAAGGCAATCGCCGGAATGCGGCTGGGCGATTTCTGCCCAGACTTTTTCAACCGCGAACCACGCCAACCACGCGAACAAAACAATCAGTTCCTATTCTCAAGGAAAGCCGATGCCGTAAAAGCGGGCCGGGTAATTCGTCCACTGCGGATCGCTGAAATGGAGGAAACCGTTGGTGAGGGTCACGTTGGTCAATGAAGTCCAAACGGGGTTCGACAGGTTGGTGCAGGCCACCACGGACACCGGGATGTCGGAGCTGCCGGTGATGTTGAAGCCAAATTCATCGCTGGTTTGAGACTGCGGATTTTCAAGGAAAGGAGCTACCGCGCCGCTCGCGAAAAACCCTTGAGTTTTCATTGGTTTTAAGCAAAATCAGATGTCACCGCCAGAGCTTGATTGGGTGAAACACGATTATGAGCCGGCGCGGATCATGATCCATAACACTCAAAGACGTCTATTTTTGAGAGTTAGTGCGGCTGCGGTTTGCTGGCTGCTGGCAGTCATGCTCCCCGGTGGGATCAGCGAGTCCCAGGCCCAACCGACGACCAGCGGGCTTGTGAAAGGTGCCGGGATCGCGAACCCCCAGCCTGAAGTCGCTCCTCCGTTGACCGGCGTACTGCGGATATTGCAGGATCCGATTGGCAAACAGCTTCAAGCTGCTTTCATTTGGGCGGATGCCCCGATGGCTGGGGACAAACAAGGAGTTGCAGTTGGATTTCGGAAAAGCTTTAATCTGGAGAAGCAGCCTACCAGCGCACTCCTGCATCTCTTTGCCGACGCCCGCTATGTTCTATGGGTGAACGGAACTTATGTGGATCGCGGTCCAGCACGATTCCAGCCCAATGGTCCTGAATATGACTCGCTGGAGATTGCCCCTTTTTTGCGGCCGGGAATAAACAGCATTGCACTGCTCTGCATCGGAAACCTCTCGGGTGGGAAAGTCATGCGGCACCAACCAGGGCTGACAGCGGTGCTGCAACTGGGAACGCGGACATTGTGGTCCACGGACGAATCATGGAAGTGGACCGACTCCACCCGGTACCGTGCGGTGGATGCCAGTTGGCCGAACTTGGGTGAATCGTTGGTTGACGCCACGGTGGAGGATGGGGACTGGACACAGCCCGGTTACGATGACGCGAGATGGAAAACCGCATATACAATCTCCGGAGGGAGCTGGGGGCCACTGACTTCTAGGCGGATTCCCCGGCTCCGAGAAACGGTGGTTCCAGTTCGTTTTGCAGGCGGGGTGTCGCTGCCTGTCACCCTCAAAGCCGGTGAGAAACTGGATTTCGCGCCGGATCGGATTGTCCAGGCCTATCCGTTGCTCACCCTTGAAGCGGAAGCAGGAACAGAGACGAAAATCGAACCTTATGATGTTGTTTATGAGGCGAAAGCGGGGAAGCAGAGCTACTTCACCATTGACACGCGGGGTGTAACCCAAGGCGCGGTTGTCGTCAAGAAGGGGCAGGTCACGATTACCGGGTTCACGCTGAAAGAACGGCTCTATCCCTTCGATTGCTCGGCTTCATTCACCAGTTCGGACCCCTTTCTGAACAAGCTTTGGGCGATGTGCGCCCGATCCTGCCAGGTACTTAGTGAGGATTCCTATGTGGACTGCGCCGACCGCGAACGGGTGGAATGGATGGATGACACGCCACCGGGATATGACATCACGCGCACCGCGATGTCCGTGGCGGGCAATAACGGGCAGACGGTTTACGGGGATACCAGGCTACTCGGGGAACTGATCCGCCGCACGGCACTCACGCTACAACCCGGCGGTTGGGTGAAGGCCCATACTTGCTCTGACCGCTACGATATCCACGCGAAGATGGAAGATCGGGCGTGTGACTGGGTCGAGGGAGTGCGCCTTTACGAGGAAGCCACTGGCGACAAACAGGCGGTGCGGGAAATTTGGCCAGCGATTGTCGCGCAGATGGATTATTTCCTCCATCTGCGCAGCGAGCGGGGCTTGGTGCGCGCCCGCGACTGGGTGGTCTGGGGTAATCCAGTCGGCTACTTCACCGGCGAAGGCACCACGCTCAACGTATTTGTCTGCCGCGCCTTGGAGGATGCCTCCAAGATGGGGGCGCTAATCGGTGAGACTGGCGACAGCCAGCGTTTCGAGGGCGCAGCCGCCAATTTGAAACAGGCCATCAATAATGTACTCTGGGACGAGGCTGCAGGCACCTATTTTGCAGGATACTTCGACGATGCGGACCTTGCGGAATCCAAAAGGAGGCTGGCCATACCCCGCAAGAACAACCTCGCGGCGCCAACTCTGCATGCCAGCATCTTTGCGTTGGATCGGGGAGCGGTTCCGCCAGATCGTCGGGAGCGCGTATTGCAAGCCATGATAAAACAGGAGGCCACAGGCAATGCGCGGATAATGACCTATTATTATCTGGCCAAACAACTCTACGAGATGGATGAGCCCGCTCAGGACCAGCGTGTGCTCGACTTATTCCGCAAGGAATGGCAGGGAATGGTGGCATCACCGTTGCAGTGCTCCTGGGAAGAATTCGCAGGCGGTTCCAAAGCGCATATCTACGGAATGTATCCCGGGTATTTCCTCAGCGCGTATGTACTGGGAGTCCGCCGCGACGCGGCTGTTTCTTCCAAGGAACTGCGAATCGAGCCGCATCTGGCGGATTTGACCACGGCCAAGGGCACCGTTGTCACGGAATACGGACCAGTTACAGTCGCTTGGGAGAGGAACGGGGTGGAACTGAAAGTGACCCTCACGATTCCACCTGGGATAAGAACCACCTTAGCCCTGCCTTATCGCGCCGGGCACGAGAATATCCAGCTTGATGGCAAAAATGCGAAAGGAATCCGTCGAGGAAACCGTTTGGAAATCCCGGTCCAGGCGGGCGATTATCAGGCACATTATTAGTTGACCGGGGCGTCCGCTAGCAGTGCGCAGCAACTTCAATGTGCTCCTTCAAGCGATTACTTTACTTCGAACGAATACAATGTTGATTTGGGGCGCATTGGCCCGGTTGACTTTTCCTTCTGGCAGTCTCGGATGACACGTCGTTTGCCGACAGGTGAGTTGAAGACAGTCGGAAGCTCATTTCTTGATTTCGGCGTGTCGGTCAAACAATCCGACTTTCGCGTAAAAATCCTCAAACATCAGCCGGGTATCCAGATGCGTGTAGACCCGCATTCGTCTGCCCTGCGGGTTGTTCTCATACAACGCCCCAGCTGTGATTCTCGGAGTGGGCATGTTCGTATAGCTGCTGGATGACGGATCCGGCTCCCACGAGGACTGCAACGCCGTCAAAAGCACCAGCGGACTGTCTCCCAGGATATAAGTCTCGCCCAAGGAGCGATTCGCCTGCTTCTTCATTTCGCGCAATCTGCTGAGGAGAAAGCCAGCCAGTCTTCCCTGTTCATTCATTCGATTGCGCAATTCGGCATCCGACACCAACGCCTGGCGGTATGCATCGCGCGGCACCTGCCAGATGGGGATCTCCGATTGATTGAATATGGCCTGCGCGGCCTTGATATCAATTCCGAGGTTATACTCGACTTGCTGTCCGCCGGGCGGCGGCGAAGCGATGCCCTCGTGTTCGTGTCCTCCGATCCACACCAGCCGAATGCGTTTAGCGATTTGTGGCTCCATAAGCCAGGCGCTCGCCAAATCGGTGAGCCCCGCTCCACACGCAATATACAGCGGTGTCTTCGTATCCTCTTTCATGGCCTCCCGCACGATGAAGCGAGCTGCCTCAGAACCAACCGCATTGCCTGCCTGCCCGATCCGCTCGTTCGCCCCCTGATAAACAGGAACCTTTCCGACAAGGTTCATCACCGTGAGTAATTCGTTTACCGTCGCACAGGCATTCTCCGACGACCCGGCGTGCCCGTAGAAGCCATCTGGGTAATTGTGTGAGCCAATGATGCCTCGAATCTCAATCGAGGGAGAGAGAAGATGATGGGCTAATTGGAAAAGGCCGTCGGGATCGCCCCCAAAATCGTTGTCAATGATGACCCGCGCTCTCGCAACGGGGACATCGTTGCTCGCAGTCGTCTCCGAGCCTCGCAAACGACCGGATTGCACGACGAGCGCCGATAAAATCAACAGTGCCCACACGAATGGCTTGCTCATGAGCGACGAGAAAGGCTGGGCTCGGATCCGCATTCTGGCATGTGATTTGCGTCTAACTTCATATCCTAAAAAAGATGACATAGGAAGGACGTTTTGCTGCGAAGTGGTCGCCAACAAGTTCTGAATTTGCGGCGTAATATTGGAGGTGTATTCAGAGTAACTCATTTGCTCGTCGGTTTAGGCAAGCGATCAGAGAACATTGGCGATGGCGACCACAGGCCCGTTATTGGTACGATTTACGATTTCCACTTTGGTTTCCTGGCCACGGCCGGCGCAGGCCTTTTTCGTGATTTTCTTCCTTTTTCCAGACTTGGATTATACAATCCGACAGCGGCTTCGATGTCAAGAACGCGCCGTTCACCTCGCCCAAACGCCCGCAGTGCGGCATTTCCGCGGCAACGCGCCGCAATTTAATTCCCCATCTCCTCCGCGATGGGAAGTAGCACAGGAGAGAGTAGGTTTCAAAAAGGGCCGCATGCCATATGTCAGGCGAATGCAGAGAGCCCGCCTCAATGTGTTCCATCAGACGGATACGGTTAAAATACAGATTCGCAACTTCTGATGGGGACAACGGCGTGCCCCATATTTGCGGCAACATGTAGCTGGTTTTTGCGGTTTCCACATTTATTCGGCCGGCGGATATGCTATTCGATAAAACCGGCTGGGATAATTGGTCCATCCAGGGTCAGTGAAATAGATGGAGCCGTTTGTCAGGGTGAAAGATTGCAGGTTCGTCCATGATCCACCCGGCAAATTTGTAGTGGCCTGCACCGTGACAGAGATATTGGCTGGGCCGGTGATGGTGAAGCCGAATTGATTGTTGCCAATGCCAAAGCCGGCGTTTGTGATTATCACGGAAGGAGACTCCGTTATCGTTGGATATTGGTCCGGAAATGCAATTCGATAAAACCGGCTCGGATAATTGCTCCAGAAGGGATCGGAAAAATAGAGCGGCGGTCCATCCAAGGGGTTGGTTAGGGTGCAGGACAACAACGGCACCCACGGCCCGCTCCCCAAATTGGTACTGGCTACGACGACGATCGGAATGGTGGCCTTGCTCGTGATGTTGAATCCAAATTGTCCATTGCTCACCCCGAAACTCGGCCAGCCCGTTTGGATAATCGGATCCCACATCACCGTCGGCACCCCTTGATAACTATTCCCCCAGCCTGCCGTCTCCGGCAGGTAATAGACTGTTGTGTTGATGTCACCCCCGAACACCGGCCCGTCTTGGTTCCCAATGACAGCGGGTTCATTGCCCAAAAAGAAAAAGTTCGCGGGATTGCCGCAGCTCATGAATGCGCCGGTGTAAATGTTGCTGACGCCCCGCCCGATTATTATGTTCGTGAGGTTGATGGACATGTAGAATGCTTGGTCGCCGATGCTGGTCACGCTGGAAGGAATAATCAGGCTGGTGATATGATTCAGAGCGAAGGCGCCTTCCCCGATGGTGCTAACACCCTCTGAAATGATCAGGTTGGTCAGTTGGCTTACGGCAAACGCGTCCTCTCCGATGGTGTTGACACTGCCGGGAATGACAAGATTTGTGATGGGGTCAGAATTGAATGCGTCCAGGCCAATGTTCGTAAGGCCGGTGCCAAGGGTGAGACTGGTGAGGTTCGTGCATAGCTCGAAGCTAAAAGCTCCAATGGACCCGCCCTGAATGTAAACACTGCTCAGAGGCACTTCTGCGAATGCATATTCACCGATATTGGCGCTGCCGAGAATCGTGACATTAGTCAGGCTGCAACCTTGGAAAGCGTACGTTCCAATGTTGGTGATGCTTCCGGGGATTACGAGATTCCTCAGGTTTGTGCAACCTTCGAATACGTAACCCGATTCCCCACCAACGCTACCCAGGCCATTAGAAAGCGTCAAAGTCGTCAGATTTGTGCATCCATAAAATGCGTAATCATCCAGGCTTATGATATTTCCTGGAATGACGAGGTTGGTAAGGCCCGTGCAAAGGTCAAACATCCAGTTCACGACCGCCGTAACCCCACTCCCAAGATCGCAATTCGTCAGATTTTGGCAGGAGGCGAAGGTGGCAAAACCCATGTTGGTGACGCTGTCTGGCATGACCAAACTATTCAAACCCGACCCTTCGAACGCATGAGCACCGATGCTGCCAACGCTACTCGGAATACTTATGGTTTGTAATCCAGAGCAGTAGAAGAAAGCGTTGTCACTTATACTGGTAACCGTTTCCGGTATCATCACATTCGTAAGATTGACACAATATGCAAACATATCGCTGCCCATAGACTTAAATCCTTCCTCCAGCGTGACTCCTCCCAAAGCGGAACACGCCCAAAACGCAGCGTCACCAATAGTAGTGATATTGGATGGTATTGTTACGCCAGTCATATCGCCGTTAAACTTGAACGCATTCTCCGCTATGCCGTTAACCGAAAGACCATTGATGTTGCTGGGAAGCGTCACAGGGCCAGGAGGACCAGTGTAGCCGGTGATGGTCAGCGTATTGTCCATGTTTGTGCTGTACGTGAATTGCGCGTGCGTTACCGTAGGGATGGCGTTTACCACTAACATGATAAAAACGATGCTTATAAATGTTCTCATTTGCAACTCGTCACGGCCAAGGGCTCCCTGATAACTGATTGAAGTAGAGATTGGCGACATCAACCGGCGATAAAGCACTGCTCCAAATTTGGGGCAGCCAAATATCGCCATCGTAGTAATTGGTGCTATCTGGATCGACCGCAAATTTCAGGCTAGCGCCGCTGGGGCCTGGGCTTGGAAGATCGCCGCTGACTACCGGCAGACCATTGATGTAAATAGTGGTGTTTGTATCCACGCTTCGCACAATGGTTAGCATGTTCCACACTCCAGTATTCGCCGCCCCTGCACTGGGAGTCTCGATGGACTTCCCCACCCCATTGCTCATCATTGAAAAGTAAACGTTGTAATCGTCAACGTACAAATACCAACCATTGCTAAACGCAGCATCACAATTCTGCATGATATAATGGTCGGGGGATTGCGTTGGTCTGACCCACAAGTTAATTGTGAATAAGTTCGTCGTGAAGTTGAACAATGTGGAATGCGTGGTATCTATGTAGCTGCCGTTTGTCTCGCCTCCCATTCCAGTGGTGGCCCCGCCATCAAAGTGCATTGCTGTGTATGTGCCCACTGGTTGGTCCGGCCCATTGGTCCAAACGGTGGACACACCGCCAAGATACTCGGCATTCGTGCCTCCAAGCGTCGAACTATCAGGAACATTGAAAGGGATGGGAGGATTCGTCTCAGTTCCATTGGGCATCTTGTAATAGAGTAAATCCGGGTTGTTTACAGTCGATAACATAGTGCAAAGAAAATTGGTTTGAATTTCGCTGGATGTCAAGGCCTTATTATAGAGTGCGACATCGCGCATGGAACCGTCGAAGCAGAGAGCGCCATCGTAGCCGTTGTTTTGGGCATTTCCCAATTCCAAATCAGCTCCATCGCTTGATGTTTCGCTTATTGCGCCATTGCCGACTGTGGAATCCAGGATGCCGTTGATGTAAAAATCTGCTGTGTCATACGCATGATGCCACGCAACCGCCACAAATGTCCACTGACCAGGTGTCACGCCCTCTGATCCCTGATCTGTTAGTGTCCATTGCTCTATGGTCAAATTGAGTTGGTAATTCTGGTTATAAAACCGCCATCCTGCATAATCACTGCCGGAATACCAGTAACTTTTGTCAACGATTGCCTGGTAGTTGGTCTCAGTTTGGTTGACCCACGCACAAATCGTCTTATCATGTTGATCAAGGCTGATCAAGGCATTGCTTCCAGCATCCCCATATTGCTCGTTCCCGTTGAATTTCAAATAGTTAGAGCCCCAAGAAGGATTGTTAGACAAAGGCATATTGACTCCGTTGCCGCTGGAATCTATCGCCGTTGTGCCACCATCTTCGTTCAGCCGCCAATATGCCACGAGCCCGTTGGTAATGTAACCCGATGGGACGCAAAGGGAATCGTACTCGATCATTGATTCCCAGTCCGGCAGGGCATACGCATTCGTGCAGGTGCTCCACACCAGCGCCGCGCTAAAGAAGATGCTGTTGGTCCCCGTATTCAAAGGCGGGACCGTGGTGACGTTATTCGTCGCTAATAGATTTGTGTAAAGCCCCCATCCGCTCGGATTGGCCAAATCACCGTTAGTGAAGACCAGATACGTCAGATTCGATAATGTGCTTTCCAGCGTCACATAACTGGTTGTCCCCTCGTTGCTTATCGAGAGCCA
>Ga0224554_1002282_pt1 | contig 10245 bp, 6 predicted proteins | sample 714S22024metaG_FD_180666 | JGI IMG/M metagenome (GOLD analysis project Ga0224554, IMG submission 180666) | Peat soil microbial communities from Stordalen Mire, Sweden - 717 S2 20-24 | ecosystem: Environmental > Terrestrial > Soil > Wetlands > Peat | place: Sweden: Norrbotten County, Stordalen...
TTGCCGAATGGATCGGGACACCGCTTTCGGGGGATTCTGCGAGAGGCGGGCGCGCTGCCGCAAGCGCGCTACATTGCGTACCACGCTTTCGAAAAGAACTTGTGGGGCAGCATCGACATGGCGGATGCGATGGATCCGCACACTTTGCTGACAATTGGCATGAACGACGGCGATCTACCGGTGCCAAGAGCTTGAAGTTTGTCACGCACATTACGGCTATCGATGACATCAAGAAATTCGGAAAGGGACTGGGCACGGTCGATCCCGAGTATGGATACGCGTGGTACGCGGGGATTTGAAGAGCAGCGAATAGGGAGTAGGGAATAGGAAAGCCGGTAGTGCGTAGCTGGATTCCTGCACGAGCGAGGCTGAAAATGGCGATAGGTGCTCCGATCAGTGCATGAACGCGCTGGCGTGGACGCCAATGTAGTAGGGCCACAGGATGATGGCGAGTACGCCTCTCCAGAAACTCAAGTGCAGGTAGCCGATGGTGAATAGCCATGCGGCACACCACACCAATCCCGTGAAGGAGTGCTGCTCGATGTGAATCTTCTGAACACTTTTCTTGCTGCTGTCGCTTTCCAAGATTCCCTCCCTTGTGTCTCCTCCGACTCCAGACGCGGAGCGATGCGTTTCTGTGCCTCGCCGGAGTCGCCCTTTTCAGAACTTGATTCCGAATGCAGCAATGGTACTCCTCAAGCCAGGGCGCGATGCAAGATATGAACATCGTTTCACAGGATGGGATTTTCAGCCCTTCCTGTGCCCCACATCACTGCCCCTACCCGCCTCAAAGCTGAGACTCACGTTAGCGGCCGATCTCCCTCAAACGCCGCATTGTGGAGCGAAACGAATGAGTGAACCAATGACTGTGATTCCCACCGTGATTATGGACGGGAACGAGGCCGCCGCATCCGTAGCCTATCGGCTTTCCGAAGTTGTCGCCATTTACCCCATCACCCCCTCGTCGCCGATGGCCGAGTGGGCCGATCAGTGGCGCTCGGAGGGGAAGAGGAACATCTGGGGCGCGTTGCCCATTGTGGAAGAGATGCAGAGCGAAGGCGGCGCCGCCGGCGCCTTGCATGGAGCGTTACAGGCCGGGGCGTTCGGGACCACATTTACCGCCTCACAGGGCCTCCTTCTAATGATCCCCAACATGTTCAAGATCGCCGGTGAGTTGACCCCGGCAACGATGCACGTTTCGGCACGCACACTCGCGACGCATGCGCTCTCGATCTTTGGCGACCACTCCGACGTGATGACTTGCCGATCCACAGGCTGGGCCATGTTGGCCTCAAATTCCGTGCAAGAAGTGGCCGACATGGCGCTGGTGGCGCAGATCGCCACCCTCGAGTCGCGCATTCCCTTCATCCATTTTTTCGACGGCTTTCGCACCTCGCATGAAGTCGGCAAGATTCTGCCCATCTCCGACGAAACGATTCGCGCGATGGTCGACGATAAGTACCTCATCGCATTCCGCAAGAACGCTCTCACGCCCGATCGTCCGTTTATTCGCGGCACGGCGCAAAACCCCGACGTATTTTTCCAGGCTCGCGAGGCGTGCACGCCATTCCACGCCGCCGTTCCCGGAATCGTGCAGTCGGTGATGGACCGCTTTGCGTCCCAGACCGGCCGCGCCTATCACCTATTCGACTACTACGGCGCGCCGGACGCGGAGCGCGTGATCCTGCTGATGGGTTCTGGCGCTGAAGCGGCCGAAGAGGCAGTGGATGCGCTAAACCGCCAGGGCGAAAAAGTTGGCATGGTCAAGGTTCGACTGTACCGGCCATTCGACAGCAAAGCGTTTCTTGCCGCGCTGCCGGCAAGCGTCAAGTCGATCGCTATTCTGGACCGCTGCAAGGAGCCGGGCGGAGCCGGAGAGCCAATCTACCAGGACATTATGACTTTGCTGGCGGAGAATGCCGCGGACCTGCCGTTCGCCGCGATGCCCGCCGTGATCGGTGGACGCTACGGCCTCTCATCGAAAGAGTTCACGCCGGCGATGGTCAAGGGAGTCTTCGATGAACTGGGAAGGCTTTCGCCGAAGAACCACTTCACCATCGGCATTAATGATGACGTGAGCCACTCGAGCCTCGAGTACGATCCGGAGTTCTCTACTGAAGATCCCAAGACTGTGCGCGCCCTGTTCTACGGGCTCGGATCCGACGGCACCGTGGGCGCAAACAAGAATTCCATCAAGATCATCGGCAGCGAGACACCGAATTTCGCGCAAGGCTACTTCGTTTACGACTCCAAGAAGTCCGGTTCGATGACCACCTCGCACTTAAGGTTCGGGCCCAACCCCATCAGATCGACCTACCTGATTACGCGCGCCAGCTTCGTGGCCTGTCACAACTTCAGCTTCCTGGAAAAGATGGACGTGCTCGAAGCCGCGATGCCGGGAGCTGTCTTCCTGCTTAACTCGCCTTATTCCGCGGCAGAGGTGTGGGACAAGCTGCCGCGCAGTATGCAGGAAGAGATGCTGCGCAAGAAGATCGAGTTTTATGTGATTGATGGTTACAAGGTGGCGCGCGAAGCGGGCATGGGCTCGCGCATCAACACCATCATGCAGACATGCTTTTTCGCGATCAGCGGTGTGCTGCCGCGCGACGAGGCGATCAAGCAGATCAAGAAGTCGATCCAGAAGACCTATGGCAAGCGCGGTGAAGCGGTGGTCGAGAAGAATTTTGCCGCCGTGGATCATGCGCTGGCTCATCTTGAAAAGGTTGAGCTGCCCGCCGCTGCGTCATCCAGTTTCGATCTCACGGGAGCCATCTCCGACAAAGCTCCAAAATTCGTTCACGACGTGCTGGGCCAGATCGCCGCGGGCAAGGGCGACCTGATTCCGGTGAGCGCGATCCCCGCCGGCGGCGCATTCCCAACCGGCACGGCGCAGTGGGAGAAGCGCAACATTGCGCAGTTCATTCCCGTGTGGGACAAGGACCTGTGCATCCAGTGCGGCAAATGCGTGATGGTTTGCCCGCACGCTGTAATTCGCGCCAAGATATACAATCCCGGGCTCGGCGACAAATCCCCAGCGACATTCAAGTGGGCCAAGCCGAAGTGGCGCGGCATGGAAGAGGAACGGTACACACTGCAGGTTGCTCCGGAAGATTGCACAGGCTGTGCTGTCTGCGTGGAAGTGTGCCCAGTGAAAAACAAGGGCGACGCCAGCAAGAAGGCCATCAACATGGCGCCGCAAGCGCAGCTGCGCGAGCCGGAACGCGAAAATTGGGATTTCTTTCTCTCGCTGCCCGAGGTGGACCGCGCAAAATTCTCGCACGCTCAGGTGAAAGACCTTCAGCTTCTGCAGCCGCTCTTCGAGTTCTCCGGCGCATGTTCGGGCTGCGGCGAGACGCCCTACATCAAGCTGATGACGCAATTGTTTGGCGATCGGCTCTACATTGCGAACGCCACGGGCTGCTCGTCGATCTACGGCGGCAACCTGCCCACCACGCCTTATACGAGCAATGCACAGGGACGCGGACCCACGTGGAACAATTCGCTCTTCGAAGACAACGCGGAGTTCGGCTTCGGGATGAGGGTTGCGCTTGATCAGCAGAAAACGTTCGCTGAAACGCTGGTCACGCGGCTCGCAGCGCAGATCGGCGCAGAGCTGGCGGCCGACCTAGTCGGCGCTTCACAGAAAACGGAGACGGAAATCAATCTCCAGCGCGAGCGGGTGAGTACTCTGCGCGAGCGCCTTGGCGGGAACGAGTCGTCCGATGCGCGCAACCTGCTGGCGATTGCCGATGCGCTTGTACGCAAGAGTGTGTGGATTCTCGGCGGCGACGGCTGGGCCTACGACATCGGTTTCGGCGGGCTCGATCACGTGCTTGGATCAGGCAAAAACGTGAACGTGCTCGTGCTCGACACCGGAGTTTATTCGAATACCGGCGGACAGGCTTCGAAGTCCACGCCGCGCGGCGCTGTTGCGAAATTCGCCGCCAGCGGCAAGCCGAACAGCCGCAAAGATCTGGCCATGGAGGCCGTCAGCTACGGCTCGGTCTACGTTGCGCAGGTGGCGCTCGGCGGCAACGACAGCCACGTGGTGAAGGCCTTCCAGGAGGCCGAGGCACACGACGGGCCGTCGATCATCATCGCGTATTCAAGTTGCATCGCGCACGGCTACGACCTGGTGCACGGGCTGGAGCAGCAAAAGCTGGCAGTGCAATCGGGCTATTGGCCGCTGATGCGCTACAATCCCGCGTTGCGCGAGGAAGGCAAGAATCCATTCCAACTCGACTCCAAGGCGCCGTCGATCCGGCTTAAGGACTACGCCTACCGCGAGGCCCGTTACACCATGCTGGCGCGCGGCAATCCGGAAATGGCGGCGGAGCTGCTTACGGAAGCACAGGACGACGTTGAGCGCCAGTGGCGCGTCTACTCCGCCCGTGCAGCGATGCCGGGCCGGGGCGAGACCCCGCACATCGCGCCCCCAGAAAAGGCTGAATCAAGGCCGGAAGAGAAACTGGCGGCCGCGGCTGCCGGAGGTGAAGAATGACCGATCTATCCATGCATTACCTGGGCATGAAGCTGAGCGGCCCAATTGTGGTTGCGTCAACGCCGCTGTCGGAGTCGATTGACAATATTCGCCACATGGAGGATGCGGGCGCTTCGGCGATCGTGCTCACTTCGCTCTTCGAGGAGCAGTTGGCGCTGGAGTCGGGCGCGCTTGACGAGGATTTGTCTCGTGGCACGAATTCGTTCGCCGAGTCGCTGGATTTCCTGCCGGAACTCTCCGACTACCGCATGACGCACGAAGGCTATCTCGAGCATTTGCGGCGCGCTCGCGAGGCCGTCAACATTCCTGTCATGGCCAGCCTCAACGGCGCCACGAGCGGAGGCTGGGTGCGCCTCGCCAGGGAAATGGAGCAGGCTGGGGCGAACGCCATTGAGCTGAACACCTTCGCGCTGGCGACGGACCGCAGTCAAACCTCAGCCGCGCTCGAGCTGCAACTCCTTGAACTGGTCTCGAGCGTCTGCGATGCGGTCAAGGTTCCCGTGGCCGTCAAGCTTTCGCAGTCGTTCACGAGCCTGCCAAATCTTTGCGGTAGGCTCGAGGATGCGGGTGCGAGCGGTGTGGTTCTCTTCAACCGCTTCTACCAACCCGACTTCGACATCGAGGCGCTGGAGGTGCGGCCGACGCTGCACTTTTCCACTCCTTCGGAGCTGTTGCCGCGCCTGCACTGGGCAGCCATCCTCTATGGTCATCTCAAGGGCGACATCGCGATCACCGGAGGGGTTCACTCCGCCGAGGATGTGCTGAAGGCGATCATGGCCGGAGGAAGCGTGGCAATGATGGTCTCGGCGCTGCACATCCATGGCATTGAGCACATTGGCCGCGTGCTGGCGAACCTGCGCTACTGGCTTAACAAGCGCGAGTACGCATCGCTGGCTGAGACGCGTGGCTGCCTCAGCCGCCGTTCCGTGCCCGATACATCGCCGTACGACCGGGGCAACTACATCAAGACGCTCAGCTCCTACAGCCTGAGGCAGACAGTAGCGGCGTTCTAAAGAAATTCTCCCGGCGGGTTGCAACGAAACGGCGACGGCCGCGCGAATGTGCGGCCGTCGTCGTTTTGCGCGTGTGTTGTCTCGCTAGGGTGCGTCTAGCTACTGAGGAATCGCAGTACGGCTTTCTCCAGCACGCCGCGCGCGCGAGGAATGGCGGCTTCGACCGGATCACTGAAGGATTCGCCCAGTTCTGTGGAAGCGGCGCCAACCGTGAGAAGCATCGCGTGGACCGACATCGAGCCGTAGAGGGTTCGCGTGAGGTCGAGGAGTTCGTGCGCCTCCAGGTGATGCGACCGAGCCTCGCCGCTTCCGCGGTTCGATGGAACCGCAACCAGGCTGACACGTCCTGGAACAGAATCAACTGAGGAATCAACGAAGAGGACGGAATCGGCGGTGGCGACGTCGGCGGCCAAGTCCGGCGTCCACTGCTGGCGCGCAACCACGCGTACGTGCCCATCATCGCGAAATCGTTCCGCAGCCCAATCCGCGAGCCTCAATCCCACGCCATCATCGCCGCGAAGCGTGTTGCCGCAAGCGAGAACCAGGCAGTTAGCTTTTTCAGAGTGCGGCGGCTCCGTAAGATCGGAATTCAATTGATCTCCTTTATGGCCGTGAGCCATTGGTTTCGCGAAGGGCTTGCCGCGGCGGCAATCACCCGCGCACAACTTTGTCGAGTACTTCGCCTTCGACCGAGACCAGCGTAATCGCCAGCGGCATCTGTCCGAAGGCATGTGTGGAGCAACTCAGGCACGGGTCGAAGGTGCGAACAACGGCTTCGACGCGGTTGAGAATGCCCTCGGTGAACTTGCCCTTCTTCACATAGTGCTTTGCGGCTTGAAGCACTCCCAGGTTCATTGCCATGTTGTTCTGGCCGGTGGCGATCACGAGGTTTGCCCAAGTCATTTTGCCGTTCTCGTCCACCTTGTAGTGGTGATGCAGCACGCCGCGCGGCGCCTCCGCCTGGCCCGCGCCTTCCAGGCGATTCACGCCGGCGGTGGCGCGCACGTGCTTGTCAAGAATGCGGGAATCGGCGAGGATTTCCTCGATTCTTTCAACGCCGTAGAGCATCTCCACCAGGCGCGCACGATGATAGTGGAACGAGCTCTCGACCAGGCCCGAGGCCAGCTGCTTGAACTCAGCGAGTTCTTTTTCTGCCTTTGGAGTTGACATGTGCTTCACGATATTGAGGCGCGCGAGCGGTCCCACGCGATAGCTTCCCTCGGGATACCCAAGCGGCTTGTAGTAGGCGAACTTGGTGTAGCTGTAGGGTTCCACTGCTTCGCCGATGACCTCGCTGTAGCGGGTCGCGGTGATGCCGTCCTCGATGGTATTCCCCTTCGGATCGATCAGGCGCAGGGCGCCGTCGGTAAACTCGATCGATTCATCCTCATTGATGAGACTCATGTAATTTGACGGGAAGTTGGCGAAGACCTCGATCTCTTCCTTGAATGTACCCGCAATCTTCTTATACGCGCCCAGCGCCAGAGTGATATTGCCGTAGGCCTCAGGGATCATGGCCAGAATCTTGTCGCGTTTCTCGGTGGAGAGCGGCTCGGTGACGCCGCCGGGCACAACCCAGCCAGGGTGCACGCGCTTTTCGCCGAGCAGCTCGATAATGCTCTGCCCGAAGCGGCGCAGCGCGATGCCGGCGCGGCCCAACTCCGGTTTGGCAGCCGCCAAGCCCAAAACATTGCGCACTTTGGGATCGGCATCCATGCCCAGAAGCAGATCGGGCGAGGCGAGATAAAAGAAACTCAACGCATGCGACTGCACCATCTGCGCCAGGTTCATCATGCGGCGCAACTGTGCCGCGGTGTGCGGAATGCGCACCGACATGATGGCCTCGCAGGCCTTGGCTGACGCGATCAGATGCGAGACCGGGCAGATGCCGCAGATGCGCGCCATGAGGCTGGGCATCTCGTAGAATGGGCGGCCTTCACTGAAGCGCTCAAAACCGCGGACCTGCGTGACGTGGAAGTGCGCGTCTTCCACCTCGCCCTGGCCGTTGAGCTGAATGGTGATTTTGCCGTGGCCTTCAAGGCGGGTTACTGGATCGATAGTGATGGTCTGGCTCATAAATCAAGCTCCAAAGCGGGTGAGCGCCGGAATATCCAGCGGGCCGCCGTTCACCAGCGCGGTGAGCGTGGTGTGAAATGTGTCGGCTGAAGGCGGACAGCCGGGCAAAAAGACGTCGACCTTCACAAACTCGTGAATGGGGCGCACGATCTTGAGCAGTTTGGGCACGACGACGCAGGGAATCTGCGCCTGAGCGCTGGCGTTCTGGATGTAGGCGCGGTCCAGAATCGCCTCCGGCCCGATAGGGTTGCGCATCGAGGGTACGTTGCCGGTGATCGCGCAGTCGCCCATTGCCACCAGCATTTTGGAGTGGTAGCGGACTTTCTTGATCTTCTTCTCGTCGTCAACCGAGCTGACGGCACCCTCGACCAATGCGATATCCACTTCGTCAGGAAACTCCTTGGTGTCCACGATGGGGCTGTAAACCACATCCATTACTTCCGCCAGTTCCAGAAGCCGCTCGTCCATATCGAGAAACGACATGTGGCAGCCGGAACATCCGTCGAGCCAGACCGTGGCAAGTTTCAGTTTGCTCATTGCGCTTCCCTCATTAGGTTCAGGTAGGGCAGAAACTCCGGATACTTGGGATGATCGGACCCGATCTTGCTCTTGTCGAAGAGAGCTCCCGTGGGGCAAACCTGGACGCACTTGCCGCAGCGTGTACAGGCTGAGCTTCCCCAATCCTGGTGCAGATCAGAGATGATCAGCGAGTTGATACCGCGGCCCATCACGTCCCAAATGTGCGCGCCCTCGATTTCGGAGCAGACGCGCACGCAGCGTGTGCACAGGATGCAGCGGTTGTGGTCAATGGTGAACCGTTCGTGCGAGGCGTCGACGTTCAGTTCGGGGTTGCGATAGGGCAGCCGGATGTGGGTCAGGCCCTGCTCCTGACCGAGCGTTTGCAGCTCGCAGTGGCCGTTGGAGACGCAGACCGAGCAGATATGGTTGCGCTCGGCGAAGAGCAGTTCGAGAATGGTGCGGCGATGTCTTTGCAGGCGCTCGGTATTGGTGCTGACTTCCATGCCTTCCTGCACAGTCGCGACACAGGCAGGCAGCAGCTTGTTCGAGCCCTTGATTTCCACGAGGCACAGCCGGCACGCTCCCACATCGCTCAGGCCTTCAAGATGGCAGAGCGTGGGAATGTTGATGTCGTTCTCGCGCGCCACCTCCAGAATCGTCTGTCCGGCGCGGGCGCTGACCTCCTGTTCGTCGATGACAAGAGTCTTTACGTCTGTTTCCACGCTCATGCCACCACCTCGCTCTGGATCTCAGAATTGATTGCTTCCATCGTGCAGACGCCGGCCGGACAGCACTTGTGCACAATGTGCTCGATGTATTCGTTGCGGAAGTACTTGAGCGTGCTGAGCACGGGGTTGGGGGCCGTCTGACCCAAGCCGCAGAGGCTCGTCTCCTTCACCGTCGAACAGAGATCCTCAAGCAGCGCCAGGTCATCCATGGTTCCAGTCCCATTGCAAATGCGCGTGAGCAGCGTGAACATCTGCGCCGTGCCCGCGCGGCAGGGAATGCACTTGCCGCATGACTCGGTCATGCAGAATTCGATGAAGAAGCGCGCCACGTTCACCATGCACGAGGTGTCGTCCATCACGATCATGCCGCCCGAGCCCATGATCGAGCCCATTTTGAGCAGCGCGTCGTAACTGACGCCCACATCCAGCATGTCCGCCGGGATGCAGCCCCCCGATGGCCCGCCGGTCTGCACGGCTTTGAAGGTGTGACCATCCGGCACTCCGCCGCCGATCTCTTCGATAATCTCGCGCAGCTTGATGCCCATCGGCACTTCAACGAGGCCGGTGTTGGCAATTTTTCCCGTCAGCGCAAAAACCTTCGTTCCTTTGCTGCGCTCCGAGCCCATGTTGAAGAACCATTTGCCGCCGTTGCGCACGATGGGCGCAACGTTAGCGTAGGTTTCAACGTTGTTGATCAGGGTCGGCTTGCCCCAGAGGCCGCTTGACGCCGGATACGGCGGCCGCGGCTTCGGCGTGCCGCGCCGGCCTTCGATTGACGCAATCAGCGCCGTCTCCTCGCCACACACGAACGCTCCCGCGCCTAGCCGGATTTCCACATCGAAATTGAACGGCGTGTTGCAGATGTTGTTGCCCAGGAGTCCGTGACGGCGTGCCTCGCGCAGCGCGGTCGTGAGCCGGGAGACGGCCACCGGATACTCCGCGCGGACATAGATGAAGCCTTTGCTCGCGCCCACGGCGTACGCGGCAATCGCCATGCCTTCGATCACGCGATGCGGGTCGCCCTCCATCACGCTGCGATCCATGAACGCGCCGGGGTCGCCCTCGTCGCCGTTGCAGACCACATACTTGACGTCGCCCGTCGCCTTGGCCACGGTGCCCCACTTCAGCCCCGTGGGGTACCCGCCTCCGCCACGTCCACGCAGCCCGCTCTCCGTGATGCGATGGACCACGCCGTTAGGCGTCATCTCCGTCAACACAGTGAGCAGCGCTTTGTAGCCGTCGCGCGCAATGTAGTCGTCAATCTTTTCCGGGTCGATGTACCCTGCATTCTCCAGCACGACGCGCACCTGCTTGTCGAAGTGCTCGTCCAGATTGCATTGCAATTCGGGAACGGGCGCGCCGCCGAGGCTCTTCACAATCGCCTCGGCATGGCTCGCGTTCACGCGCC
>Ga0224554_1002286_pt1 | contig 10237 bp, 7 predicted proteins | sample 714S22024metaG_FD_180666 | JGI IMG/M metagenome (GOLD analysis project Ga0224554, IMG submission 180666) | Peat soil microbial communities from Stordalen Mire, Sweden - 717 S2 20-24 | ecosystem: Environmental > Terrestrial > Soil > Wetlands > Peat | place: Sweden: Norrbotten County, Stordalen...
TTGCCCGCCAACTGCACCGGCCGGTCAAAGACCAGCGTGATCAGACACTCGCTCTTCTGCGCGCCGTTGACCAGATGGAGACTGTTGAGCTTGACCGGAGTGCCGTTGTCGCTGATCGCTATCTCATCCTGCTTCAGGTCCAAAACGGGCTTGTTCTTCTTGTCGTGAACCACCAGATTGAGCGAAACCTCGTTGGCGGTCACGGTTAAGTCCACATCCTGACTCGCAGGTTGTTTTGCCGTTTGGCCGCCAGCACCGGGAAGCGCAACAGCAACCGCCAGCAAAGTCAACAAAACGGCGATCAGTATCCGCCCCTGGGAAAACCTGGTATGCGCGGTCCCATTGTTGAGCTGATTCATGATCTCTCTCGGTTGATGTATACATCCTAAGCGATGACGTTCGCTCAACGCTCACACCGACATATTGAGTCACGATTCGTTCCCAGTGGTCCTTCGTCGGCCGCAGTGAACTCAGGATGTTGCCAATCATTTATTCCAAGGAATATCGACGAGTCGTGAGTCATCTCCATTACTGAACTGGCCAAAATCGCCGCCCCACGGAGTTCCTATTCGTCTCAAATCCGACCAGCCCCCTGATGAAATGTGGCTGATGAAATGAGGCGCAAAAAGCGAAGAGGCTGGCCGGTTGGTTCACCGGTCAGCCTCAACGCACTGCGGAAGAAATTATTTCAGGTTCCGCGTACCCCCGCCTTCGAAAGCGGGGGCCCGCGATCTGTGCAAAGAAGAGAGCCGGCTTACTGCGCCGCCTTCTTCGTCGGGTGACGCTCCGCCAGCGGCTTACGCACCTGCGGCTTCACCGCCGTCTCGTCCACAGGCGTCGTCCCGCTTACGTCAGAGCTGAACGTCGCGCCCGCCGGCACCAGGTAGTTCTCCTCCGTCTGCCCGTCGGTCGTGCCCGTGGCCACGCTGATGCGCGAAGCGTCGATTCCCTGCTCCGTCACCAGGTAGTCCTTGGCATTTACGGCGCGCTGGGCGGCGAATTGATCCACCGTGGCGTGCTTGTGCTTGGCCGCGTACGCTTGCTGCTTGGCCGTCTTGGCGTTCTCGTCCGCATCCGACTCACCCACCAAGACTGCCTTGGCGTCAGCCTGCTGCTTCAGATCCAATGCCACCTGGTCCAGGCACGCCTTGGCTTCGTTGTCCACGCGTGTTGGCCGGTGCTTGTCGTTGGCAAAGCTGGTTGAGCACAGCGCCTGCGTTTTCGGCGCCGGTGGCACATAGGGCGCAGTAATTGTCAGGCTGGTCGAGGCGCTCTCCGTGTGTCCCTTGTCGTCTGAGACGTTACACGTTATGCCCACAGTTCCTGTTGGCGCGCCTGCTGAAGAGTACTCCGCCGTTGTTCCGGTTCCCGTGATCGTACCGGCAGAGGCCGTATAGCTGTACGTCAATGGACGGTTCTGCGGGCTTACGCCGACCGACGTGATGGTCGCCGCGTCACCCGGCTTGATGGTGCTGGGGCTGGCCGAGCAGCTGATCGTCGGCGGCTCAAACGCCTTCACCGTGATCCCCGCTGTGCAAGTCGCCGTCTCCCACGGCTTCAGACCTTCCCTGCCTGTCTTTCCTTCCTTCACCGTCCCTGTCACCGTGTACTCACCCGGGGCCAGAGCGCTTGTGTCGATCTTGGGATTCGAGTCGTTGCCCGTCACGCCTGTCCCGGTCCACGTATAGATCACATGGTCCTTCGGGTTCAGGCCACCTGCCGAAGCGGTCAACGTAACCGGGTCGCCAGGGAAAATCGTCTCCGGACTCGCCGTGCAAGCCAGCGTAATTGGCGTCGGCGGTGCAATCGATCCCACATGGAACACGATGCCCGCGCTTAACCGCGCCGCATTGATATTCGCACGACCGCCGGGGATGACGTGACCCCAATCTTCGTGCATGTATTCATAGTCGGCCTGGAAAAGCCGAATGGCCAAGTGGTGATTCAGCCATGGTGTCTCATAGTCCAAGCCTCCGCCCACCGTCAGGTCAGGACCCCACCTATTGGGCTCATAGTATGGCCCGCCGACCAGCGCCCCGCCTGCGAGTCCGTGAGCGAACGGAGTAATGTTTCCGGCAGGAAATCGAAGGATCACACCACCTGCAACCGTTGTGAAGCCATCGTCGTTCCCTTCGGTGCCGACGTTGGAACCCGCCTTTTGGTCGCCCCACTCGTGAATGCCGAACTCCGCCTGAACACCGACAAAGCGGTTGAAGAAATAAGATCCGCTGCCAAGTCCGCCCAGATTGACTGCATCATAGGAATACGGCACGGTCTGGCCGGGCGTTGTTGTATTGACATAGACTGTCCCGTTGGGGGCCAGATAGCTGTAACCAGCGAAGATATCCCACCTGGAAGGAGAGTCATTAGTGACTCCCCTCGCACTTGGAGCAGCCTGAGCAGCCAAGGCTACGGGCAATAATGACACAGAAATCGAGGCGAGTACTCGACCCACAGATCTCAAAAAAGAACTTTGCATGCGTTTATCCTCCGCAGTTCGTCTAACGGACCCAAAATGAGATAGAAACTGTCATCGACGGGAATTGCTGAGCGCCGTCTATTTGTTCAGAATCCGGCGCCTCTGAACGCTTTCGAGAGCGGTGGAGCTTCTCCACAGCACCAACATACCACGGGAGCTACGGCCAGAGCACATCTCTTTCAACAAGTTGCTCCGTTTAAGCGTAGTCAATGTGCAAAGATTACCGCCATTAATTACTTTGGTAATGACGCCCCAAATGCACATCTATTTCCCAATTCCCACCGGGAATCTCGCGCTGCATTGTGCATTCAGTTTTCACCAATCGCGGCGCGTAGTCGTCCGAAGCTCTTACTCCTGTGATGCCGGATTTCAAAATCAAGACTGCCTTCCTGTCCTGTTGCGAAGCATCCCGAGAGTTCGAATTGCTTGAAGTCAGAAGATCTGAGCCCCATCCCCTTCGCGAGCAGCTGGGCAACCGCCATCCCCTGTGGGATTCACCGCGCCCAAATACTCGATCGACGCCTCCATTGAAGCTAAAACCGTGAGACTCTGTCGCTGCACGTTGTAGACAAAGAGGTGATTCCCGTAGGGGTAATGACCTGAGAGCTGCCCGTACATTGTCGTTTCCACCGCCGCCTCGCCAAAATGCATATTGGACGAGATTACATCGCCGCTTAGGGAGAAATCGTTCAAAGTGAGTTCAATTGCTCCGGATGTGTCGTCACTTCCCTCGAAGACAACTCCGGGGCCCGAATACTTGCAGAAGCCGTCGAGCAGGAGCACGCTCCCCTGCGGCAGGGACCGCACGTTGGCGGCCACCGACCTGAGAATCTCACTTTGTTGAGATGCTGCGTCTGCCCAAAAGGATGTGATTCCGCTCACTACTAGGCAGTTCACCCCGCAAACTATCCCTATTGCGAAGGAAAACATGCGGGCACGAGCAACCTCGGACTTAAACACCGAGCACATCAGACCTGCGATCGCAACTAGCACGCAGGCGGCGCCGGTCGCAGATCCGATCACAGCGCGATTGGCCAATCCCGGGGAGGAGAAGTTGGTATCAATGGAGGAGAGAAAGAGACCGTAACCCAATGCAAACAAACCGAAACCAACGACGATCAACCACACGCACATGCGCCAAGTGGGGATTTCGGAAGGTTTCATCGTCCTCCAAAGATAGGCAGTTACCAGGGAGAAAAGGACGGCCGCCATGGCCGACGCCGCCAAGCTCAACGCAGAATGTCGATACAGGCCAGCCAAAACTGCAGGCATATTCAGGAAATACGTCCATAGATTGAACTGGAACGCTTGGACAATGGCATGCCAAATCAGCGCCCAGAAATGAGTGAAGAAATGGTGATGATAACTAACATTGTGTTGCATCCGGAATTTGGCCAAAATAACCAGCAAGAGAACAGCGGCCGTGGCGGCAATGACGCCCACCCTCCTGAGAGCGAGCTTGGACGAGGCGCGTGAATTTCTGTAACTCCTCCAACCGATAACTCCCAATGAGGCGGCAATCATTCCAAACGCTACTTCGTAAGAAAGAATGCTGAGGGCCAGGGCCAGGAAGGCGAGCCATGCCCAGGCTGTCCGGTGTTCTTCTTCTGTTCGAACCGATCTCGCCAATGCGCCGATCCCCAGGAATGCGAATGCCATGCACAATGTGACTTGCTGCGAGGAAATCCAGATTCGGTCCGTCGAGTAATGGGGTAAAAGTCCGAAAACAATCGCAATCGCAAATGCCAGTCCGCGTCCTATGCGCAACTCCGTGAGCATGAGGAAGAGGAGAACAGTTACGAGGCCAAGCACCGCAATGTTGACCAAGTGATACGGCATTGCTTGCAGGCCGAATGCCTTGAAGCTCAGAACATAGTAAACGAGTTGCACTGGGCGCATAAGCAGGTTTGGATCTGCCGAAGACAAAGCTCGGAAATCCGTTCCAAGGCCGTGGCCCAGGTTACTGGCAAACGTTGCGTAGTAATACCAGTCATCAGCATAGAAGCCGAGCCTGAATAGATAAGGCGACGTGGAAAGGACGATTAGGCCAAAAAGAATCGCGCTGTCCACAACCCGTGGCCGATCAGACAGCTTCTTCATTTTCACTGCCCTGCCCCATGATTCGTATCGTTCGGAATCTCGCCGTTCGGCTCGGATTCAGCTGAGACTTCCATATTGCCTCCCGGCTGCCAAAGACCGCGCGCGATGATTCACAATTTCATTGTTGCCCGGTTTCCGTCTCCAGTGGGACCGCCAGCAAGAAGGGTGGCGACAGACAAGGTTAGAACCGGCCCAATAACACTGAAAACGGGCCGGCAAACATTTCCAAGACTGCCCGCGTAACCACCGAGGCCCAATGTAAGCAATGCCGTTGCGATCGACGCAGCGACCCAGGGTTTCGGTAATCGGTTCAAGCGGATGACTCCAAGCGGCAGAAGCCAGCCAAAGGCGTACCAGAATTCCTGGTCCGTAAATTCCTTCAAAATCGCAACCGTGCAACTGCCCTCGCAACCCCACCACGCCGCCATTGCCAAGGGCGAAATGGTCGACCCCGCAACCATCCGGTGCGCCAGGACCACTGATGCTGCACTGGCGCCCGCAAGAGCCGCTACCCAAAAGAGCTGCGGATACGTCCTGTCGACCCTCTTCGAGGTAAACCACCATGTCGCCGCGAAGAGTGTGGAAAAAAGCATGAAACTCTGCTTGGCAAATCCGCCTGGGATGCCGATGAGAGGAAGCAACCACCATCTCCTTGAAAACAACGCCCAGGTAATGGCCATCATGAGACATGCTTCCGATGAATCCACAAGGCCCGAAAGGAACAAGTTGGGGACAACCCAGTTGAGGAGATAGAGTGTGCATCCGAGGAGCGCGATGGGTAAATCGCGCAGCACGCGGAGTCCGATCAACAGAAACAAGAATGCGGCGGTAGCGCAAAACAGGCAATTCGACATCAACAGTCCGAAGAAGACCGGATTCCATGAGCCGACTCCTCCCTTGGCAAGGAGATAGAAGGGCCTTGCGATCTCGGGCACAAGCACCCTGTAGCCGAATGGAATGTCGTTCGGCCCATCCTGATGGAGGACCATGTTGTAGTAACTCACCCAGTCGGGACCCAATTCCCTCGCGTCATAACGATTGAGAGTCGGATAACCGAGTCCGAAGGAAATCAGGAAGAAGAGTGACCACAACACTAAAGCTCTGCCCACTCCGAGGGCAGTCTCTGCGCGGTCATTGTCGATTGAAGGTTCCATTTCTCCACGTTCCGATGAACCATCCGAGTTCCCGGTTTCAGTGTTCACCAGCTTCAGCCTTTTCAATTCATCTCCATCCGCCGAGGCAGAGGTACCAGAGCAGCCAGCAAATAGAAAGCCGCGGCCGTCAGCACGCAGGTTCCAATGCTGGTCTCCATTGAGATGAGCATGGCGACAAAGCTGCCGAGCGTACCCGCAGCGCCGTTCAGCGCCCACATCCAGGGCAGATTGTGTTCCTGGTGGATTGCCGCCATCCAACGCAGGCCGATGGGAAAACAAAAGCCCAACATGAAGCCGGGAGGGGTAATCAGCGCTAGGCAAATCAGAACTCTCTGCCACAACAGCGCCGCGGTGTGGGCGTGTATCACGGGCAGGACTAGCGCGAAATACAAAACCACCAGAGCGGCGCAGGCAGCCGGCAAGACTCTAATTTGCCACGTGGCGCTTGCCGGCCAGCGATCCGATACAAAACTTCCAGCGCCCGCCGAGAGGATCAAGCCGGCGAGCACCACAACCATGGAGTAAACCGGTGGGCCGAGGAAGATCGATAGCTGTTGCATCATGCCCATTTCAACGCACATGAAGCCCAATCCAATGCTGACGAAATAGACAATGGCTCCCTTCGGCGCGGGACTTCTTCCACTCGGTTGCCTTAAGGCGATCCATGCGGGCAGGGCGATGACGACGATGACTAGGACAATCGCCGACAGGAAAAAGGCAAACAGACACAGGTCAGCCTGCAGATTCGACACGGGCCCGTGGTGAGAGAGGAATTTGGGCAGCGCGCGGATATGGACGGAATTAAAAAAATACGGAGAGTTGTCAAATGTTGGCGAGTAGTCCGCTCCATTTTCGTCCTGCAACCGAGCCATATCCGCCAGTGTTCTGGATTGGGATACACGGCGAAGTTCGGGAACGGTGACAGGCTCTCCAGGCAGGAAGAGCGGCGTGAACTCCATTTCGGCGGAGATTTTTTTCAGGGCGCCGATATCATCGGAGCTGAACGGCTGATTGCTGGCAAGCAACGTCGCGATCTCGCCAGATTGAATCAAGGCAAGGTGTCGTGACGGATCCGCAACGCCTTCCGAAAGCAACATGGCCCATGCGACCGAGAACAGCCGGTAAGTCTGGTTGTTCTGGGGACCGTCGTACCAGCGGCTGAAAGTGATGACGCCGCCGGGTTTCAGGTGGTCATAGAACACGCGCCAGCCGTCGACCGTATAAAGCGAGTTTTCCGAAAGCGTCATGGCGCCGGCAGTGGTAGCAGCCCAGGTGTCGACCAGCGACGCCTGGATCAAGTCGAATCGCTCGCCTGAGCGAGCGAGGAAGTTGCGCCCCTCATCGTTATACAAAGCAAAGCCTGGGATTTTTGAGAATCCGGAGTACGAATCCAGCCGCCGGGACGTCAACTTTACAATCGCACTGTTTACCTCAATGCCTACGATGCGCGTGAAGCCGCTTGCCGCGCAGTTGAGGACGTCGCGGCCGCCACCCACACCAATAATCGCCGCCGTGCCGCCGTGACGGATTTCGGCTCCGATCGAAGTGACGTCATAATGCAGGAACTGCAGAGTGGAGAGGTCACCATTAAAGTGCAACATGTTGGTTGCCGCGTCATTGTCGATGTCCAAAGTCATCTCATCGACCTGGAATGCGGGCATTTGAGGGCTAGGCCCCCACATATGTGGTTCGCCAGGCAACGATTCGTAGATGCGCACCCTGGAAATTGAGTTCCACACTTCGGCGAAGATGTGGCTGCGGGTGTCAATTGCACCTTTCGACCAAACAGGCTGAATCCCGTGCACGGTTGACGCGTTGAGACATGCTAGAACCAGCATCGATGCCGCCGCGATCTGGCTGTTCGCACGTAAACGGGGTCGTTGTGCGTGGACGGCAAAGGCTGCCGCGCTCAGAAACAGGAGGGCCGAGATCGCGAATATTGCACTTGGCGCGTCGAACATGCTCAGCAATCCAACAGCGCCCAGACAACCCAGACCCGCTCCTGAGAGATCGACAAAGTACACACGGCCCCTGGGCAACGAAATTTTGGTGAGCGCTATGCACACTGCCACGCCGGAAAAGAAGAATGGCACGGCAACGACGCTCGAAAACAGCAGGAATGAGACTCCTGATTGCAGGGCCCGCGATATGCCCACTGGAATGGCCAGCATGATGAGCAGGGCCAGCGGCATGGAAGCGGCCATGGCCAAAGCGGCCTGATACAACCGCATCGGCAGCACGTCACCAAAGAAGAACTCTGGGCGCAGTTGGACTACGAGCGCGCCGGCTGTCATCCCAAACATCGCCATCGAAACGGAAACGAACGCGAGGTAATACCACGAGACGACACTGAGCAGGCGGGTAAGGATGACTTCATACATTAGAGTGCAGGCACAAAGCAAAAGCAGGCCGAAAAAGAATGCTCGCATTTTACTCGCGCTTGCGATTTGTACGCCGATCCGCGCTTCCAGTTGAGCTTGGCTCATAGGCTTTTATGTTACGGACCTAGACGCAACCACATCTTGTTGAAGAGCACGCACAAAACCCGCTCGCGCCGCATGAATGATTGGGGGCATTCTAGCATGCGCACACTTGGGCCCAAGCTACAAAGCGGGGTAGAGCATCGAGTACCTGCGGTATCCTTTCGATGTATGCAAGACCAGATCCGACCCGCCATGAGCGTCCGCAGGCTTGCGACCCTGGTAACCGTCGTTCTGATTTCACACGTGGCGGGGTAGGCTTGGACTTCAAGTGTTATTACGCCGCGGCCTGGATGGCACGCCTCTCATCGTTCTGATTCCGTTGATTGCCTGGGGCGACTGGAAGGGATTGCGGGCCATTGCGCTGTGGTGCGTCGTCTTCGCCGGCGTCCTTCTGGCCGTCAATGGCCCGGGGGCCCTGGATCTGTACTTCTTCCATGTTTTGCCATCGATGGGAAGCACGGTCATCGACACCGATTCCAGATCTTTAAACACCGTGGTCCGGGTTCTTTGGACTCGTTCAGAGACAGGTATTGCCCCGCCGGCAGCGATTTTGGCGGGGAAGGTGCTTTCCGCGCTGGTGATCCTGTTCGCCGGCTGGCTGACTTACTGGAGGCATGAGGACAGCACTGGAGAAGGGGCGCGAGTCGAGACGATCGCGATATTTTTCTTCCTCTCCTGTTGCATCGCGCCTGTTTCATGGCGGCACGCCTACCTTCTGGCCGCGCCGGCGCTGCTCTTTCTGGGTAAGCGGGCGTGGCAGGGCCAATCGGCGATATTCGAGGGCGCAATGCTCGTGACTTTCATCGTTGCACTTAGCACAAACCGATTTCTGGAGCAGCCGCTACTCACGCCGTTGTCAGGAATCGCCCTGTGCTTCCTAGGTCTTTCCAGGCTGCGAGGCACACGGCCACCTGTCCGAAGCCCGCATCAACGCGTAGAAGTGCCGGCCTGATAACTCAATGAAAATGCGGAATGATATTCTCGATAAGAAAAGTAGATAGCCATGATTTGAACGGCGCCGGCATGATCGCAACAAAGCGGAACCACTTGTCCATCCTGAAACAATCCGGCATATATCATCGGCTGCGGGCGTCATTTGTCTACGATCTCTACTTGATCTTGAGGAATGGAAAGCTACTTAAGGCTAGAGATCGGGAGGCCGCTTTCTATCGCGCCGTGCTCAATGGATTCAAGCCAGGCGACCTGATCTTTGACATTGGAGCGAACATAGGCGACAAGACAGTTACTTTCCTCAGGCTGGGTGCGAGAGTGGTTGCAGTCGATCCCGACGAGCACAATCAGAATGTCTTGCGACAGAAGTTCCTCCGATCCAGGATCAGGCCAAGGCCGGTAATGATCGTCGGCAAGGCAGTTGGTGCGAGAGTTGGCGTTGAGACAATGCTGGTGTGCGCCCCGGGATCCGTATTTAATACTTTAAGCGAGAAGGGGGCCGGCATAATAAGTGATTCAACAAATCGGCCCGGGCAATTGTCCGATGTCATCGAATACAAAGAGAAGAAAACCGTCGAGACAACGACTCTTGATCATTTGATCGAAGCCTATGGACTCCCATTTTTTATCAAGATCGACGTAGTTGGATTCGAGCTGGAAGTGTTGCAGGGTTTGCATCGCTCTGTTCCTTTCCTCTCATTCGAAATCGGCCTTCCTGAGTCCAGGCGAGAGTTACTGCAGTGTGTCGGCTTACTTGGAGGATTGTCGTCGAGTGGGCAGTTCAACTATACCTGGGACCGCAGAAATGGGTTAGCTTTGGATCGTTGGCTTGACGTTCGGTCATTCCTTCGGATACTTGAAAGCTGTGGCGACGGACCTATTGAAGTCTTTTGGCGAAGGTGATGGCCTCGTGGAACGTCATCCACGCTCGGTGCGGCGCATTCAGCCACGTAGGATCACGGATTGTTCCGCGTGCTATATTTGCGGTGAGATTGCGAACTGACTCGCGTACGGTTCAACGGCCAGGATGCGATGAAAGCGCTGCAAATTAGTGGAAAAAGACTTCAATA
>Ga0224554_1002290_pt1 | contig 10227 bp, 6 predicted proteins | sample 714S22024metaG_FD_180666 | JGI IMG/M metagenome (GOLD analysis project Ga0224554, IMG submission 180666) | Peat soil microbial communities from Stordalen Mire, Sweden - 717 S2 20-24 | ecosystem: Environmental > Terrestrial > Soil > Wetlands > Peat | place: Sweden: Norrbotten County, Stordalen...
GGATTCCGGTGACGGCGTTGCCTTTGAAGAGAGGCGCGGCGACGGGGGTTCCGGGCCAGATCTGTACGAGGCCGCTGGCCATCAATTGCGAGCCGACCCACTGGTTGAACTGGCCGATGGAGAGGACGAGTCCGCCGTGCTTGTTGAGGAAGGCGGGCGTCCAGGGGAGTTGGAAGGCGTGGTCTTTGACGAATGGGCGGAGGGCTTTGTCGGCGATGCGCAGGGTGAGGGAGCGGCGGCTAGCGCCATGCGGGTCGAGCAGGTAGAGGACGCGTTCGCTGGTGACGTTGGCGGCCATGGGGATTTCGGCGGGGTTGAGGGCGGGAAAACTGGCGTTGATTCCACGCGCGCAGGTGACCACGCCGCTGACGCCGGAGGCGATGTCGTCGGCGCGCTCGTAGCAGAGGACCTGAAGGGGCATGCCGGGGGCGACTTTGCTTTCGAAGGCCGGATCGGCGGGATTCTGGGTCCAGGCCTGGGTGAGGGTGGTGAGGAATCCGCCTGTGGCGGGGCCGAAGCCGACGCAGGCTATGTCGACTTCGATGGATTGGCGGTCGATATCCAGGATTGGTGAGGCCTCGGTGATTGGTTCGATGCTCATGCGGAGGGCCTCATTGGTTCGGCGAGAATCGTTCGCGAGAGTTCGGACGCCCCTACGGGGCTTGTGGTTCTTAATTGCGGCTTGTTCCCAGGGCTGCGCTTCGCTTGCCCTGGGCTATTCTCGACCGCTCCCTCCGGGAGCTCAGTGGAATCGCGACGGGCGAGGTTATACATCCCAAGTGATTGACCGACGAATTCTGACCGATCGAGCCGGTTGAAGGAAAAGAATCCCCGGGATTTTCTGGCTGCGGTCATGCTGGGTAGTCCAGGGCTTCGGGGATCATTACTTTGCTGACGGTTTCGGCGGCGCGGTCCTTGGCGAGCCTTGCGCCACTGAGGCAGGTGGTGAGCTTGCTTTGCAGGCGGAGGAATTCGCTGGAGCCCAGGCAGTCGGCACAGGGGCCGGCTTTGAGCGGGTGACTGCCGTCGGCGGCGATGACGTCGAGGGCCATGGCGGTGATGCCGGGCATGGTCTCTTCGTAGTCTTCGAGTTCGCTTGCGAGGAAGCAGCTCTTGCGACCCTCCTCGTCCCAGGCAGGATGGCGGTTATAGCCGAAGACCAGCTCAGCGCAGATGCGCGAAACTTCGCCGGCGGCTTGCGCGGCCTGGGTGTGGCAGAGGTCGCTTAGGAACTGCACGGTACCGGCCAGGCCTTCGGCGGCGACTGCGTCGGAGGCGCCTTGCGCTTCAAGTTCGAGCACATCGAGAATCTGCGCGCGCGAGGCAAGCAGCCAGCAGAGGGCGTCGGCCAATGCAAACGTCACGCCCTGGCGCTGTCCGTGGTAAAGCTTGTTGCCTTCGGGGTCGACGGCTTTTTGGAGATGCTCAAGGGACCAAATCCAGAGTTTCATGGCGGAGGCGAGCGTGCAGGCTCCGGTGCCGGGATGGGTGGAGGCGATGCGGCGCATGGCAACGGTCCAGGCGCGGAATTGCGCGAGGAACAGGTCGGAGGTCATGGTGACGGTGAGTTGGCGGCGCTGCACGGCCTCGGGGCCTTCGTAGGTGGCTTCGAGTTGTGCGTCCATCCACTTGTTGGCCAGGAAGCCGGGGCAGTCTTCGGTGATGCCGTAGCCGCCCATGAGGCTCACGGCTTCGCGCATCATGTTTGCTCCGTGGCCGGTGTTCCAGAGCTTGGTGGCGGGGCAGAGGACATTGGCTTCCGCCTCCATGAGGACGAATTGGACAAGAGGATCGGCCTGGAGCTCGGCGCGGCGCGGGGCGTCGGATTCAGAGCCGGGCTTGAGGGAGAGCAGGAGAATGGCGCGCTGCTCGCTTTCGCGGAGGGCCTTCATTTCATTGCGGCCGCCCTGGATGCCCTGCTCCTTGAGGAGCGCGGTCTTGTGTTTGTCGAGTGGATCGAGTGCATCGTACAGACGCGCCGTGGCAAAACCGAGCGAGGCTGCAGCTTCCCCGGTTGCCCATACGTCGACGAGGCGATGGAGCGCATCTTCGCGCTGCTGGATGCCTTGTTCGTAGCGGACGGAGCCTGGCTTGGAGCCCGCGGCGCCGCGAAAGCGTTCGCGCTGATAGCGGATGACGGGCTCGACGGCAGAGAGCAGCTTGGCTGCGGTCATGAGACCGACACCCACGCGGGTGCGTTTGAAGACGGCTTCGATGACTTCGCTGTGGTTGTAGTTGGGGACGATGACGCCGTCCTTGACGGTGTATCCGCCAACGATGCGGTTGGCCGGCACCTTGAGGTTGAAGATGGGGTCGCCAGTGGAGGAGAGCTGATGAACCAGTTTCTTGGTGGGTGTTCCGCGATCGAAGGTGCCCGGGTCGCCTTCTTCGAGGATGACGACGCAACTGCCCTTGATGCGGGGATCTTCAGACATGACGGCGGCGGTGACGAAGTTGGCGAAGGCGATGTTGGTAATGAAGCGGCCGCGCTTGTCCACCAGCAACATGGGCTCTTCGCCCTGGTTCCATTCGGCAACGCTGATTCGGCCGCTCAACATACCGGTGTCGACGCCGACGTAGGGAATGGGCTCAGTGAGACAGAAGGCACCGCGCCAGGGCTTTCGGTCTTCGCCGGGCTGAGGCGGGGCTGCGAGGGACTTGTAGCGGGAGACCTGCTCCTTTGTGCCGCGCTCGTGAATGGGGGCGAGGGCCAGAAAGCTGGCGAGGCTGGCGGTGGCCGCTCCGCCATCGACCCAGGCGAGCTCAAAGGCTGCTAGCGAGAGGGCGAGGTTTTTGGGACCGACGATGAATCCGCCTTCTTCCGGTTCCATGAAGGCGGCGGTGATGCCGGAGCTGTCAAAGGCCAGGAGCATCTCGGCCTTGGCGGGGGTCCACTCGTGGGTATTGCGTTCGCCGGCAGCGACCATGCGGGCAACCGTTCCGCGGGCGACGTTGCGGGACGACTGGACGAGCATCTGCAGGTCAAAACGGTCGGCAAACCGCCATTGAATCTGACGCACCGCATCACCAGGGAGAGTGAGCATGATTTTGGACTCAGGTACCGCAATCGTGGCCATCGTATTGGTCCTCAAGTAGCGGTCTTATTGTGGCTTGTCAGGCGCACAGAGGCATGTGACCCACATCACTAACAGCGGCTGGAAACTGGATGGTTTTGATGGTCAAAAACGAGGAAATATGGGATGGGGGTGGGGAAGGGATTTTCCGTGCGATTTGCAGGCCAGGTAGCTGCGTCAGTCTTCTTTTTGTGAGCTGGATTCCACGCGGGGAGCGCAGACATGTTCATTTGTGTCTTGGAGTTGTGATACCTGTCACTGCGAGATTTCGTTCAAAAGCAAACTCTCATAGGTGCGAACCCAGCACAAGAGAGATTTGGACAGTGCGGGGGAGAACTTCGCAACGGGCACGCCGGGAACCTCGGAAACACGATCGCTTTTCCTGGAGAAAGAAGACGGCAGGATGGCAGAAGCCGCAACGTTAAGCAGGTTGTTTCACGTTCTTTTGCCTCGCGGAGTTGGACGCGTGGTGAAGGCGCTGGCGAGCAGCGGATTAGGTGCTGCCACTTTTGCGCTTGTGATCCTGGCGTCGAGTGCAGGCAGGCTAAGTGCGCAGACCGATTGCCTGGCCTGTCATGGCGACCAGAGCATGCAGGATTCGAACGGTCACAGCATCGCCGTGGATGGCAAAGTTTTTGCGGATAGTATTCACGGCAGCATGAAGTGCAACGATTGCCACACGACGATCAAGGAATATCCTCATCCGGACCAGGTAACGAAGGTGGAGTGCAAGGGTTGCCATGCCGATGAGGCCACGGGGCTGGCGGGCAGCGTGCATGCGGACTCGAAGGAGCATCCCTGCACGAGTTGCCACGGCAGCGCGCACACGATTTTTCCGAAGACGGATTCGCGTTCGAACGTTTATCCGCTGAACGTTCCGCGCACCTGCGGTCAATGTCACAGCACGGCAGGGATGGCGGAAAAGCATGGCCTGGCGAGCGTGTATCCGTCGTACATGGACTCGATTCACGGATTTGCGCTGAGCAAGGAAGGGTTGCTGGTGGCGGCCAACTGCCAGAGCTGCCATGGATCGCACCACATTTTGAGCCGGAAGGACCCGGCAAGCCCGACCAACAAGGCAAACATCGCGCAGACCTGCGGCAACTGCCACGCGAAGATCAAAGACGACTATATGGGCGGCGTTCACGGCAAGGCGGTGGCCGGTGGCAACATGAACGCACCGGTGTGCACGGACTGCCACACGGCGCACTCGATTCTGCAGCCGACTGAAGCAGCCTTCCGCATGCAGTCGACGCCAATCTGCGGATCGTGCCACAAGGACAAGCTCACCACTTACCGCGATACATTCCATTCGCAGCTGGGCTCGCTGGGCGGGTATGTTGAAACGGCGCGCTGCTGGGACTGCCACGGAGCGCACGAGATTCTGCCGACGTCCGATCCGCGCTCACCTGTGAACCAGGCGAACCTGGTCGCGACGTGCGGTCGATGCCACGCGGGCGCCAACAAGAGCTTTGTGCAGTATCAGCCTCATGCCAACGCACACGATCGCAAGCTGAATCCGGCGCTGTATTTTGTACGGCTTTTCATGAATATCCTTCTGATCGGTACGCTTACATTCTTTGTGATTCATACGGTTCTTTGGCTGATCCGGGCGCGCTACAACCAGATCAAGGAGAAGTCGAAAGATGGAGGGAAAAATGCCTGATTTGGAGCAAGAAGCGGCAGAAAGCAGGCGTCACGGCGGCGCGGTGCGGTTTTTCATGCGCTTTACGCGCAAGCAAAGATACATGCATGCGGTGCTGTTCACCACTTTTCTGGGACTCGCCGCCACGGGGTTGCCGATTCGCTTCAGCGAAAGTATCTGGGCTCGGGGACTGGCCAAGGGCGTGGGGGGATTTGGAGCGATTCTCTTCTTTCACAAATTTTTCGCGCTGGTGCTGACGGGGGCGTTTTTGATCCATGTGAAGGAGGTCTTCTCGCGCGGGGTGGTGAACGGCGAGAAGGGCGTCTTCTGGGGGCCGAATTCGATGGTGGCCAACTGGAAGGACGCGAAGGACCTTTTCGGACACTTGCGCTGGTTCGTTGGCCTGGGGCCCAAGCCCAAGTTCGATCGCTACGCCTACTGGGAGAAGTTCGACTACTGGGCGGTCTTCTGGGGCATGATCGTGATCGGGTTCTCAGGGTACGCGATGTGGTTTGCGCCGTTCTTCGCGCACTTTTTGCCGGGGTGGGCGCTGAATGCGGTGCTGGTGATCCATAGCGAAGAGGGGTTGCTGGCGATTCTGTTCATTTTCTCGATCCACTTTGTGAATACGCACCTGCGGCCGGACAGCTTTCCGATGGACATGGTGGTGTTTACGGGCGTGGAGAGCGAGGAAGAGTTTGCGCACAAGCGGCCGCTGGAGTATGAGCGGCTGAAGCGCGAGGGCAAGCTGGAAGCACGGCTCGGTGAGGCTCCGCAAACTTGGCTGATCAATTTTTCGAGGGTGGTTGGGACGATTGCGATCCTGATTGGACTGACACTGCTGGTGCTTACGCTGACGGCTTACTTTAGTTAAGTGCGGGGGATCTTGTTGACGCGATTTGGCGTTTTATAGCAATTTAAATACATAAATTGAGAGCCATCATTAGAGTAAGAAAACCGGGCCCGGCGCAAACCCGAAAGGGGAGCGGCGGGCCCGGTTTTCTGCGCCTGTGACTCCAGTCACTGAGTTCTTGAGCGCTTGAGCATCTCCTCATAGGCGTGAACTATGCACGTAGATTTCTAGCTTATACGCTCGGATTGTTTCTTATCCTCTGGGCCAGTGAAGCCAAAGCTCAACCCAAGCTCAAGGATGCGGATTGCCTTGCCTGCCACGGCGACCAAACGCTGACGACTGACGTGAACGGGAAGACGGTCAGCTTGTTTGTGGATGAGGCGAAGCAGAAGCACACCATCCACGGACGGCTGTTTGCGTGCGTGGATTGCCACACCGACGTGAAGAGCCTGGCGCACGATACGCCGCCCAAAAAGATTACCTGCGGGCAGTGCCATGCGGACGCGCAGGAGGCTTACTCGCATAGCGCCCATGCGGTTGCGCGCAAGGAGGGTGTGGCGGCTGCGGGGTGCCAGGATTGCCATGGCGGCGCGCATGAGGTGATGGCGGGCGGAGATCCGAAGTCGCCTGTGAATCACGAGAACATTCCATACACGTGCGGGCGGTGCCACGGGCAGAAATTCCTGATGGAGTCGCGCGGGGAAAGCGCGCAACCGTTCATCAGCTACCAGGAGAGCGTTCACGGTCGGGCGACGGAGATGGGTTCGCAAAAAGCCGCTGTGTGCACAGATTGTCATGGGGCGCACGAGATTCTGCCGGCGAATGACGCCAAGTCGCCGATCTACAAATTCAATGTTCCGACGACCTGCGGCAAATGCCACACGGACGTGAACAACACGTTCATGCAGAGCATTCATGGGCAGGCACTGTTACGGGGGAATGCGCAAGCGCCGGTTTGCACGGACTGCCACGGGATCCACTCGATCAAGGCGCATGCCGATCCTAACTCACCTGCATCCGAGCAGAACCTTTCGAAAGACATCTGCGCGCGTTGCCATGAGGGCGTGCGTTTGTCGCAGGAGTTCGGGGTTCCGGGGAACAAGGTTTCGAGTTACTTTGACAGCTATCACGGGCTGGCAGCTGAAGGCGGATCGGTGGTTGCGGCGAACTGCTCGAGCTGCCACGGGGTGCACAATATTCTTCCGTCGAGCGATCCTCACTCGACGATCAACAAGGCGAATCTGGATGCGACCTGCGGACAGTGCCACAAAGGCGTGACGCAGAAATTTACGCAGACACGGGTGCACAGCGAGGATGGCGTGCAGCCGCACGATATCGGGTCGCTGGCAGTGAAGTGGGTGCGGCTGATTTACATTGCGCTGATTCTGATTGTGATTGGGGCGATGTTCCTGCACAACTTCATCATCTGGCGGCACAAGGCTGTGGCGCGGCGGCGGATGATGAATCCGTTCATGGTGAGGATGACGACGAACCAGCGCTGGCAGCATTTGATTCTGCTGAGCAGCTTCATCATCCTGGTGATTACGGGCTTTGCGCTGAAGTTCCCGGACACATGGTTTGCGCACGTGCTGGGGATGGGTGAGCATTGGCGCGGGTTGATTCATCGCGTGGCCGGAGTGATTCTGATCGGCGCGGGGATTTACCACATTGTCTATCTTGCGAAGGCGCGGGAAGGAAGGAAGTTGATTCGCGACCTGGCGCCCGGGCCGAAGGATGCGTTCGACGCGCTGTACACGATGATGTACTACCTTGGCATGCGCAGCGAGAAGCCTAAATTCGGCCGCTTCAATTATGCGGAGAAGGCGGAGTACTGGGCGCTGGTGTGGGGTACGGCGTTGATGGGCCTGACCGGCATCATGATCTGGGCCAAGGTGTGGGTGGGCGACACGCTGGCACGCTGGTGGGTGGATATCGCGACGGCGGTGCACTTCTACGAAGCGATTCTTGCGACGCTGGCGATTCTGGTGTGGCACTTCTACCAGGTGTTCTTCGATCCGGATGTGTATCCGATGAACTGGGCGTGGTGGGATGGGAAGATGCCGGTGGAACATTACCAGCATGAGCATGAGCTGGATGTGGAGAGTGTGCCGGAGGACGAGGAGAGGAAAGACAGCCTCTAGCTGCTAGCTTCCAGCTCCTAGCTTGTTGCTCGTGAGGTTGCGGAAGTAGACTTCTGCAATTAAGACGCGAAGAGCCGCTCAAGCTGCTGACAAAGGTGATCCGGGATTTTGAAAGAAGGCCCGGGGCTGAAGCCCGACCTAATCGAGGGGCTCTGTTCGTGAGGCTGAAGCCTCACGCTCCCTCCGGAAAAGCAACGACGGGGTTCGTTATCAAACTGAGAGTCGCTCATGACTGAGCGACTCTTTGCGTTAAAGGCCCGAAGCCAGGAGCTAGAAGCTGCTTTCAGACGCGCCAGTTGTCTGGGCGCCAGGACTTGATGCGCTGCTTGATCTGCTTGCGGTTTAGGTTGTGTTCAAGGGCCTGCTTGGCCAGTTCAACGACTTCGTCGTCGGCGGCGAAGCGGAGGCCGATGAGCTGGTCTTCAGTAAGTTTGTAGATCTGTGCGTGCCACTCCGCTGGCGCAAGGGCCTGGAGGCGAATGCGCTCTTCGAGGCGGATGACGCGGTCCTGCACCTTGAGGGGATAGGAGCGCAGCTTGAAGAGTGCGATGAAGGCTGCCACTGACACCACCACCAACCATATTGAATAGAAACATGTGTGGTGAAAGGCGTAGATGGCCGTGATGATGATCGTGGCCATGCTGATGAATGTCAGGAAAAAGTGAAACGGAGGATCAAATCTGCCGTGGCTCTTGAAACTCTGGGGTGCTGAATCACTCATGGATTGCCTTTTTCTTCGAGGCCGGGGTTGGCTGGAGGCGTGGTTCGTGTTTCGACGGAAACGCTCGCAGCGGCGCTGGGGACCTGAGCACCTGCACTGGTGGGATTTTCGGTGGCGGTGGTGGGGGCTGTCAATGGCCATCGCTGACGAAAATGTGCGCCGGGTGATAATGTGGTGATCGTGCGCGCCTGCGCTGTAGTGCGCTCCCGAGCGAAAGTTAATGAGGGGTTTGATGAATCTTCGATCGATTTTGCTGCTTGCTCTTGTTCCGACCGTTGGCCTTTCAGCGCAGGTGACCCTGCCCAAGGTTTTTAGTAGCCACATGGTGATCGAGCGGAACCTTCCGGTGCATGTGTGGGGCCTGGCGATGCCGGGAGAAGAGGTGTCAGCGAGCTTTCGCGGCGAAACGCGGACAACGAAGGCTGGCCCGCTGGGCCGATGGAGTGTTTATCTTTCGCCGGGCGAAGCGGGAGGGCCGTTTGCGATGACGGTGAAGGGACGGCCTGCCGCGCCGGGCAGTTCAGGTGCTGAGGACAGCGTGACGCTGGACGACATCACACTTGACGACATTTTGGTGGGTGACATCTGGGTTGCGTCGGGGCAGTCGAACATGGAATTCACGATGAAGCAGGCGGCGACTGCGGACCAGGATTTGCCGAATGCCGGGAACGACAGAATCCGGTTGCTGATGGTGAAGAAGAAAGCTGTCGATTTTCCGCAGGAGGATGTGGACACCGAGGGTTGGACGGCATCGACGCCGGAGACGGCGAAAGATTTCTCTGCGGTTGCGTGGTGCTTTGCGCGGGAGATCGAGAAGCGGGAGAATGTGCCGGTGGGGGTGATCGACTCGACGTGGGGAGGCACGCCGGCGGAAGCATGGACACGCATGGCGGCTCTGGGCGAAGATGCGGCGGTGGCGCCGTCGTTCGCTTCATGGGGAAGAATGACCGAGCGCCAGAGTGATGCAGACTTGCGCGCGAAGAACAAGCAACGCATGATCGACGAGGCGAAGGCGCAGGGGAAACCGGCGCCGGTGATTCCATGGACGCCGGAGTTGGATAGCTGGGGTCCGGGCATGCTGTACAACGGGATGATTGCGCCACTGACGCCGATGGCGATACGCGGGGTGATCTGGTACCAGGGTGAGAGCAACAGCGTTCTGGATCGTGCGCCGCTTTACGGCCATGTGTTTCGGGACATGATCGAGGATTGGCGGCGGCAGTGGGGCGTGGGCGATTTCCCGTTTCTATTTGTGCAGATCTCGAATTTCAAATCGACTCCGGCGGAGGATTGGGCCACGCTGCGCGATCAGCAATTGAAGACTCTGGCCCTGAACAATACAGGCATGGCGGTGACGATCGACATTGGCAACCCGGACAACGTGCACCCAACCGACAAGGTGGATGTGGGGTTGCGGCTTGCGCGCACAGCTCGCGTGCTCAGCTACGGCGAAGCGATTGAGGACTCCGGTCCGATCTTCCGGCAGGCAACGCCGGAGGGAGCGCGGATTCGCGCGTGGTTCGATCACGCGAAGGGGTTGATGGCGAGAGACGGCGCGGTTTCAGGCGTTGAGGTTGCGGGCGCGGATGGGAGGTTCTTTCCGGCCGACGCCAGCATTGACGGCACATCGGTTGTTGCCAGCAGTACGGCGGTTGCTGAGCCGGTATGGATTCGCTACGGCTGGGCCAACAGTCCGCTGTGCAATCTGTTCAATGGCGACGGACTGCCCGCCTCACCGTTTACCTCGGTACGGTAGCGCACCCCATTGCAGCGGCCGGCGGCACCGGCATTGG
>Ga0224554_1002294_pt1 | contig 10217 bp, 8 predicted proteins | sample 714S22024metaG_FD_180666 | JGI IMG/M metagenome (GOLD analysis project Ga0224554, IMG submission 180666) | Peat soil microbial communities from Stordalen Mire, Sweden - 717 S2 20-24 | ecosystem: Environmental > Terrestrial > Soil > Wetlands > Peat | place: Sweden: Norrbotten County, Stordalen...
TCGCCGGTTGCCGGTTCGCCGATTCAACATATCGTCGTCATCATGCAGGAGAACCGCAGCTTCGACAATTTATTCAACGGCTATCCGGGCGCTGACACGGTGCAGGGGGGAATGAGGGGAAACGAACTGGTTCCGCTTGCGCCCGTTTCACTGGGCGACTCACGCGATCTGAGCCACTCGCACAAGCAATGGTGGCAAGATTGGGACCACGGGAATATGGATGGATTCGCCCAGGGGAGTTCGAATCTGGCTTACTCCTACGTTCCCGAGAAAGACGTGGAACCGTATTGGGCGCTGGCACAGCAATATGTGCTCGGCGACCGGATGTTCCAGTCGAATACCGGCCCGAGCTTCGTGGCGCACCAGTACATGATCGCCGGGCAATCGGGGAATGTGGCGGAGAATCCCACCGGTTCGGTGTGGGGCTGCGACGCGGCAAAGGGGACGACGGCGGCCCTCATGGGTCCTGACGGCACTGAGCTTCCCGGAGTCTATCCCTGCTTCGATTACCAGACTACCGCCGATCTTCTGGACGAAAAGGGCGTGACGTGGCGCTACTACGCTCCCGGGAGCGACAGCGGTTACTACATCCTGTCGGCTTACCAGGCAGTCCGGCACATTCGTTACGGCAAAGACTGGGATGAGAATGTGATCTCTCCGTCGCGCCGCGTGTTGGTCGACATCAAGGCCGGCGAGCTGGCTCAGGTGACGTGGATCGTGCCTGATTTTTCGCACTCGGACCATCCGGGATCGGGCAGCGAAGGGCCGGATTGGGTAGCGTCGATCGTTAATGCCATCGGCAACAGCCCGTACTGGAATTCGACAGCGATCTTCATTTCGTGGGACGACTGGGGTGGTTGGTACGACCACGTGAATCCGCCGAAGGTTGACGCGATGGGGCCCGGATTCCGCGTTCCGCTGCTCATTGTTTCGCCCTATGCGAAGCATGGCTACATTACGCATCACAATCATGAAGCCGCCGGGTTCATTAAGTTCATTGAGTATAACTTCGATTTAGGTACTCTGGGCGCACGCGACGCAGGATCCGATGCGTTCAGCGATTGCTTCGATTACACGCAAAAACCGCCGGCCTTTGCGCCGATTGCGACCAAGGTCAAGGCGGATAAGCTGATCCGCGAAGTGGACAGCGGTCCGCCCGACGACGACTGAGGGGCAGGGACCAAGGGAACAAGGGAACAAGAGGACGGTGAGGAGCGGACGAGGATTGTTCGCGGCTCGTCCCACAAGCCCGCGTCGAATTCGCGATACGACGGGCGGGTACTTTGACAGGTTCGAAACGATTCGCTCGGCGAGCGCCGGCGAAGCCTTCCGCGGTGTTGCACTGGCGCCCGTAGACTTTAAACAAAAAACAGCAGAGCAAAAACCACCAAGGCTCCTCGTGCGAAAAATCGCGGGGAGCCTTTCTGGTTTGTCGAACGGCGTCTTGCGCCGAATGCGTCGTTAGGCCGCTCACGTGGAATGGAGGCGGGCCGGCGCTATCCCTCATGCTTCGCGGCGCTGGAATTCCGCGGAACCCGAAGCCTCTGACGTGCGTATAATCGGCGTAACTTCTCGCTAAGGAGTAGATGCATGAACGCACGCGATGTCCAGCGCTATGCGCGGGTGGCGGGGGTACTGATCGTTGTCTCCATTTTCGCCGGCGGATTTGGCGAGACCTACGTGCCGGGAAAGCTGATTGCCGCAAATGATTTGGTAGAAACAGCGCACAGGATGGCAGCTTCCGTCGGTTTGTTTCGCGCCAGTTTTGCCTCGTACCTCATAGAGGCGGCGTGCGATGTATCGCTGACGGCGATTTTCTACCTCCTGTTGCGCCCGGTTAGCCGGCCCTTATCGTTGATAGCCCTATGCTTCGGTGTAGTGGGAACGGCAGTATTTGCGGCAGGCGAGATTTTCTACTTTGCCGCTGCCTTGCCGGTGATCAATACGGAGTTGGCCAAGGCGCTCACCCCAGATGCCGCAGCGTCATTCACCTATCTCTGCCTTACGATGTACGGCTACGTCTTTAATATTTTTGCCGCGTTGTACGGCATCCCGGTCATGCTTCGCGGTTATCTGATTTTCCGCTCCAGATACCTTCCGCGCGTACTCGGCGGGATCGTTATGGTCGGCGGCGCGGGTTTCGTCGTGAAGAACTTTGTCGCGGTGCTGGCGCCCCGATACGACTCCATGGCGTTCGTGCTTCCATTATTCGTCGCCATGATCAGCATGGCGTTCTGGTTCCTGGCGAAAGGCATCGACGAAAATCGCTGGGACCAACTGATGGTCGCGTCGCGACAAGAATGAGTTGAAAACAGCAGCCTGCGCCGTTGAGCCGGTTTCTATTGCGGCGGCGCGTGGCCGATTTTTCCGTCAGCCCACTGGATGAACCACTTCATGTTGGGTGCGTCGGTGTGGCCGCCGTCGTGCTGGCGCCAGGCGAGCTCGCCATCGAGCAGGCCCTGATTCACCGGCGGCATCTTCGCCGTCTTGTAGTCTCCCTCGACAGCAAGGCCCTTTGCGCCGAGCAGCGTGAAGACCCGGCTGGCGTCGACCGTGGCCATGAAGCTGCCCTGTTGATCGAGCCAACGCGCGTCGCCCTTCTCCGGGACGCCGTAGCTGATGAAAGTGAGCCGCGGCGCGCAGAGAGCGATGAGCTCATTGGAATCGACGGGAAGATCGCCGGGGTTCATGCTGCCGAATGTGGCGTCGCTGGCGTCGAACTTGATGAAGTTGCCGTCCTCCCAGTAATACTCGCCCGTGGCAAGATTCTCCACGCCCTCGCCGAAGTTGCGGCGCAGCAGCGTGGCTCCCCCCTTGCCTGACGAGCCGACCAGCACCATGGCAAAGCGATCGTTGAAGGCCATTGTGACAAGCGCGGCCTTGCCGTAGCGCGAGACGCCTTCGATGCCGACGTGTTTCGCGTCGACGGATTTGTCGGTCTCAAGGTAGTCGAGGCCGCGGTCTGCTCCCCAGGCCCATGCTCGCAGCGCGCCCCATTGGTCGGGCGTGCGCGGCTGGCCTTTGTTCACCAGGCCGATGATGCCGCGGGTGAGGCCCACGGCGTTGTCGGCCTGGATGCTCGCCGGGTCGATGCGGACGAAGCCCCAGCCGGCGGCTACCAGTTCCCATTCATTGGGAGGATCTCCGTCCGCGTTCAACTGCGGAGGCTGAAAGAATGGGCTCTCCTTGAGCGGCTCCCACGCGGGATGCTGGGCAAAGATGTCCTTGAGCGATGGATCCTGCTGGATGAGAACTGCCTTCCACGCCGCATTGATTTGGTCGAGCTCCTCGCCGCGCGGCTCGTTGGGGTTGGGAAAGCCGGCGCGGGTGAACTCCATCAGCACGGGAACGGGCCCGGTGGCGTTCGCGGGCGTCACCAGAGTCATGTGAATCTTGACGCTGATTGCGGGGCAGCCCGATTTGTCAACCTCGCCGATCAGATCCTTGGCGATGACCGGAGTGAAGCCGATCATTTCGTGATCGGCGGCCGTGACGGTCCAGTGAACCTTGGGAACGTTGGGAGGCACGAAACCATAGACATACTTCGAGAGCATGTCGACGAGCTCGGGGCGGCGCTGCTTCCACCACAAATCGGCAGTCGTGACTGTTGCGCCGCCGCTCAGTGTGAGCGGATCGGGAACGTTCGGATAGGGGTTGGCTTTGGATTCGTCGTAGTTGGCGTGGTTGGGAGCATTTTCGTTCCCATTGAACCCGGGGCGAAGCATCTTGATGCCCAACTGGTCCATCATGTTCTGGTGATCCTGATCGGCCGTGAAGGTGACCGGAGTGCAGGGAGTCTGCGCTTGAAGTGCAGCGGCGGAAGTGAAAGTGACAGCAAGAACCAGTGGCTTGAAGCAGGAATGCATGTGCATGCTCCGCGGTGATATGCTTGCAGCGCTTTTTGAGGAACAGAATTTCTTCGAGGATGATATTAAATCATTGCTATGAGACCGATTGGCGGGTCGGCGCTGAGCGCTTACGAAGCTGGATTCCTCGGGGCGCGGCGCTTTTTGGGCGTGGCAACATCGTGCTCGGCGGCGACGGGCGCGGCGACGGGTGCGGGTTTTTCAATGCGGGGAGCGCGGAAGCGCAGGCCGTTGAGTGAGTTTTCGCCCATGGCGTGCAGACGGAGGAAGTTAGTTGAGCCGGATTTAGTGCGCGTGCCGGCCACGATGGCGATGACCTCGCGCGGACGAATGTAGCCGCCCTGCTCGAGCAGGGTCTCAGCGCAATCGACCAGCGCCTCTGTGGAGTTGACCTTGGGACAGCGAATGGGCGTGGTGCCCCAGAGCAGGTTGAGGCGGTTGACGGTCACGTCAAGCGGGCTGAGCGCGAAGATGGGCGCGGTGGGGTGGTATTTGGAGAGCTGGCGGGCCGTCGCGCCCGACTCGGTGAAGAGCGCAATGCCGCGCAGGTCAAGGTCGTCGGCAGCGTGGGCGGTAGCCTCGCAGATGGTTTCGGCGATGGTGAGGCCGCTGCGACGCTCGCGCGGCGCCCTCTCGAGGTTCTCCCTCATGTGCCGTTCGGTTTCGGTGACGATGCGCGCCATCATCTCCACCGACTCAACCGGATACTTGCCCACGGCGGATTCGCCGGAGAGCATGACGGCGTCAGTGCCGTCGTAGATGGCGTTGGCCACGTCGGAGACCTCGGCGCGCGTGGGGCGCGGGTTCTCAATCATCGATTCCAGCATCTGCGTGGCGGTGATGACTGGCTTGGAATACTCAGAGGCGCGGCGGATGATGTACTTCTGAATCGCGGGAACCTTTTCCGGCGGCACTTCCACGCCCAAATCGCCGCGCGCCACCATGATGCCGTCGGCCACCTGCAGAATGGCGTCGAGATGTTCAACGGCCTGCGGTTTTTCCAGCTTGGCGATGATCCATGTGTGAGCGCCGTGCGCGGCCACGCGATTGCGGACGAGCGTGACGTCTTCGGCGGTGCGCACGAAGGAGACGGCGATGGCATCGCAGCCATGATTGAGGGCGAACTCGAGGTCCTCGGAGTCCTTTTCAGTGAGCGAGCTCGTGCGCACCAGAACGCCGGGGAGATTGATGCCCTTGCTTTCGCCCAACGTGCCGCCGTTGATGATGTCGCAAACTACGTCTTCACCGGCGATCTCGTGCACGCGCAGCTCGATCAGGCCGTCAGAAAGAAGAATCCGCGATCCTTGTTCGACGTTCTCAGCGAGGGTCTTGAAGGTGGTGCCGACGAGCGAAGCAGTGCCCAGCACGTCACGCGGCGTAATCGTGAGGCGGTGACCGGCTTTGAGGAGCACAGGCTGATGATCCTTGAGCAGCGCGGTGCGGATCTTGGGCCCTTGCAGGTCGGCGAGAATGCAGAGCGGCTTGTTTTCCTCGCGGCTTACCTTGCGAATCTTCTGCATGACCGCGACCTTGCGCTCGTGTGTGCTGTGGGAGAAGTTGAGGCGGACGACATCGACGCCGGCGCGAATCATGGCGCGAATGACAGGCTCAGTGTTGGAAGCCGGCCCAAGCGTGGCGACAATCTTGGCGCGGCGCTGCGATGGAGATTCCGTCAGATTGAGGTCGGCAAAGGGCATGGAGGCGGCTCCAGACACGAATGTTGATTGGCGAAGAGTCGTTTTCAGTAGGTAGAGGTGAGCAAGGGGATGCGACTGATCTCATTGTAACTGGCCGGGGGGGGAAAAGCAGGGAACGAGGGAACGAGGGACTGAGGGAGCGAGTGAGCAAGGGAGCAAGGGAGCGAGGGAGCGAGGAGCAGCGGGACTGAGGGAACGAGGGACGAAGGGGTTCGAGCACTTTGAATGGCAAGGAAAAAGCCGGTTTGTTCGCGAGTCAGCGGGAAAGCTGTGCTGGCTCGCGTGCTGAGGATTCCGGCGCGAGTTGATTCTGTCGTTCCCAGTAGAGAACACCGTTCAGCTCCGCGCCCAGCAGAACGCTGAACGACGTGATGTAAAGCCAAACAAGAGTGGCAATTCCGGCCGCGAAGGACCCGTAGAGGCGGGTGTAGTTGGCGACACTAGTTACATACCAGCCGTAAGCGAGCGTGGCCGGAAACCAGATGATGGTGCCAGCGAAAGCGCCGGGCGCGACCCAGAACCAACGCTCCGTCCTGCGGGTACCGAAATGGTAAAGAGCAGTGAGTACGGCGAGGATGGCGACAAAGCTGACCGCCCAACGGACCATCCGCCAGAAGACGATCACGATGTGGCGCAGATCGTGGCCGGCATTTGCGATCATCCAGTGTTCGATCTGATGGCCAAAAACGATGGCTAGCGAAGCCAGCGACAACGGAATGAGGGCAATGAACACCAGCAACAACGCGCGGGCGCGGCGTCCCCAGAAGGTCCAGCTCTCCAGCGGCAGCCGGTAGGCGCGGCGAAATCCTTCCATCAGCGAGAGCATCACTCCCAAACCGGCGAAAAGGCTGAGACAGGTTGCGGAGAGAACGAACTGTCCGGAGTGGAGATGACGCGAGAGGATCGATGACTGGACGAGATCGAGCGTGTCGTTGGGCAGAAACTGTTCGAGCACCGAGCGGGTTTCGCCAACCAGGGAGGGCCCCTCTTCAACCTGCGCCACCAGCGTGGTGATGACCAGGAGGGCAGGGAAGAACATGAGCATCCCGGAGTAGGCGGCCGCCTTCGACGTATTGACCACGTCGTGGATAAAGGCCTGATACAGGACTTCCCTGGTTTTGGCAGCATAGCTGGTCATGGGCGCTCCATGCCAGAGTAGTGCATTTGCCGGGTTTACGGGGACAAAAACAGGGAACAGGGAACAGGGAACAGTAAGTCAGAGAGCCAGCCGGCGGTCTCAGAAATCCGGAGGCCGAATCGGCCAATGATCGGGATTGGGATCGAAATTCGGACCTGAATTCACGATGCCTCAGCGGTCGGTGCAGGAGTAGCACGGATCGATGGAGGCCTGAATGAGCGGTGTGTCGGCGAGACGCGCACCGCGCACCATCCAGCGGACCGCCGGCATGTTGGCGAACGTGGGAGTGCGGACGTGCACGCGCGCGGGATTGCGCGAGTTCTCCTTCCACGTGACGCTATACATGACCTCGCCACGCGGCGCCTCCACGCGGCTTGTGGCTGTGCCAGAGACGAAAACCAGTTTTTCGCCAGCCGATGAGATCTCGCCGGGCGCCATTTTGGCCAGCGCCTGGCGGAGTATGTTGCAGCTCTCGATGATTTCGAGAGCGCGGACGAAGAGGCGGGCGCGGACGTCGCCGGCCTGCTCGACGGGGACTTCGAATTTCATCTCTGCGTAGGCCGCGTAAGGCGCGTCGCGTCGCAGGTCCTGCGGGATGCCCGAGGCGCGAGCCGTGGGGCCGACGACGGCACAGGAGATCGCTTTCTCGTGCGTGAGCACGCCGATTCCGGCGCAGCGCGAGCGAGCGGTGGAACTGGTGGTGAAGATGGGGATAACGGTGCGCATCATCTCGCGTTCCAGCTCATCGATCATGGGAACCATCGCGATGGGGTCCTCGATGTCGCGATTGACGCCGCCCACATGGTTCATGGAGTAGTTGACGCGGTTGCCGGAGATCGCCTGCAGCACGTCCATCACTTTTTCGCGCAGCGCGAAGCAGGTCATGAACATGGTCTTGAAGCCCATGAGCTTGGCGGCGATGCCGGCCCAGAGAACGTGCGAATGCAGGCGCTCGAGCTCGGCCATGACCACGCGAATGTATTGCGCGCGCGGCGGAGCTTCGAGGCCGGTGAGCTTTTCCATGGCCTGGCAGAGCGTGAGCGTGTGAATGAAGGAGCAGATGCCGCAGACGCGCTCCATGAGCGCGATGACCTGAACGTAGTTGCGCGTTTCGGCCAGGTGCTCGATACCGCGGAAGTTGAAGCCGATGTTGAGCTCGGCATCCACTACCGTTTCGCCCTCGCAGATCATGTCGAGCTTGTAAGGTTCTTCAAGGCCGGGATGGTAGGGCCCCATGGGGATCTTGTAGCTCATTTTGCGACCTCCTTTTGCCCCTGCAGGCCGGAAGCGGGCTCGTCCGGCGCCGGGGCTACGCGCAGATTCACGCCGGGTTTGTCGCCCGGGCGCAGCATCAGCGGCACATACTCGCGACCCGTGAAGTCGATGGCGAAGCCTTCGTGGACCTCGCGCTCGATCCAGTCCGCGGCTTCGATCAGGTCGACGATGCTCTCTATTGAGTTGGCGGTGATTTGGAATGGAACACCGAGCAGCCATCCCTGGAGATCCCAGTGGTACTCGAGGCGGAATCCCGCATCGCCGGGCAACTCGTAGGCAGTGATGGTGACGAAGCGCGCTCCGGCGGCGTTCATGGCCTGAGTGACGTCGCGGATGTTTGCCGCGCCGGGATTCAGCCAGTGCGTGCCGCGGCTCTCAACCCAGGGCTCGGAAACTCCCAGCTTTTCGCGGATGGTTTCGAGAGCGATCATTGTGCGCCTCCAGTTACGGGACTTGGCACGGCCGCGCCGGCGGGCGGTACAGCGGCGGGCGGTGCGGCAGGTTTGGGCGCAGGCGGCTTGCGCGCCACGGTGTAGGACTTCTTCAACTCGCCCTGCGTGGTGTAGATGGGTGGAACTGCCTCTTGCTGCGAGAGCGCGTGTTCAGTGTGTCCTTCTTTCAGAGCGTGTTCCGCGCAGCCTTCAACGCAGCGACCGCAAAAAGTGCACTGGCCGGGGTTGTAGCTCCAGGTGAACTCGCCTTTGCCGGCCTTGAAGTCGATGGCGCGCGAAGTGCAGCGAAAGCGGCAGACCGCGCAGCCCGTGCAGAGGGCTGGATCGAACAGGACCAGTCCGCGGAAGCGCGGAGTGACTCGCGGCCGCGCAGGGAAGAGTAACGTCTGGTAGCCGCGCAGCAAATTCTTCCACAGCATGGTGAGGATGTTCATGACCGGAACCTCACGAAAATCGCGGAGGAAATGGCAAGAACCGCGAAGATGAGCGTGCACTGCCAGTAGAAGCGCACGCTGGAGTCAATGGCGACGCGCGCGGTGGCGGCGGCGAGCGCAGAAAGCAGCAGCACGACGGCGAACGAAATGGCGACGAAGATGCAGGCGGCGAGCCACGCGGCGGTGACGTGCGGCGCGACGAGCGTGGCGACAAGGCCCGTGCCGGCAACCCATTCCAGGCCGTGCGAGAGCTCCCACATGGCGAGTTCGGGCCCTGCGTACTCGGTCATGGGTCCGGCGTAGATTTCCTGCTCCGCATTGGGCAGCGAGAAGGGATTGATGTGCAGCTTGGCAGGCAGGCAGACGAGAATTGCGAGAATGCCGATCCAATGCAGCGGGGTGAAGGGCGCAGAGGCCAGGGCGTCAAGTTTAAATGTATGTTGCGACGCCGCGATAGAAACGATGGCCAGCAGAAAGACGATGTTGTATGAGACGCTGAGCGCGGCCTCGCGCGCCGAGCCGATTTCGCCGAAGATCGACCGCGACGAGAAGCCGGCTGCGATGATGCAGATGGACGGCAGTTCGAGCAGCGCCAGGAGCAGGATCAAATCGCCTTCGAAGCCGCCAGAGGACGGCAGCACGGGCAGCAGGCCGACGGCACCGGCGGCGGCCGAAACCGCGATCAGAGGCCAGGCGCGCATTAGCAGGCCGGCGATTCCGTTACGTGGCGGCGTGCTTTTGCCGAGCAGCTTGATGAAGTCCCAAAACGGCTGCATAAACGGCGGCCCGACGCGCTCCTGCATCAGTGCGACCGATTTGCGCTCAACCCAGAGGAAGAACCATGCGGCGGGCACGGCGAAGAGCAGTCCCGGAAAGATGAGCAGGCGCGCGAGTGCGGTGAGAAGGGTCATTGCTTGGCCTCCTCAACAGCGTTGGCGATGGCGACAGCAGTTGTCGGCGGATTGCTGCCGCGCTCGGCGAGAATTTGGGCTGCTTTCGCAACGCCGGCGATGATCGCGTCAGGCCTCGGCGGGCAGCCGGGAACGAAGACGTCGACGGGCAAATGCTTGTCAAGCGGCCCATCGAGAGTTCGGCTGTCGATGAAGACATTCGTCGTAGCCGGGCAGGAGCCGATGGCGACCACGGCTTTAGGCCCGAGCACCTGGTCGTAGACGGTCTTGACCGCGCCCACGGCTTTGCGAGTGACCGGCCCGGTAACGCAGAGAATGTCGGCGTGACGCGGGCTGCCCTCAAGGCGCACGCCCAACTGCTCGGCGTCGTAGCGCGGCGAGAGCGCGGCCACAATCTCAATGTCGCAGCCGTTGCAACTGCCCGAGTTCATGTGGAAGAGCCAG
>Ga0224554_1002295_pt1 | contig 10215 bp, 5 predicted proteins | sample 714S22024metaG_FD_180666 | JGI IMG/M metagenome (GOLD analysis project Ga0224554, IMG submission 180666) | Peat soil microbial communities from Stordalen Mire, Sweden - 717 S2 20-24 | ecosystem: Environmental > Terrestrial > Soil > Wetlands > Peat | place: Sweden: Norrbotten County, Stordalen...
TTGGGCAATTTGCTAGGAGACTGAGTCGTGAATGTCTGGTATTAGTGGCAAGCCGGAGGCGCAGCATATTCGCGCTGATCACCTGTTGTCCCCGCCTGCCCCTTGGTATCGACGGCGCTGGTTTTTGTGGACGAGCGCTCTTTTGTTGCTGCTTCTTGCCGCGATCGTCATTCTGGTCATCCACAATAGCGATGCAAAAGCGGCAGCTGCGAAGCGCGCACTTTCTGCGGTCAAACCTTCTGTCACCATCACTGCCGCCACAGCCACAAAGGGTCAGATTGGGGTTTATCTGGATGCTATCGGCACAGTAACTCCGGTCTACACAACATCCATTACCGCGCAGGCAAGCGGTGTCCTGGCCGCGGTTCATTACAGCGAGGGTCAATCCGTGAAAAGAGGGGACGCGCTGATCGACATCGATCCACGACCCTACCAGGCGCAACTGATGCAGGCCGAGGGCGCATTGGAACGCGACACAAATGTTCTGGCTCAGGCGCGGATGGACCTGGACCGCTATCGCACTGCGTGGGCAGGAAACGGAATCCCCAAGCAGTTGCTGGACGACCAGGAAAAGATTGTGCTGCAGGACCAGGGCACGGTAAAGAACGATCAAGGCACCGTAACTTATGACCATGTTCAGCTCGCTTATTGCCACATCACCGCACCTATTTTAGGCCGGGTGGGTCTTCGTCTGGTAGACCCCGGAAACGTAGTGCAGGCAACCGGAACCACGGTTCTGGTGGTTATCACACAGGAACAGCCTATGACTGTGGTGTTCACGCTTGCAGAGGACAGCCTGGCTCAGGTGCAGGCGCGGATGCGGAAGCTGCATACGCTGCCCGTCGAAGCGTGGGATCGCGCACAGACCACCAAGGTTGCATCAGGTAAGTTGCGGACCATTGACAATCAGATCGACACCACGACGGGAACGGTGAAATTGCGCGCCAGCTTCGATAACAAGAACGGCGCCCTGTTCCCTAACCAGTTTGTCAATACGAGGTTACTGGTGAATACACTGGAGGGGGTCACGCTGGTTCCCACCAACGCTGTTCAGCACAATGGACAGGTAGCTTTCCTCTATGTGGTAACGAACGGATCTGCCAGTGTGCGGAATATAAAGACGGGCGTTGCGGACGGGGGCATGACCGCGGTGGAGGGGATCAACCCCGGCGAAGTTGTTGCCACCAGCAGCTTCGACAAGTTGCAGGCCGGAAGTAAGATCGTCGTGTCGAAGCAGGCGGCTCCGGCAAATGCGGTTGAAGGCAATACCCCGTGAATCCTTCCGGGCCCTTCATTCAGCGACCCGTTGCCACAGCGCTGTTGATGGCCGCAATCCTGCTGGTGGGTATCGTTGCGTATACCCAGTTGCCGGTTTCTGCTCTACCGGAGGTCGATTACCCTACCATTCAGGTGCTGACTTTCTATCCAGGCGCCAGCCCGGACGTGATGGCCACCACGGTGACTGCCCCTTTGGAGCGTCAGTTCGGGCAGCTACAGGGGTTGAGCCAGATGACCTCGACCAGCTCCGGCGGATCGTCTGTCATTGTTCTTCAGTTCGCTCTCAGCCTGAACATCGACATCGCCGAAGAAGAGGTCCAGTCCTCGATTAACGCCTCGCAGAGCTTTCTGCCCTCGAACCTTCCCTCGCCGCCGGTTTATAGCAAGACAAATCCAGCGGATGCTCCCGTCCTCACGCTGGCCATTACATCCAACTCCATTCCACTTTCTCAGGTTGAGGATTTGGTGGATACGCGTCTTGCGCCCAAGCTCTCGCAGTTGAGCGGGGTTGGCCTGGTGAGCATCAGCGGCGGGCAAAAGCCGGCAGTGCGCATTCAGGCCAATCCGACGGCGCTGTCATCCTACGGGCTTAACCTGGAGGATCTGCGCACAGCGCTCGTGCAAACAAGCGTCAATGCAGCCAAAGGTAACTTTGATGGGCCTCATCAGGATTACCAGATCAACGCCAACGATCAGTTGGTGACCAGTGCCGATTATCAAAAGGTCGTGGTTGCCTATCGCAATGGCGCGCCCATCATGTTGAGGGATGTTGCACAGGTAGTGGACGGTATCGAGAACAACAAGCAGGCAGCGTGGATGAACGAGACGCCGGCGGTGATTCTCAATATTCAGAGGCAGCCGGGCGCCAATACCATCAGCGTGGTGAAAGCCATCAAGGCGATTCTTCCGCAGCTTGAGGTGAACCTGCCGGCCTCAATCCAAGTGACGCCGCTGACCGATCTCACCACGGCGATCAACGCCTCAGTCTCCGACGTCGAGTTTGAGTTGATGCTGACCGTCGCTTTGGTGGTGATGGTCATCTTTCTCTTTCTGCGCAACCTCTATGCCACCATCATCCCCAGCATCGCTGTTCCGGTTTCATTGGTAGGCACCTTTGGCGCCATGTATGCGCTGGGTTATAGTTTGGACAACCTTTCGTTGATGGCGCTCACCATCTCCACGGGCTTTGTGGTGGATGACGCGATCGTGATGATCGAGAACATCACGCGCTATCTTGAGGCCGGAGACACGCCCATGCAGGCGGCCATGAAGGGCGCGGAACAGATAGGCTTCACCATTATCTCTCTCACCGTCTCACTTATTGCTGTGCTTATCCCACTGCTTTTCATGGGCGACGTTGTTGGGCGCCTCTTTCGCGAATTCGCGGTTACTTTGGCCGTCACTATCATCCTGTCCGCAGTTGTCTCCCTCACGCTGACGCCGATGATGTGCTCGCGCATTCTCCGCCACTCCCCTCCCAAGGAACAGCAAGGCCGCATTTTCAGGGCTTCAGAGCGTGTGTTCGAGAACATGATTGCGTTTTACGGCCGCACGCTCAAGTTCGTCCTTGGATACCAGACCATCACGCTGCTTGTGGCTGCCGCAACGCTGGTGCTGACTGTTGTGCTCTACATCGTAATTCCCAAGGGATTTTTTCCCACACAGGATACGGGCGAAATTCAGGGAATCTCGCAGGCGCCAGCGACCATCTCTTTTGCGGCCATGGCGCAGAAGCAGCAACAACTCGCAGCCATTATTCTTCAGGATCCGGCGGTCGAAAGTCTATCTTCCTTTATTGGTGCGGATGGGACCAACACCACGCTCAACAGCGGACGGATGTCCATCAACCTGAAGCCGCTGAACGCGCGCGACATGAGCGCCTCCGACGTGATTCGCAGGCTGCAGAAGAGCCTGAAGCAGATAGACGGCATCGAGCTTTTCATGGAACCGGTGCAGAACATCACGGTGGATGACCGCGTCAGCCGCACTCAGTACCAATACACGCTGGAGGATCCCGACGCGAATGAATTGAACCTGTGGACCGACCGGCTTGTCAACAAGATGAAGCAGTTGCCTCAACTGGCCGATGTGGCCACCGATCAGCAGACCGGAGGCCTGGCGGTATCGCTGGTGATCGATCGAGTAAGCGCATCGCGTCTCGGCATTGCGCCGTCCACAATCGACACCACACTCTATGACGCTTATGGACAGCGGCAGATCAGCACCATGTACACGCAGTTAAACCAGTATCACGTGATTCTGGAAACTGCTCCAAGCTCTCAACAAAGTCCCGGCAAACTCCAAGATCTTTACATTCAGACCAACACTTCCACAGGAGGTTCTGGTCCAGGCGCCTCCTCGTCCTTCGCATCCTCCGGATCTTCGTCCGCAGGTTCAAATGCGACGACGACCTCCGTGGCATACACTCCGTCCTCGGCCGTGCTCAGCGCTCCTTTGAATGCCATTAAGTCGAGTGTGGGCGTGAGTAGCACATCTTCAACCGCAAATGCGGTCACCACGACCGCGCCTGCGAATGCCGTGCCCCTGAGTGCGTTCACCCATCTTGAGCAAGTGGCCGAACCGCTCTCAATCAATCACCAGGGACAGTTTCCGGCAGTGACCGTGTCGTTTAATCTCGCCCCAGATGCCGCGTTGGGAGGCGCAATCACGGCCATCGAAAAGGTTCAAAAAAATCTGAATATGCCAGCCAGCGTTCAGCATGGATTTCAAGGCACCGCGGCCTCATTTCAGGGTTCGCTCTCCAATGAAGGCCTGCTAATCCTCGCCGCGCTTGCTGCCGTGTATATCGTACTGGGTATCCTTTACGAGAGCTTCATTCATCCTATTACCATTCTTTCTACACTTCCTTCAGCCGGCGTGGGTGCATTGCTGGCCCTGATTCTTTTCAAGCAGGACCTCAGCGTCGTTGCGATTATCGGCATCATCCTGTTGATCGGCATTGTCAAGAAGAACGGCATCATGATGGTCGACTTTGCGATGGAGGGAGAACGAGAGCATGGGAAGAGCGCAACGGACGCGATCTACGACGCCTGCTTGCTGCGTTTCCGCCCGATCATGATGACGACCATGGCAGCTCTGCTAGCAGGCATTCCGCTGGCGGTTGGTCAAGGCATGGGTTCAGAACTGCGGCGCCCTCTGGGCATTGCCATGGTTGGCGGACTCCTGCTGAGCCAGGTGCTCACGCTTTACACCACACCGGTGATCTACATCTTCTTCGATCGCATTGGTCATCGTCTCAGCCGTGCGCCAAAAACAGTGGAACACCGCAGCGAGCCGCAACCGGTGGAAGAAACATGAATATCTCCGCCCCTTTCATCCGCCGGCCGGTAGCCACCACCTTGCTCACCGCGGGCATCATCCTTGTTGGGGCCATCGCGTTCAAGGTCCTGCCTGTTTCTCCTTTACCACAAGTCGATTTTCCCACCATCTCGGTCTCGGCCAGCCTGCCAGGTGGAAGTCCGGAGATCAATGCTTCTTCCATTGCGACTCCGCTGGAGCGCCAATTCAGCCACATCGCTGGCGTCACCGAGATGACCTCGTCGAGTTCGCTGGGCAGCACCTCGATCACGTTGCAGTTCGATCTAAGCCGCGACATCGACGGCGCGGCGCGCGACGTGGAGGCGGCCATCAACGCGGCTCGCACTTACTTGCCGGCAAACCTGCCCGCCAACCCGACTTATCGCAAGGTGAACCCAGCGGATTCACCGATCATTATCCTGGGGCTTACTTCGGATAAGTACGACAAGCCCACTCTTTATGACGAGGCGTCGTCGGTCATTGCGCAAAAGCTCTCTCAGATCGAGGGCGTGGGACAGGTCTCGGTCGGAGGAGGCGCCGGTCCGTCCGTGCGCGTGGAAGTGAATCCCACACTGCTCAACAGCCATGGCCTCACAATCCAGAATGTTCAGTCAGTGCTGAGCCAGCAGAATGTTCACGAGCCGGCCGGCCAGATTTCAGATGGAACCACGACCGCGGATATCGTCACCAACGACCAGATCTCCCATGCGGACCAATACAAGCCGCTCATTGTCGGCTACAACAAAGGAGCCGCAGTCAGGCTGTCGGACGTGGCCGATGTTTCGGAAGGGCAGTCGAACATCCGTAACGCAGGATATCTGAATGGCGTGCCGTCGATCACCGTCATGATCTTCCGCCAGCCGGGCGCCAACATCATCGACACCGTCGATCGCATTCGCGCCGAATTGCCTTCGATTGAAGCTTCCATTCCGCAAGGCATCAAGACCACAATCGTGCTCGACCGCACCACAACCATCCGCGCTTCAGTCAGCGATGTGGAGCGCACCCTCATTCTCTCGGTCGTCCTGGTGATTCTTGTTGTCTTCATGTTTCTGCGCAACTGGCGAGCCACACTGATTCCCACCGTCGCGGTTCCCGCTTCGCTGATTGCCACATTTGCTGTCATGTACCTGTTCGGCTTCAGCATCGACAATCTCTCGCTGATGGCATTGACGATCTCCACGGGTTTCGTCGTCGATGACGCTATTGTGGTGATGGAGAACATTTCCCGCCTCCGTGAAGAAGGCATGCCGCCCATGAAGGCCGCGTTTCAAGGTTCCAGCGAGATCGGGTTTACCATCTTGTCGATCAGCATGTCGCTGATTGCGGTGTTCATCCCCATCCTTCTTATGGCCGGCATCGTCGGCAGGCTGTTTCGCGAGTTTGCGATTACGCTCTCGACGGCCATCCTTGTTTCCATGCTGGTCTCCCTGACCACTACGCCCATGATGTGCGCCTATCTGCTCAAGGATGAGAAAGCCATCAAGCACGGCCGCGCATATCAAGTAAGTGAGAAGGGCTTTACTTGGATGCTCTCCACTTACACCCGCTCTCTCACTTGGGTGCTGAAACACCCCTGGCCGATCTTCGCTCTCCTGGTCCTCACGGTTGCGTTGAACTTCTATCTCATCGACATCATCCCGAAAGGATTCTTCCCGCAGCAGGACACTGGAGTCATCACAGGCAGCGCACGAGGCCCGCAGGATGCATCGTTTCCAGTGATGGACAACTCGATCCTGCAAATCGAGAAGGTCATCCAGGCTGACCCGGCAGTCGCGAATGTCATTGTGCATACGGGCTCCGGGAACACCGGCAGTATCAATATCGCGCTGAAGCCGCTGAATGTGCGGAAAATTTCCGCAGCGGATGTTATCAACCGCTTGCGGCCGAAGTTGAATCGGCTTCCGGTGGCTTCGGCCTTCCTTCAGGCAGCGCAGGACTTGCGCATCGGAGGGCGGTCGAGCAATGCCATGTACCAATACACAATTCAGTCGGACAACGTGGCAGATCTGTCGCACTGGGGGCCCGTTCTGCTGGCGGGGATGCAAAAGATTCCCGGCTTCCAGGACGTCAGCAGCGATGCGCAGAATAGCGGCCTGGAAGAGCTGCTCAATTACGATCGCCCCACGGCGGCAAGGCTTGGCATTACGCCGTCGTCTTTGGACAGCGCCCTCTCCGGCGCCTTTGGGCAGTCGCAAGTATCCCTTATCTATACGCAGTTGAATCAGTATTACGTGGTGTTAGAAGTAGCGCCGCCCTACTGGCAGAGTCCCGAAGGGCTCAAGAACATCTATCTCAATACCGCAGGGAATGGCGTTATTCCGCTTTCCGCGGTCACCTCCGCGCAAGCAAGCACAACGCCGCTGGTGATCAATCACACCAGTACCTTCCCATCCGTAACGGTGTCGTTCAATCTGGCGACGGATATGTCGTTGAGCGACGCTACCCGCCTGGTTTCCCAGATGGAGCAGCGTCTGAACATGCCGCCAACTGTCCGCGGCTCTTTTTCCGGAACGGCATCGGCGTATCAAACCTCGCTCAACAGTGAGCCGCTTCTGATAGGCACGGCTTTACTCGCGGTCTACATTGTCCTCGGCATTCTGTACGAGAGCCTGGTGCATCCGCTCACCATCATTTCCACCTTGCCTTCGGCAAGCGTTGGAGCCATGCTCGCGCTCATGCTGTTCAAGATAGACCTCAATGTTATCTCGATCATCGGCATCATCTTGTTGATTGGCATTGTGAAGAAGAACGCGATCATGATGATCGACTTTGCCTTGGTTGCGGAGCGTGAGCACGGTAAGAGCACAACGGAAGCGATCTTTGAAGCTTGCCAGCTTCGCTTCCGTCCCATCCTGATGACAACCATGGCCGCCTTGTTTGGCGCGCTGCCGCTGGCCTTCGGGACCGGAACCGGCTCCGAACTCAGGCGCCCGCTCGGAATCACGATCGTGGGCGGACTGATCGTCAGCCAGATGCTGACTCTCTACACGACGCCCGTTGTTTATATTCTCTTCGATTGGGCGCGCCTGTGGTTCCGCGGCAAACGACCGGCGACTCTGCAACCCGGAACCGCGGAGGCATCCTAGCAATGAGCCCTTATGGAGTGTTGATTATGAAAAAGTCGACCGTGCGATCCCGGCAAGTATCCGCAGCTTTGCATGCACTTCCTATCGCGGTGGTCTGTGCAATGCTGGCTGGATGCAATGTTGGGCCGAAGTATCTTCCACCCACGATGACGGCGCCATCGGCCTTCAAGGAGTCACTCGCGCAATTCAAAGAAGCTGGCGGTTGGACCGTTGCGCAGCCCCAGGACGCGGTTCTTCGCGGTAAATGGTGGGAGATCTACAATGAACCGAAATTAAATTCGCTCGAAGATCAACTCAATATCGACAACCAGAATATCCAACAGGCTTTCGAGAACTTCATGCAGGCGCGAGCCCTGGTGCGTGAAGCACGGTCGCAGTATTTCCCAACGGTAAGTGTGGGCGGCTCCTATACCCGGTCGCAAAGCTCTTCCAACATCGGGTCTACGGCCAGTACCGGCACATCAGGTGGCGAACAATCGCAAATGTTTTCTCTTCCGGCCGATGTGTCCTGGGAGCCTGACCTCTGGGGGAAGGTACGGAACACAGTGCGCGCCAGCCAATATTCCGCCCAATTAAGTGCGGCCGATCTTGAGAATGAACGGCTTACGGAACAGGCCAGCCTTGCCGAGTTCTTCTTTGAGATTCGCGGCCAGGACGCACTGCAAAAACTTCTCAATGACACAGTGGAAGCCGACAAGAAAGCACTCGAAGTTGTGCGGGCTGCTTATGACACCGGCGTTGGCGACCAGGTCTCGGTTGTCGAAGCGCAGACAACGTATGAAAGCGCCCAATCGACGGCAATCAACCTGGGAATTGCGCGAGCGCAATATGAGCATGCGATTGCCACACTCATCGGCAAAGCGGCTTCGACGTTCTCCATCCCGGTCGAACCTCGAACGGATGCCCCTCCGGCCATACCCGTTGGCTTGCCATCGCAACTGCTCGAACGACGCCCTGACGTCGCTGCCGCTGAGCGGAACATGGCCGCCGCCAACGCGCAGATCGGGGTCGCTTATGCAGCTTATTATCCTGCTCTGACGCTTTCCGCCACCGGCGGCGTGGAGAGCTCGGCCATCAAGAACCTCCTCGATTGGCCCAGTCGTTTCTGGTCCGTCGGCCCATCGATCTCTGAGACCGTCTACGATGGGGGCCTGCGCCGCGCGACCGTGAATCAATACATTGCAACGTACAATGCAAACGTCGCCGCCTATCGCCAATCCGTGCTTACAGCGTTCCAGCAGGTGGAAGATTCACTCGCGGCTGTTCGTATTCTCTCGCAGCAGATTCTGCGCCAAAAGGAAGCGGTCGACTCATCCCAGACGTTTCTACGGCTTGAGCTGGGGCGCTATGAAACCGGCATTGATCCGTATATCGACGTGGTCACGGCGCAAACCACACTGCTCGCCAGCCAAGAGTCTCTGACGGAACTTCAAGTCCAACAAATGACGGCGTCGGTTCAACTGATTGAATCCTTGGGCGGAGGTTGGGATCGGTCGCAATTGCCCACGCCTGCCCAGATCACGCAGAAGCCTTCAAAGTCCGCGACCGCGATTCAGCATTGAATTGCAAATCAGTCGTGCAGCACAATGTTGACCAGTGAATTATTGATAACCATCCCGCGACAGCTGTAGTCGATGTAGCCGAGATCGCGAAACCTATTGAGGAAGAAGCTGACTCGGGATCTGGTGGTGCCTATCATCTCTGCCAGGGACTCCTGACTGATCTTGGCGATGACCGGAATGGGCTTCGAGTCCTGGCCGAAGTTAGCCATCAGCATTAACAAGCGGGCAAGGCGCTTTTCGCTGGAATTGAACAAATGATCGACCAGATCTGCTTGCATGCGCATGGTGCGGGAGAGCAGGTGCGCGAGGAATTGCTCGGCGAACTCCGGCTCACGATGGAGCAGATCCTGCATGACCGTCTTTTCGACGCGAATGATCGTGCTGGATTGAAGTGCGTACGCAGAGGAAACGCGAAGCGACTCACCTGCCAGGGAGGCTTCACCGAAAAAGCTAGTCGCCGGAAGATGGGCGATTACGGCTTCCTTGCCACTCATCGATACGACGGTGAGTTTTACCTTGCCACTCTGGATGTAGAAGACTGCATTGGCCGGGTCGCCTTGCGAAAAGATGGATTCACCGGTCAGGTATTCGCGCCGCGATTTTCCGGCCATAAACTTGTTAAGTGGAATCTGAAAGTCGAATGCGGTTTCTTGCCCCGGCAAAGCGCCAATCGCTTTCGAAACGATCATCAACTTATGATCCGCAGCCGGAGGCAAAGGGAAAGAGCGGCCCAGCGGAATCCTGGGCGCCGTACTGTTCATAGTGGCGAAACTAGTGGCCATGATCGATACCTTTCAGTCTCACAGAGTGGGTGCAAGGGTACGAATTATCGTCAATCCTTGCGATGCTGATATAACCTGAATTATGCACAGCCTGATCGCGCAAGCGCGGCAGGCCTGCTGAGCGTCGGCGGCGCTCCCGTTGCTGGCGCCTCTCGCTTCTCTTCCGGATTTTGGTTATCCGCCGCT
>Ga0224554_1002297_pt1 | contig 10210 bp, 10 predicted proteins | sample 714S22024metaG_FD_180666 | JGI IMG/M metagenome (GOLD analysis project Ga0224554, IMG submission 180666) | Peat soil microbial communities from Stordalen Mire, Sweden - 717 S2 20-24 | ecosystem: Environmental > Terrestrial > Soil > Wetlands > Peat | place: Sweden: Norrbotten County, Stordalen...
ACGCCCTGAGCGTCGTGTTCGGCCTGTGAAAGTGCAGGCGCCACGGTACTTGCATAAGAAAGCCAGGAGCTAGCAGCTAGAACCTACAAAGATGAACCTGACCGTAGCCATCACCGGCGCCTCGGGCGCAGTTTTCGGTCGAGAACTTCTCCGTGCCCTCGAAGCCGACGACCGCGTCACCCGCGTCTCCTTCGTCGCCTCTGAAAACTCTCTCCGCGTCCTCGCCGAAGAGCTCTCCATCTCAGGCCGCACCGGACTTCTCGAAAAGCTCCTCGACGCCCCGCCCCTCAAAACCACGCAACTCACCGACGCCGACGTAGGCGCCTCGATCGCCAGCGGCAGCCATCCTTCCGCGGGCACCATCATCCTCCCCTGCTCCATGGGCACGCTCGCGGCCATCGCCAACGGCCTCGCCAACTCGCTCATCGCCCGCGCCGCCGACGTCACCCTCAAGGAGCGCCGTCCGCTCCTGCTCTGCGTCCGAGAAACCCCCTTCAATCGCATCCACCTGCGCAACATGACCCTTGCCGCCGAAGCCGGCGCCGTCATCTTCCCCGTCATCCCGGCCTTCTACAACAAGCCCATGGACTCCCATGAAATGGCCCGCCAGTTTGTCGCGCGCGTCCTCGCGCACATCGGCCTGCCTCAGCCCGGAGCGTATATTTGGAAGGCAGAAGAGTAGACCCTTCCTTCCCGGCTTAATGTATTCAATCCATAATCCCTTGATCGTTCGATTCTGATCGGCCAATTGAAAGGGGTATTCGCATGCGAAACCTGCTGCTGCCGATGTGCGCCCTTGCCATCGCCTGTGCCTCCGCGGCCCAAACTAATCAGCCAGCCCTGGCCAAACTTGACGCGCTCAAAGCGGGCCAGAAAATTCAGATCGTGGAAACAAATGGAAAGAAGCACTCCGGGACCCTCGAGAGTGTCTCCGAATCAACCGTTGCCCTCCGGCTCTCCACCGGCGAAGCCAGCGTGCCCATCCAGGACGTACGCAGCGTGAAGCTGGTGACCAAGCGCCGGCTGCGCAACACCCTCATCGGCCTGGGCGTGGGCGCCGGTGCAGGAGCAGCCATCGGCGCCGCGATCGGGCCGTCCAATGGGTGGATCATCGGCAAGGGATACTCCGCCCTGGCCGTTGGCGTACTTGGCGCCGTGAGCGGCGCGGTCGTCGGGGTCCTCTTGCCCACGCACGAAACCGTTTACCAGACCAGCCCGCACTAGGCTGAATCCACTGCGTCAGTAGCCAGGCTCACTTTCGAGAAATGCTCTCGGCGTCAGCACACGGATTCCGCGATGTCTCTTTACCGCCAGCAAGTCCTTGTCCCCTGAGACGATCATCTCCGCGCCGGACATTTCGGCGCACTCAATCACCATGTCATCGTTCGGATCGCGGCAGACGCCGCGCACATGGCCAGAGATTTCGATATGGATTGCTCGCGCTAAGTAAAAATCAAATACTTCGTCGACTTCGCCCCGAGACCATCCGAATTTCTTCACCAGCGTCTTGCGAATTTCGCCGAGGATCGGAGTACAGACGGCGACACGATGGCCTACGAGTATCCGCTCAATCGCCAGGAGTGGGACGCCCTCGAACTGAAAAGCTGAGATCCAGACGCCGGAATCGACCACGACAATCAAGCGGTCTTCTTTCTTTTTCTGCTGTTTTCGCTGCGGATTTCATCGACAAGCGTTTCAATGTCCTCCTCCGAATAGTGGTGAGCGACACGTTTTGCCGCTTCGGTCCGAATGTCGCTCAGTCGCCGCCGCATTCGTTCCATTCGGTAGGTGCGAAACGCTTCGCGGAAAAGCTCGCTGATGTTGCGGCTCTCCTCTTCGGCCACGGCGGCAACTTGGTCTGCCAGATCTGCGGGAAAACTGATCGTGAAAACGCGGGATGCGCGGCTACGGGAAGCACTCATGGGTCAATTATGACAAAATACGACAATTTCGTACAGAGAAAAAGTAGACTTGGCCCGCAAAGCTCCCACAAGAACCATTGACACACCTACCATCGCCCCCTGATACTGCCTTCTATGCTGAACCAGAGGAAATCCGGAACTGCGGCCATGGACCTGTGCATGTGTATGCCCGTGGGCCCCGTCCGCGCGACTCTGGAACGGCGAATGCGCTAGCGCAACCGATCTTGAAGTCAAACGGCCCGGGTCCTCAAACGAGGATGCGGGCAGTTTTTTTGCCATGCCTGCCGCTGGCATCCCCGTCGCAGCCGCCCAATCAAAGTTCACACTAAGTTTTTGAGCAAATCAAGGAGCCGATCATGTCTGAAGTGAAGCAGCAACTTGCCACTCTCGCCGTCCACGCCGGTCAGGTGCCCGACCCGGCCACTGGTTCCAGAGCCGTGCCCATTTACCAGACCACGTCCTACGTCTTCCAGGACGCCGACCATGCCGCACGCCTCTTCGCGCTGCAGGAGTTCGGCAACATCTACACCCGCATCATGAACCCCACCACCGACGTGTTTGAAAAGCGCGTGGCGGCTCTTGAAGGCGGCGTTGCGGCCCTCGCCACCGCGTCAGGCCAGGCGGCCGAAACCCTCGCCATCACCACCCTTGCCTCGGCGGGTGAGGAGATTGTCTCCACTACCTCCCTCTACGGCGGCACCTACAACCTCTTCCACTACACGCTGCCCAAGCTGGGCATCACCGTCCGCTTCGTCGATGCCGACGACTTCGACGGCCTGCGCGCCGCCATCAACGCAAAAACGCGTGCCGTCTACACTGAGACGCTCGGCAACCCCAAGCTCGACGTCGTCGATATTGAAAAGCTTGCCTCAATCGCCCATGAACACAAGCTGCCGCTCATTATTGACAACACCTGCGCCTCGCCGGCCCTTGTCCGGCCCATCGAGTGGGGCGCTGACATCGTGGTCAACTCCGCCACCAAGTATCTGGGCGGCCACGGAACCGCCATCGGCGGAGTCATTGTCGATGCCGGCAAATTCGACTGGGCAGCCTCGGGCCGCTTCAAGGAGTTCACTGAGCCTGACCCCTCCTACCACGGCCTCAAATTCTCTGAGGCGTTCGGCCCGCTGGCCTTTATCCTCAAGGCCCGCGTGCAGGGCCTGCGCGATACAGGCGCGGCGCTCTCGCCCTTCAACGCCTTCCTGCTCCTTCAGGGCATTGAGACTCTCCAGCTGCGCATGGAGCGGCACTCGCAGAACGCTCTCGCCGTCGCCAGGCATCTTGAGAAGCACCCCGGCGTCGAGTGGGTCAACTACCCCGGCCTCGAGTCGAGCCGCTACCATGCGCGGGCAAAGAAGTACATGCCCGCGGGCCAAAGCGGACTCGTCACCTTCGGCATCAAGGGTGGGTTTGAGGCGGGCAAAAAGTTCATCAACTCGCTCAAGCTCTTTTCACTGCTGGCCAACATCGGCGACGCCAAATCGCTCGTCATCCATCCGGCGTCTACCACTCACCAGCAGCTCTCCGTCGAGGAACAGGCAGCCACCGGCGTCACACCCGAGCTGGTCCGCCTCTCGGTCGGTATTGAAGACGTCCGCGACCAGGTTGCCGACATCGATCAGGCCATTGAGGCCGCAAACGGCACAAAGGCCTGAGACTGATGCGAAAATGTTGAGAGACAGCTTCTAGCTGCTAGCTTCTAGCCTCTAGCTTTTACTGCGGGTTCCATAACCGGTGCCGGAGACCAGAGGCTAGAAGACAGAAGCCAGAATGAACAAGCCAGGAGCTAAGAGCTAGAAGCTAGCAGCTAACGATATGACTGACACCCATAACCGCAGCGGCGCTTCGCCGCCCAAGACTAAACCCATCGAGCCCACCTACGAGGGCGACTTTGTCCTCAGTGAACCCCTGCCGCTCGAGTGTGGCAGTTCATTGGACTGTCCCACGCTGCATTACGCCGTCTACGGCCGGCTCAATGCAGCGCGCGACAACGCCGTACTGGTTTGCCATGCGCTTTCCGGCTCTGCCCTGGTGGGCTCCTGGTGGCCTGAGATCTTTGCGCCCGGCGCAGTGCTCTCGCTCCAGCACGACTTCGTCATCTGTATCAACCTCATCGGCTCCTGTTACGGCTCCACCGGGCCGCAATCTGTCGACCCTAAAACCGGCAACGCCTACGGCCCCGACTTTCCCCTCGTTTCCATCCGCGACAACGTCCGCGCCCAGGCCCTCCTGCTTGACTCGCTCGGCATTCGCAAACTCCGCCTCGTTCTTGGCGGCTCCATCGGCGGCATGCAGGCCCTCGATTGGACCATCCTCAATCCAGATCGGGTTGAGCGCGCGCTCATCATCGGCGTCGCGCCGCTCTCCGCCATGGGACTCGCGCTCAATCACCTCCAGCGCCAGGCCATCCTGCACGATCCTGACTGGGCCGACGGGCGCTATCTCCCGCAGCGTCCGCCCCGCCGCGGTCTTGCGCTTGCCCGCCAGATCGGCATGCTTAGCTACAAGTCGGCGCCCCTGTTTGAGGAGCGCTTCGGCCGCAATCCCAACCTCCGTGAAATCGAAGACCCGTGGTGCCTCAACGACCATGGCGGCGGTCTCACCGGCGGCCGCTTCGACATCGCCGGCTATCTCGACTACCAGGGCGAGCGCTTCATTGAGCGCTTCGATGCCAACGCCTACCTGGCCATCCTCCGCGCCATGGACACCTGGGACCCAATGCGCGGCTGCGGGTCGCCCAAGGAGGCCTTCGGCCGCATCCGTGCCCGCCTAAGCTTTATCGGCATCAGTTCCGACTGGCTCTTTCCTGAACCGATGGTCCGCGAATTCGCCAACTCCATCCGCGCCGCCGGCGTTGAGGCCGACTACCGCGAGATGGTCAGCGACCACGGCCACGACGCCTTTCTTGCGGAGCAGTCAGCCCTCGTCCGGCTTCTTCAATAGCCGGCCGACGGACCCACCTCAAAAGCAGGCGGCCGGCCGCATCCCGGCTCTAGAATCCCTCCACCATTGGAGGGAGCGGGGCTGCCACTTTCGTTTGAGCCCTCAACTCTGCTGACTCGCCCTTTTCATGGCCCTCTGAATGGTCCGACCGTCCGTTTCCACCGGCCGGGCAAGGGTCTGGGCTCGCTCTGCCACGTTATCGTTAAAGTTCTCCTCGAAGTTTCCTTGTCACCTGCCGCCGAGCCTTTCTATAATCCTTTCAACACCGCATTGGAAGCTGTGGTATCGTTTAATCCGGCACCCCGGCATACAACCGAAATTCAGTACGGTTGAACATTCCGCCAGCGAGTGCGCAAGTATTGATCTCGATCTTCAAGAATTCCCAGGAGCACTGCATGAAGAAGTTAGTCTTGGCAACCGTGATGGCAGCGGCGAGCATCTGCCTCGTTTCCGCGCCCACGCTGCGAGCATATGGTCAGGATCAGGGAACCATCTCGATCCAGAACCCGGCAGAATTCAATGCATATCAACAAGCCGGGACCCAGACCGACCCGGCCGCCCGCGCCGCGGCGGAAGAGTCCTTCTTACAGACCTACCCGCAGAGTGTGGTCAAGAAGTCCGTCCTCGACGATCTCATTGACACTTACGAAAAGACCGGCGATGTGGACAAGGCTGTCGGCGCCGCCTCGCGGCTCCTGCAGCTCGATCCGAACAACATGAAGGCTCTCTATGTCTCGGCCACCATCAAGCGCAGCCAGTGCCTCCGCACCAACGATGCCCAGGTCTGCGACGATGCCGGCGCAATCGGCCAGAAGGGCCTCAAGGCCACCAAGCCCACTGACACGGCAGCTGCTGATTGGCAGAAGATGACCGCGGCTACCTTCCCCATCTTCCACTCCGCCATCGCTCTCGACGACCTGGCCTCAAAACAGGACTTCAAGGGCGCCATTGCCGAGTACAAGACCGAGCTCAATCTCTTCCCGCTGCCGGCCACGCAGAGCGGCACCGGCTTGGTGGACACGCTGCAGCTGGCTGAAGCCTATGCCAAGCCCGGCGACTCCCGCGACCCTGTGCAAGCCGTCTGGTTCTACGCCCGTGCATGGAACTTCGCGCCACCGGCCTACAAGACCCAGATCGAGCCCAAGCTTGAGTACTGGTACAAGCGTTTCCACGGCGGCCTCGACGGCCTGGATGCCGTCAAGACGGCGTCGGCGCAAACGCTCTTCAAGCCCGATTCCGTCGTCATCGCTCCCGCGCCCACGCCGCCTGAGATCGTGCACAACGTGCTGGCCAACACGCCTGACCTGACGAAGCTGAACCTTGAAGACAAGGAGTTCATCCTTGCCAACGGCACTGCAGCCGACGCGCAGAAGCTCTGGGCTGTCGTGCAGAATCAGCCCACCCCGGTCCCGGGCGTCGTTACGGATGCCACGGCCACGGTCCTCAAGATCTCGGTCACCACGCTGGCCGCCGTCAAGCCCAAGGACTACACCGTCAAACTCACCACTCCGGCGGCTTGCGGCTCCGCTCCTCCCGCGCCTTCTGAACTCCACGTCAAGGAAGCGGAGGATTACATCACCGCCAACGGTGTCAAGGCCGATACCGATGCCCTTGATTTCCTGACTGAATCACCGGCCAAGTTCAAGAAGATCGAAGTCGAGCCTGCCGTCGTGTCCATTAAGGTAGCCGTGACCCAGGACGCCAAGGACAACAAGACGCCTGACTTCATCGTCAACCTGAAGGAACCGGTCGGCTGCAAGGACGCCCCGGCTGCCGGCTTTGAATACAAGCTGCAGCCCGCCGACGAGCTGGACGCCACCTACGACACCTATACGGCGATTCCGGCTACCGCGACCAGGCCCGCCACCGCGCAGATCGTGCTGCGTGACGGCTTCATCCAGGGTGAGAAGAAGGCGGCTCCGGTGCACCACGTCCCGGCCAAGCCCTCTGCTGCTCACCACACCGCGCACTAATCATCATGCCGGTCAGCTTCAGCTGACCGGCATGATGAGCGAAAACCCCTGTGAATACAGGGGAAAAACGAATCAAGTTCCTGGGATTACGAAGGGCAGCCTCGATGAGGCTGCCCTTTTTCTTTGACCCCGGCATCGCGATGGGTGGGGCAAAGGGCGGTGATCAGGAGGCGAGTAGGGATTCGTTGCCTAGAATGCGGTAAAGGGTTGAGCGGCTGATGGAGAGCTGGCGCGCGGCGCGGAGCTTGTTGCCGTGGTTCAAGTCGAGAACGTACTGCACATGATTGCGAATGACGGCGTCGAGCGAAAGGTCGTCGAGCTGCGAAGCCGGCCGGGCTGAAACTGGCTGGTCAGATTCGGTGGGCAAAGCGAGGTTACTCGAAAGGATGACGCCGTTGTCGGCCTCAAGGAGCGCGGTCTCAAGTACTCCGGCGAGTTCGCGAATGTTTCCGGGCCACGGGTGTTGCAGCAGGCGCGCGAGCGTGCCGGGGCCGAGCAACACAGGACGCTGCTGATAGCGGGTGCAGATGCGGTCAAGCAGGCACTGGGCGAGCGGGGCAATGTCTTCGCGTCGCTGGCGCAGTGGCGGAATGGCAAAGCGGATGGAGGTAAGCCGGAAAGCAAGATCGGGCAACAGCAATCCCTGGCCTGCCATCTGCCGTAGCGGTGTTTGCGAGGACGCGAGCAAGACAGCGCGGCCCGGAGGACGGTCCTGCAAGGCACGGAGAACGCCGAGCAACAATCCCTGCCCCGGCGGGGCAAGCAGGTCGACACGGTCAAGATAAGTGAAGCCGGCGAGCGTGGCCGGATCGGCATCGGTGGCGAGCCACTCGCGCGCATCTCGACGCTGAAATCCCGAACCCGAAAGCGGCGAACGTGAGAATAAATGACGAGCCAGCGTGTGTTTGCCGGAGCCGTGTTCACCTTCAATGGAGGCCACCTGCAGATGGGGCGCTGCCATTTCAGCCTGCATGAGCAGCTTGCGCCACACCGCGCTGATACCGACGATTTGAAGGGCGGGTGAGGCTTCGGCCTCAACGAGGGAGAGCTTTGCGGCCGGCTGAGGCTGATATTGAGCGGCGCTCTGCATGGTTCTCAACGTCCCTCGCCTCCATGGCCCAAAGTCAGTGGATTGGGCCGACGCTCATTTCATCGGCGATGCGGAAGAAAACATGAACGATGGTGGAAAACGGTGGTAAGCGGACCGAATCCCGCCCTGGGTCAGGGGAAAATCTTCGCGGCAGGCTGGCGCGGGTCTTAAATCCCAAGAGAATGCGGCGTTGTTCCGCTATACTCGGTGCATCCCCGCCGAGGCGTCATCTTTTCCAGTTTTCATCGTTCTCAGAATGCTGGGCGAAGAGTCTGCCACGGCGTTGCACGCGGGACTTTTCTGGAGAACGGGCCATTGACGATCGGGACACGACGAGCGCTGTTGGGTGCCTGGCTGCTGGTCATCGTTGTGTTTGCGCTTCTGCACGCCGTCAACCTGAGAGCCGATTTTCCGAATCACTCGCCGTGGGTGTTTGACTGGGCCAAATACACCGACGAGGGATGGTACGGCAACGCTGCCATTCGCGCGCACCTGTTTGGGAATTGGTATTTGGCCGGTGACTTCAATCCAGCCGTTGCGCTGCCGGTGCTGCCATTTCTTGAATGGCTGCTGTTCTTCGTAACCGGGGTTACGCCGGAGGCCGCCCGCGCGCTGGCCGTTGCGTTCTTCTTTGCGGACCTGGTGCTGAGCTATCTGCTCATCCGGTCGGCGGGACCGCGCTGGGCCGCGTTGCTGGCCGTGACGCTGATGGTGACCAGCCCATTCCTCTACTGCTTCAGCCGGCTGGCCATTCTTGAGCCGGTGCTGATGACCTTCGAGCTGTGCGCGCTCAACATCGCCGTGCGCCTGCCGCAGTTGAAGTGGCCGGTACGTTCTTCCGCGGGCATCGGGTTGCTCTTCACCGTGATGATGCTGACCAAGACCACGGCGATTTTTCTGCTGCCAGCCGTGGCGTGGGCGATGCTGATGCCCCTGCGCCGCAACGTGTTTCACGCTGCGCGCTGCGCGCTGGCTGCCATTGGCGCCTTCGCGCTTTCCTACGGGTTATGGCTCTCGCTGGTGGCGTGGCGAGGACTGTGGGGCGACTACAAATATATGTACGTCGTGAACGCCTACCCCAAGCCAAAGGAGCTTTACTGGCCAGTGGTGAGTGCGGCGTGGTCAATCCACGGCGGGTTGTGGGCCGATCACATTCTGGTCCCGCTCGCCGGAATCGTGCTGTTGTTTGCGGCGGTCTCGCGGCGAACGGCCTGGTCGCGCGCAGGCAGGGAGAAGGCGCGCGCGCTCGATGTCGAGAGGCGGCGCGACTGGGGAAGCAGGATGTTCCTTGACCCCGTGCTCGGCGCCTCGGTGCTCTCGGTGGCGGGATACATCGGGTTCATGTCGGTGCAGAATCATCCACAGCCGCGCTACTTCACGGTCGTGGGTTTGTTCTGCTTTATCGTGATTGCGCGTGCAGCGCAGGCACTGTTGGGCGCTGGCGGCGCAGGTAAGGGCCTGAATAGGCCCGCCAGCCACAGGCCAGCGCTGACCATCGCCGGCGCCATCGTGATTGGGGTTGCGGTGCTGGCTGCCGGACTGAATGGCGCAAGGCTAGTCGAGTACGCGCTTCACCCGCAATATACGTTCGTGACCGCGGCCGGGCAACTGGCGCGTTATATGGATGAGCATCCCAACGGCAGGCGGCTGCTGGTGTCGATCAGTGGCGACGAAGTTTCGCTTATCAGTCACGTGCCCGCGCTCTGCGACGACTTTGTCTCCCCAAACGGCTCGATTACCGACCTGCCGACCAAGACGGCCTACTACCAGCCGGGATGGTACGCGTCCTGGAATGATCTTGATCCGGGAACGCTCGAGGACCTGCACACTCATTTTTCTCTGGAGCAGGTGGCAAGCTTCGCTGCCTTCGATGATCCCGAGCGCAATCAGTTGGTGCTGTTCAAGCTGCACCCGTTGCCCGGCGGCGAGGTGCGTGATCCGACCGTGCAGAACATGAAAGACGTTTTGCCCGATGACTCCATCCAGATTCCGACAGAGTGAGAGAATCAGTCGTCAGGGTTCGGCAAATGGAAACGCGATAGGTTGGGACGGTGAGAGAGTGGCGCTAAACATTCAGGAACAATTCGGCCATATAGATATTTACGTATTCGATCAGATTCTGCGAGGAAACATCGCCCCAGGCATGCGGGTGCTCGACGCCGGATGTGGATACGGAAGAAATCTGGTCCATTTGCTGCGCGAAGGGTGCGAAGTATTTGCAGTGGATGAGGATGCCGGCGGCGTTGAGCACGTTCGCCGGCTTTCAGCTACGCTTATGACCG
>Ga0224554_1002307_pt1 | contig 10163 bp, 3 predicted proteins | sample 714S22024metaG_FD_180666 | JGI IMG/M metagenome (GOLD analysis project Ga0224554, IMG submission 180666) | Peat soil microbial communities from Stordalen Mire, Sweden - 717 S2 20-24 | ecosystem: Environmental > Terrestrial > Soil > Wetlands > Peat | place: Sweden: Norrbotten County, Stordalen...
ACCAACCTCAACCTGACCGTCGCGGTGGGCACTCTCGCCGCCGGGTCAACCAACGGGCTGCTGGGCTGGTGGCCGATGGATGAGACCGGCGGCCTGACCGCCTTTGACTCCTCCGGCAACGGCCAGAACGCCACCGTCAACGGCGGGACTTTCACCAATGGTGACATCGGGGACGCGCTGCATCTGCCCGGCGGCACCAACAACGCCCAATTCATTTCGTCGGTGGACGCCACCCAGACGACCATCGCCGCGTGGGTGCGGGCCGACAGCCGCGGCGGCAGTTTGTATCCGCACATCCTGGGCACGCCGGGCTATCATTTGATTTTCCGCTTTGACACGGGGTCCTTCAGCAACTCCCTGGACTTTGCGACGGCCAAGACCGCCTATGGCACGACGCCCGTCAACGGCGAGTGGCTGACCGCCGCCAACACCATCAGCACCGGCGCCTGGTATCATGTCGCCGTCAGTTACGACAACGGCAGCCTCGCGAATGTGCCCTCGCTTTACATCAACGGCGTCAAGATGGCCATCACCACCTCCACCACCCCATCCGTCACCCCGCCCGCCTATGCCGGCACCAATTACATCGGCAACCGCCTGGACCTGGCGCGCGGCTGGGACGGCTTGATTGACGACCTCCGCATTTACAACCGCCTCTTGAGCGATGCGGAAGTGCAGGCGCTCGCATCCGTTGGTTCGCAAAATCTCGCGCCGGTGGTCAATGCCGGTGCAAACCAGACCGTCGTCCTGCCCGCCGCCGCCGCGCTCAACGGAACCGTCAACGACGATGGCGAGCCCACTCCGCCCGGCGCGCTCTCGCTCGCCTGGAGTGAAGTCAGCGGCCCCGGCACGGTCACGTTCGCCGCCGCCAACGCCCCGGCGACCGCCGCCAACTTTTCCGCCACGGGCAGCTACCAGTTGCAACTGGCCGCCAATGACGGGCAGGTGACGACCGTCAGCGGCTTGACGCTCACGGTCGTTACCCGGCCAGACCTTTCCTTCCAGTTGCTCCCCGGCGCCTTTCAATTGTCCTGGCCCACCAACAACGGCAACTGGCAGTTGCAATATCAGACCAATCCAATCACGACCGGCCTGTGGACCAACTGGCAGAATGTCCCAGGCCCACTCACCAATCCCTTTGTCGCCCCCATTGACCCCAACGCCGCAACCGCCTTCTATCGCCTGATCCTGATGACTAATTAGCCGTGAAATTTGGAAGCTGGATCACTTTAGCTCTTCAAGAAAACAGCCGACTACACCGACAACCATATTGCAGCTAACTCGCCTTTGGCAGGATGACGGTGACTCGCTTGGTGCGTTGCAGGGTCGGCTTTTTCTTCTTGTTGGGATCATCTTCGCCGTCAGTGCTGGCGACTTGTGGCTGGGAATCATTATTCGACTGTTGGGCGGCGGACTGGCTGGCAGAGGTGGCTCCGGCCTTATTTCCGAGAGTGGATGTGTCGCCTCCGCCATTGACGTTGGCGTTTTGGCTTTGCACGTCCGCAGTCACGCCTTCGCCGCCGGAAACAGTGGCTCCGCCGATGCCGATGATGGTGCCGGTGACAGCGCCGCCGCCGGAGACGTTGGCGCTGCCGCCGGAAAGAACCGTGGCGCTGATGTTTTGGCCAGCGGTGACGTTGGCATCCTGTCGGGAAACAATTAAACCCTTAATGCTTCCTCGCGCCTTGAGATTTACGGTGCCGCCAAGAACGCCACCTTGGCCAAGCAAGATGTTTCCTTCAGGGAAAAAGACACCTTGAATGGATACGCCACCCACCCCATCTTGGTTCTGCGTGTAGACAACGCCCGGAGTGCCTGCGCTCGAAGCGCCGGCGGTCAAAGTAATCGTCGGCCCGCCGCCGATGCTGTTGTTCAGCGAAAATTGTGAAATGCCTCCCAGGGTGGAAACAATGTTTCCGTTCGGGGTTTCAACGGTGATGTTTCCCGGCAAACCGGAGCTTCCGGGTATCCGATACAATGAAATTGGCGAGATGGCGAGAATGCCGCTGCCGTAAGGACGTGCGTCATCACTAATCAAACTTCCTCCGATTGACCCGGAGGTTTGGGATTGACCATTATACAAATAGGATACCGGCGTCACGGGCACATACAAGGCGTCATTGGCTCCGTTACCGGCGTTGACATCACCGTTGAATGATTCGACAAAAACATTGCCGCCGTCGAAACTGCCGATGCGCGAACTGCCGATGTTTATGTTCGCGCCAGCCGTCACCGTTACATCACCGAGACCCGTGGTATAGATGCCATAACAAGGGGTCGAGTTGTTTCCCGGGCTAAAGTCATTGTTGCCAAGGCTAAGGTCAATTTCTCCACCAGCATTGACCGTGACCGCCCCGCCGCTGATCGAGGCAATGGTGGAGGTGAACATGCTTAAATTGCCGGTCGTATTGACGTTGATACTACCGCCGTAGGATAATATTCCCGCAGAGTTGCCGAGTTCAATGGACGACGCGGTAATGTCAAATAGACCGGGGCCGGCAACCTGATAGCCCGGTTGCGTCGTGGGAGTCGAATCCAAACTTGCCAGATATAGACTGTTGATTGAGCTGGAAGCATTAAAGTTGTAGGTTTTTTTCTCAAGATGACCGCTGGCGTCAATCACCGGGGTTCCATTTGGATTGACCACAAGAACAGTGAACGTGCCGCCTTCCAGTTCACTTGCCAATGAAGCCGGCATATTGCCTTTGAAGCCCAGTTCCTTGGTTGAAGAATCATAAACAAAACCCGGATTGGCACCGAGGCCAGTTGTGTCGGTGTTGTGATTAGGATTTGGGAACAGCAGGTAGTTGTTGACTTTCAGATATTGGCTGATGGAAGTAATCCCTGGTGGCAAAGGGTTGTCGGCGTTAAAATTTGCCAGGCTTGCAAGCATGGTTGGATCCAAGGCCAGTTCAAAAACGGAATCCCAGGCATTTGGATCCAAGGGATTGGCACTTACAATGCCGGAAGCCAATGTGACAGTTGAATAGTAAGGGCTATTGAAGATGGTGCCGCCAACGTGGATGAAGGTGTCGCTCATGACGCCGCTGGCTTGCAGATTTGCCCCTGAAAAACCCACATTATTCATATCGCCAACGACTGTTATCTGGGTTGCCTTGGTGGTGGTTATATCCAGATTGTTGACGCTGCCGCCAACCGTGATCTGCACCGGGTCTGGATTGTTGAGTTCAACCAAGGTAGTGCCGTCATAACTGCCGGTGAGGTTGACCGGTGTCAAACCATCCCCCGGGCTCCAGGTAATGCCGCCATTGGACATTGCCAAGGTCGCTGGAGAACCGGAGGAAGCGCCGGTCAATATGTCAGCCAGATTGCCGGTGAAATCGCCGCCGATGTTCAGCTTCAAATTGCCATAGGGCGAAGGAAACAAGGTTATATCCTGGTCCAGCACGAAATCGCCGGAGCCGGTGATGACCGAAAGCGTTGGCGGCAATAGGAAAGGAACAATGTCCGCATTGGCTGAAGGAGAATGTGGCGCTTCAAAACCGGTGAACTCGACTGAATTGCCCGCATCCAGCAGCACCGAGGCATTGGGATCATAATCATAGTAATGATCCCCGGAGTAAGGGATTTTATTTCCGGAACTATCCCTGAGACTGCTGTTGAGGGTATTGTCAAAAACCCCGTTGGGATTCCGAATATCCTGCACATAGATGCTGCCGTTGGGGGCATATACACTCCAGCCTCCCTTGATCAAGCTAAGCGCAAAGCCCATGCTCGGATCTCCGCTTAAGGGCGCCCCGATGTCGCCTCCCGCCGTAATTGTGCCGACACCATCGGCCAGCACATAATGTCCATAAATGTTTCCACCGGCGGTGATGGTGACGTTTCCGGGTTGAGCGCCGAAGGCACCCGTGCCGGCATCTTGTTTGGCGTTTTTATAGTCGGTGGAGTTAATGGTTTGAACCGGAGTAAAGCTGGTGACATCCCCACCGGCGGTGATGCTGACATTGCCGCCCGCCGCCGTGCTGATGCCGCCAAGATTTGGTGAAACCGTGTAATATGGCCCGACATTATTTTTCACGCTGGCGGCTGGTGCGAAGTTGTATCCATTCACATTGTTACCAGTATTCACATTGCCATACTCTGCGGTCACATTGATGTTGCCGCCGTTCATGGTTCGGATCGCTCCGCTGTTGACAGCTACTTCGTTGGCAGTCCAGAGGTTGATGTCGCCGTTCTGGGTCTGGATAAAAGAATTGCCGTTCAGGTAAATCCCGTCGCTGCCTGAATCCGGCGTGGAACCCGAGGGCAGCGCCGTGCCGGCAGTCAGGTTCACGCTCCAATTGTTTCCCGCGTTGATTGCCGAACCATTGTTGAAGGTGATGTTGTTTCCGGCGGTCAAGGTCAAAGTCGCCGCTGTGGCGGGGACGGCCAAATTCCACAATGCGCTTACCGTAATATTATTGTCGGCCTGAAGATTGATGGTGGATAAACCGCCGCTGATCAAACTGTTCAGCGAAGTCACAAAGGCGCTGTTCAACGCAATGTCAAATGGATCAATGGTCAGCTCGCCATTGATGAATCCCGCAGCCGCCTGGCCGTTGATGCTGGACTGGATGGCTCCCATATTGAGCGCGGAAATTTCCACCTGCCCGCCGTCGCCACCTTGTGCGCCGCCGGAAATTTTGATGGCCGAGCCGGCCTGGTCCGAAAAATTGTTGCCGGATTTGATGGTCACCGCGCCGCCGGAACTCACGCCCGTGCCATCACCTTGCGCCGCGATGACGGAGTTGGCGCCCAGGTTGACTGCATCGCTGGCGACCAGCTCGATGGTTCCATTCACGTTCTGGACTGAATTGGCTTGGATGAGTCCGCCTTGGTTGACCACCTTCGCTTGCAATTCAATGCCGCCCGCATCCGCAATCAACTTGCCTTCGTTGTCCACCGAGCCTTGGGGCAGCGTGACTTGGGCGCTCAAGCCCCGGCCATCGGGACTCATGGAAACCAGAACTTGCTGGCCGGCATAGAGGCCAATCCTTCCCAGCGGCGCGGAAATCGTGCCGTTGTTTTCAATGTCATTGGCAATCAAAAAAGCCGAGCCGCCGCCGGCAATGTTGATCTGTCCATAGTTGATGATTTTTGCGGCAGGCGGCGGCGTGTTAAAATCCCAAGCTCCGCCGCTGGAAAGATTGGGCGCGGGCACATTCGCGGTCGTCATCACCAAGTCGTGCGCGTTGATGGTGGCCGCGCCGCCGATGTAAAAGCCGGACGGGTTTTGCAAAATAATATAACCGTTGGCGTTGAGCGTGCCGAGAATCTGCGACGGATTCGGATCATTGATCTGGTTCCAGACCACCGAAGACGATGAAGGCTGGACGAAGGTTGTAGTCTGGCCGACACCGATATTGAAACTTTGCCAGTTAATGGCGGCGGCGGCGGAAGTTTGGATGGTCAATTGTGAACCGGACGTGCTGAACGTAGCCGTGCCCTGCGTGACAGTGCCGCCAGTCGGATTGGCTTGAACCGTGGACAAGCCGAGCTGCCAGACCAGCAACAGCAGAACAATCGTTGGCACACGACGGATTAGTAGATTCATGGCATCCCTCAAGGACAAATCATAACATCTGGCGCGCGCAGTTGAAGATTGGTTGTGTGACATTTCTGTTAAATGTTAAATTAAAATTGCGCCGTCAACGCGAAATTAAAAAACGGATTATAGACTTCCGTGGAGCTGTCCCTCAAAAGCGGCAGGGAAAACAGGAACCGCGCCTCCCAATGTGAGCCAACCGAGGCGATGCCGCCAAAACCAGCACCCCACAACGGGATGCTTTTCGGGCGTCCTTGCGGCTCAATCAAGTAAGTCCGGGCGTAGTCCGTATAGAACGAGCCGCGAATGGTGAGCGGCGTCTTGCCATAAACAATGCCCACCACCACGGGCGGCGTCTGCTGCTCCAAAGAAACGTGCCAGCCGGTGTCGCCGAACGCCTCGCCTTCCTTGTAACCTCTGACGCTGTTTATCCCGCCCGCGCCAAATTGTTCGTTGCTGATCAAAGGTTCGCTGGCCCACTGGCCGTCCGCGCGAAACGTCGCCATCCAGTTGCTGAACACCTGAAAATTTTGCGAGATGCTGGGATTGAGGACGACCCAGTGGCCGGATGATTCCTTGGAACCCGAAATTTGTTGAAACGCTTTAAGACCAGAAATGGTATTAGTAGTCGAGTAGCTGCCGGAATACCACAGGTTGGCGCTCAAGCCCAGTCCGAATGAGACTGCTCCAAGTGAATCATGCCCGCTGGCATCATAACGAAGCGCCAAAGGCAGATACTCGACCTCGCTGGTAGTAATTGGCACGGGTGAATCATTTGTGGAAATAATTATGTAGGTTGGCGGCGTATCGCCGGGAAGATTGTTGATAGTGTTTTGCAAGGTATAAATGTTGATCTTGTAGCTGGTCAGGTTGTAGTCTTTGAAATCAAGCCCTCCGGAAACAATCTGTTGCAGGTCGCCAATCGGTCGCAACGGGATGCTTAAACGGGAGCCGAGGCTGTTGTTGACGGTCAAATCCTGTTGCACGTCCTGACGATGCACATAATAGCCATTAGTTTGAAAAAGGGTTTTGCTAAGCAAGGTTGTCAAGCTGGTATCAATGGTTGCGCGGCTGGCATAGACGGTCAGATCCGGCTGGCCGGAAGGCGGCGGCAGGTTGAATTTCCGGGTGGCTTCATCGTAGCCGAAGCTGCCGGGATTGCTGGCAACCACATCCTCGATGGCCTCTGGTCTGCCCAGCGGCATCCGGTAAAACGCGCTGTAATTGGCAACCAGCGGCTGGTCATAAAAATTCCAGTCGTTTCCTGATTTGTATAGCTGGGCAAGCTCGGCAGAGGTGAATTTGTATGCTCCATAGGCAACAGGAGAATAACCCTTGTATAACTCCGGGGAAAAACTGTATTGCACGCCGAATGAATTTTCCTGCTGCCAGAGGTTGTTATAGACGGCGGAGGAATTGACGCGCAAATCGGGCGTGCCGGGTGAGCTTTGGTTGTTCAGTTCAACCTTGGCATGAAGCGGCAACTGGTCTTTGACTTGAAGTTCGAGATCGCTGGTGCCCGGTTCAAGGCCGGGGCTTAACACCGGATGAATGACCTGCCGGTCCTGGTTCGCGTTGGCACGGTTCAGCTCCGCCTGAAAAACCGGCCCGTTGAGCATTGTGTTGGGATGCAGGCTGGGAAAGGCGCGCATGATGTTGTTGGAGCTGAAGTAGTGGTTGCCGGTGACCTTGATGTTGGCCAGCCGGCCTTCGGTCACCTCCACTTTCACCGTGCCATTGGTGAGCTTCTGCTGCGGCAGACCCACCGACACCAACACATAGCCCCGTTCGCGATACGCCTTCTGGAGTTCGGTCGCCGCCGTGATGGGACCTTGAATGCCGACATTGGTGCCGAAAGCGCCGTCCACATTCGTCATCGCACCGGCGACGATGTCCGGCGACAGAATGGAGTTGCCCTCGACAACATATCGGTCCACTTCAAACCTTGCCCCGCCGTTGGTGGAAACGACATGAACCCGCGTGTCGTTTTCCTTGGCCGTCAAGTCCGCCATCGTTTGCAGCAAATTGGCGCGCGCGCGGGCAAGTTCTTCCGGCGTGGCCGGCCCGGACTTGACGTGATAAATGATCGGCGGCGGAGCGGTGTTGGTGACGACGTCGGGTGCGGATTGCGCGGGCAATGAAGTCATGGCCAGTTCCACGCCGTTGCTGGAAACAACATAGCGCCTGCCCGAAACCAGAATCTGCTGGATCGCGCCTTGGAAGACATACATCGGGACGATGCCGTTGGTGATCCGTTTTTCCGCGATGGCGACGCTCACCAGCGGATAACCCACGCTGCGATACTCCGCCTGCAAATCCGCCGCTGCCTGCACGATCTGCGCCAGGCTGACGTTCGTGCCGACATATTTGGAATACATCGGCGTCAGGTTGTTCGTGGCCGGCAGCTCGATGCCTTCGACGGCGTATTCGAGGACGTTGAAATGCGGAACGCCGCTGTCAAGCGGAGCCAGCGCGTTGATGGTCGGGGAAGAATCCGCCGCCAGAATGGAAGCGGAACAAACTTTCAAGCAACCAAGCAGCAACAGCAGCAGAAGCGCACGGCTGCGCCAAAACATTCCGGCTCGCGCGAACCGGCTGGGTCTGCTTGAAAAATGCACCGGCCAAGGCTAGGCGGCACATATTACAAATCGCCGTCGGAATTGTTACAATCCGGCAACAACGAAATCATGCGGAAAGTTTCGTCGCCATAAACACTTTGATTTATGGCGCTGATTCAAGGTGCCCCTGAATGGCTGCTTCCGGTCAGCGGCATTGAGCCGTTTGATGAACCGGGTTTTCAAACCGGTTCGCCGTCGCTGGCAATCACAGCCATAAACCCCGCCCGCAGCTTCCCCGCAAAAGCCGGGAAATAGTTTTCAGGCATTTTTCCGAACCGCCATTCATTTGTAACATCCCCTCCCTAGTCTGGACAGATGCAGGGATTGCTGGCGGCCGCCGAAATTTTATCGTTTCAACATTTCGCGAACCGATCATGAAGAAACCCGACTACACATACGAGCCGCACCTGGAAGCGAAGGATTATTCCCTGTCGCCGATGGGCGAATGGTCACCGCATCTGGCCGGCTGGTCGCTGATTCAAGTCCGGCAGGGGACCGGCTACTGCCTGCAGCCAGAGTTGAACCGCGAACTCGAACCGGGAACCGTTCTCCTGATGGCCGGGGACGCACGGGGCAAGATTCGCGCCAGCCAGTTGGGCCAGCTGTCGCTGTTTTCATTCAACATCCTCCCGGCGCGCCTGATTGGATTGATGACTTTGAGCGAACAGGGTTTTATCGAACTGGCGGCGGCCAGAAAAGAATCCGCCCTGCAAATTTTTTCGCCGCACCATCCCGTCGCCGTGAAAATGGCGGAACTGTGCGCGCGCCCCAAACGGGACGGCCTGCCGTTCCGGCTGCAGCTGCTCCAACTTTTTGTCGAGGCGCTTGGAAATGAACTGGCGCAGACGCAAACCGCGCCCAACGAGGAGACCGCCGATGCCCGGACGCGCCTGGAAATTTTCCTGAAACAGACGCCGCCCGCCGAATTGCTGGAAATGAGTTTTGACGATCTGGCGCAGCTCACCCATTGCACGGTGCGGCACTTGAGCCGGATTTTTCAGCAGGTGGTCGGAATGTCCTTCCGCGAAAAACGCGCCGAACTCCGGCTGGCCCGCGCGCGGGAACTGCTGGCCACCAGCAATTCCAAGGTGGTCGAAGTGGCGCTGGAAAGCGGCTACAAATCCTTGAGCCTTTTCAATCTCATGTTCGCCCGCCGCTTCGGAACCAGCCCCGGCAAATGGCGGCGGAAAAATGGAAGCTTTGGAGGCAAACCGGCCCAAAGATTTGCGACGGTCGAAAATGGCGCGCCGGCGCTGCGGATGAATTTACCGGCGAAATTGGCGCTTAATGGAAACGTCAATAAAATTGTCCGTTCCAAAGGACGATGAGGCGGGCCGATTTTCCGGCTTTGGCGCGGCCAGCCCCGCTCCCTTTGCATTGTTTCCCAATCGTGACCAAAGTGAAACGCGCCAGTCACAAAGCACATTCATCCTGTTCCCGGCCATGACTGTCCAGCGACATCTAATCCTGCAAGAATTGACGCTCCGTCCTTCCGGCGAATGGACTCCGCAACATCGCGGCTGGATGGTCGCGCGCGTGGCCGAGGGCGTCGGCTACTGGCAGCATGACGGAAAAGTCCGCGAGCTTCACGTCGGCGACGGATTCGTTTTAAGTTCCAACGTCAGCGCGCGGTTGCGGTCGAGCCAGCTCGAACTGCTCAAGCTCCAGTTTTTCACCGTCCAGCCGCAATATCTGGCCGGCCTTCTGACCATGACGGAATGGCATCGGCTCGAATTCACGACCGACAGCACTTTGCCGCACGTCTCGGTTTTCACGGCGGGCGAAATCATCGGGCAAAAATTTGCGCGGCTCGCCGCCCAGACGCACAGCGACGCTTTGTCCATGCGCTGCGCCCTGCTGCAATTTTGGGTCAGCGCCATCGCGGGTTTGCTGGGCGGATGGGCGGGGTCGCCCGCCGATGGCAACAAACTGCGCGAACGTTTCCGTCAACTGGTCGGCCAGATGCCGGAAGCCGAGCTGTCGGAATGTTCCTTGTC
>Ga0224554_1002309_pt1 | contig 10161 bp, 13 predicted proteins | sample 714S22024metaG_FD_180666 | JGI IMG/M metagenome (GOLD analysis project Ga0224554, IMG submission 180666) | Peat soil microbial communities from Stordalen Mire, Sweden - 717 S2 20-24 | ecosystem: Environmental > Terrestrial > Soil > Wetlands > Peat | place: Sweden: Norrbotten County, Stordalen...
TGAAGGTGATGCCATGATCGATGGCTCGGCGGACGAGCTGAATGGATTCCTGCTCTTGAAGCGATGGCTTTCCGATGTGATAGCCGCCCAGCCCAATCGATGAGATGCGTTCCCCGGTACGGCCCAGTGTGCGGTAGATCATTCCGTCGCTCTCCGGGGTCTTCCCCTCGGCACGCAGCATGGGTGTCAACAATTGCTCCGTGGTAGCTATGCCGACTGCCGTTGTCGCCGTCTTCAAGAAATCGCGCCGGTCCATAATCCCTCCAAGGATACCTTTTGGACTCATTTTTAGATCGCGCTGGCCGCAGTGTCAAGAATCTTGTCGATCTGGTTAGCAAATTGCACAAGCAGCGCGTCCAGTTCAAGAGCCTCACCGATGCCATCGATACCTGCTCCGCAAACATCTGGCCACGCTGGGGGCGTAGTGCGTCCGAAGGCCGGAAAACGGCCTCCACGAACGACAAATCAACCGCATACCTCCCAAGAAGGCTCCGGCGAAGAAGGCTGTCGCCAGGCAGAGACCACCGACAGAAAGTTCCCGTTAAAGGTTGCTACGACCTCTTCCGAAAAACAGAAAGAGAATCACGATTAGCAGGATAAGGCTGACGCCGCCCCCGCCGTAGTAGCCGTATCCGGGGCCCATGTAGTAGCCGCCACCACCGAACAGGAGCAACAGAACGATGAGAATCACTATCAATCGCATACGCGGAAGTTTAGCACATAAGGTCGGCTCAGGTCAGGCCGTTTTCCGCCCAGATGGAATTTTGGCGAGGCACAGGTCGCTAATGTTAGTTCGAAAGGAAAACGAATGATAAGTTCAGACGAGAATCTCGGCGACAGGCCGATACGCAAGCACTTCAACGCCTTCATCTTCAGTGTGCTAGGATTCGTGGCATTCGTCGTGTTGATTGGGATGCTCTTCATCCATTTCAAGAAGCCAGATGTTGGATCGCCTCCCAAGGGGGAAACCAATCAGCCGACCACCTCTACCCAGCCTCAATGAGTTGAAGCAGCGTCCTCGATATATTTGAGCATGACAGCCTTTGGAATTACGCCGCTCACCGTATGGAGTATGGACGATCTTCCCAGAGGGGCTAATGTAAAGCATTGACGGTAGGCCACCTACGAACTCATGCAGAGTCAGCCCAGTTCCCGCTTGGGTTTGATCGTCGTAGCCCTTGCCACAGCAGCGATGTTCGTCGCGATAGTAGCCATGTTTGTTGTGTAGACCGCCGAGATGTATCGGCGCATTGCACGGGCTGTCTTGGGGCGCATCCAAAGGGGCAAGCAAACACCTCCTTCTGATCTCTCTATGAAGAGTTCGATGTTGATTCGTTTATGCTCCGACAGCCTTTTCAATCTTACCGACAGCCTTTTGAACTTTTCCGGCATTCTTTTCAGCTCTGCCATCAGCTTCCAGGTTGGGGTTCTTGGTAACCTCGCCGGCCTTCTGCTTGATTGCGCCTTTGACTTCGTGGAGATTGCCTGTTGTCTTATCGTCCGTGCTCGGTTTCATCATGATTCTCTCCTCTGTTAGGTTAGGTGGTTGTGCTCGATTCGTTGAGGTCGGTGGACGGCTCCTTGCGCCTTGACTGCCTGCGACCAAATCAGGCCCTCTTTGGCGAAGTTTCCTTGCTCGATGTAGAGCCTTGTATCGACCAGTATGCGACGCCCACTCTAGGTCTGAATACGTATTCACTCTGCGGGTTGTCCGTCGAGTGCTATTTGGTTTGCGAATACACTCCGATACAAAGGGAAAGAATGGCGATAGGGGGTAGCTGCCTGAGTGCCGTAGGCTCACTGTGAAGTGTTTGCCGAACCGTCCGCCAATTTGGAACGACTGACATGGGGAACATAGTTTCGCTGCTCAAAATGTGAGAGCGTAAAGGGATGGCGAGCGGCGGACGGCGCTGGTTCTGTGCGGGACGCAGACGCAAAGCAGAGGTGATCCGGAAGGCTGGGTCAGCGAGCAGATCCTTTACCGATGGCTTGTTTTGCCGCTCATCGGAATAGCATTCCAACGCTCGCCGTAATGCCCATCGCCAGCGCACCCCAAAACATAACGCGAAGTGCTCCCTTCATTACTGCTGCCCCGCCCGCTCGTGCAGCCACTCCGCCGAGAAGAGCGAGAAAGACCAAAGATATTCCAGCTACAAATGGAATCAAGACTCGCTGCGGGGCAAGACTTGAGATCAGAAGAGGCAGCCCTGCTCCGACGGCGAAGCTGACGGCTGACGTCAGCGCAGCCTGGATCGGGCGTGCCCTGAGAACTTCGGTAATACCGAGTTCATCCCGTGCATGCGCTTGCAACGCATTGTGGGCCATAAGCTGCTGTGCTACTTGCCTTGCGAGTGCGGGATCAAGACCGCGACTCACGTAGATTGCTGCCAGCTCACGATGTTCACCCTTCGGGTCTACTCTGATTTCCTGGCGCTCAAGCCGCAGGTCTGCTTTTTCGGTGTCTTCCTGTGAATGAACAGAAACATATTCCCCTGCGGCCATCGACATGGCCCCCGCAACCAACCCTGCCACTCCTGCCACCAAAACACTCTTGTGCGATCCATGCGCGGCAGCCACTCCGAGCACTATGCTGGCGGTCGATAAGACTCCGTCATTCGCGCCAAGGACTGCAGCACGCAGCCAGCCGACCCGATTGGTGCGGTGCCGTTCGATTTGACCTTTTGGCATTCCAAGGTTCCTCAGCCGACGCCGAGTTTGGCAGCAGCTAGTGGAGCAGTGATGTCCGGACCCTCTTCATCCATCGCCTCGACCACGTCGTCGCAGGTGGCTCAGCGCCAGAGGTTAGTCTTCGCCATGTCCATAGACACGCTTGACGCCCGCATTCATAAGCGTCTCAACGACGACATCAGCGACCTTGGCCAGCATTTTCTTTCCGAACATCTTCGATTGGATGCGAGTTTGCGCTCGAACGGTTAATCGAGGCTTGCCCAAATCTGGTGTGGACCTGCTGGCATCCATTCGTCAGTAATCGCAAACCAGTGGCGGCAGGCGGAACAATGCAGTCAGCAAGAAATATCGGCATTGACTCAATGCGTTGAAGAAACGTTCGATTTTGACCGTTCCCGTGAGCCGAGAATGCATACGATATGTTTCATCTGTCGGTCGCGTCCTTGCGGAGTGACTGCACACGGTAGCCCGATCGGGCCTTTGCAGTTTGACTGATTGGAAACTGCCCCGACCGTCCGGTTTGGACCTCAGTAGTGGTGCTCGCTCGAATTGGCTCTACCCTCCCGAAAGACGGAAACCCTTTGCTCCCGCTTTCGCATCGAATCAGGTGCGTGGGGGATACTTACCGGTTGGACAGTAGATGTGGCTATGGATTAGGGATTGAAGCCTTACGTACTTGGATCTGTCCATCGCGTGCGCGAACTTCAAGGCATGGCTGTGGATGCACGGCTGGTCCGTCAAGTACGCGGCCATCTTCCAAGTCAAACCGGGAAGAGTGGTACGGACATATAATGCTGTTTTCAACAAGCCTACCCTCCGAAAGTGACGCCCCAAAGTGAGAACATGTGTCGGACATGGCAAAGAGACGGCCTCCGCGACGGATGAGAAGGATAGGTACGTCTTGATACATCGTTTGGGTTGGCGTGTCGTCGGCTAACTGTGATTCCGGCAAAACGGCAACAAAATTATCCGGGAGGACCTGACCATTTGTGCGGTCAACGCCTACTCTGTGTTCATATACCATCTTGCCGCCGAGATGTGCCGCATAAGCAATAACTGCGTAACCCAATGCGCTGACGATGCGGCCGTTTCTACGGGATTTCTTCCTTCGTAACAGCAGAGATGTTGCAAATAACGCAGTACCACTAAGGTTCAGTAGTCCATGAATCAATCCGAGACGGCGGGCTGGCGAATCAACATCGGACCAATCCGTCATGCCGGTAACGGCGGCGCCTGCCGCACCCGCCAATCCGATGCCGATTGAAGTATCAGCGGCTAAGGCGAACTCCCGGCGGTCAAGTACCAAATCAAGGAGGTCGAAGACCATCGCGACGGTCCATGCCCCGACGGGCAGATCTGTGAGCACGACGTGCAACGGCTCGCCCAGCCAGGTACCGTTCAAGAAATTCCTGAGCTTTTGTGCCTCGGGCGATCCATCGGCGTAAAGAGCTTTATCGAGTAACCTCTGTAGTCTTTCATCCACTGGAGGTTGTGGTGCCCCGTTCGGCGACGCGCGATTAGGGTCAGCTTCCTTCACATCATTTCCGCCAGCGGCTCGATTTTCCATGTTCTATTTGATGCTTTCCACGTCGGCGTGATTGAGAAGTTATTGGCAAGGGCAAAATATCTTTGAGCGGACATCCTAGCGGACATATAGGGCATCAAGTGCACCCATAAAGACAGGATAGGACTGGATTCCGGCTGTCGTCTGCAAATTAGCATCTTATTCACAATGCGAGGTATGGCCCGATGATGACGAAGCACAAAACGATTGCCGCCAACCGCCCGCCGTCTCACGGCGGAACAGCAGACATCGAAAGCGCGACCGCCAGTTACGAGGGATGGATGCGCAGTTGTACTGCTGTCGTCTCGTCCGATCTTCAATCGAAACACGAGCAAATGAAAGAAAGCCCATTCCAGTTCTTGAGGGGTACCTTTTACAGGTGGGCTCAACTCTGGCCGTCTATCTGTGCTGAGTTGTGTGACGCACCGAAGGTTCTCGCGGTAGGGGATCTGCATGTCAATAGTTTTGGAACCTGGCGGGATGCTGAGGGCCGCCTCTGTTGGGGCGTCGACGATTTTGACGAGTCTTACCCGCTGGCCTACACAAACGACATCGTCCGTTTGGCCGCAAGTCTGAAGATCGTGATCGATGCCGGTAGCCTGTCCATCAGGTTTAAGGACGGATGCGGTGCCATTCTGGACGGATATCTGCAATCACTCCGCGAGGGCGGTTGTCCGATCGTCCTCGCCGAACGAGAGCAAAAGCTGGACAAACTCGGAGTGGACAGCTTCAAGCCGCCTTCTGATTTTTGGGGGAAGCTAAACCGCTTGCCAACTGTCAGGCACTCGCTTGCCAGTAACCTGAAGCATGCATTGGAGAAGACGCTGCCTGACCCGAAGATGGAATACAAAGTCGTCCGGCGTCAAGCCGGGTTGGGGAGCCTTGGCCAGAAACGATTCGTAGCAATCGCCAGATGGCAGGGTGGCTTTATTGCCCGAGAAGCAAAGTCGATGCTCCCTTCTGCCTGCTCCTGGTTGAATGACCAAATTGGGCATCGTCAGTCCTACTACGAGGAAGCGATTAGCTCTGCGATACGCTCTCCTGACCCGTTTCAAGTTATCGAAGGATCATGGTTGGTCCGGCGTCTTTCTCCAGACTCAAACCCGATCGATATTCAAAGCCTGCCTAAGCATCGAGATGAGCACATGCTCCTGCATGCGATGGGCTCTGAAACGGCAAACGTGCATCTGGGAACAAAAGGTCAGACGACCAAGATTCTAAACGACCTGCAAAAGAGGAAATCGAATTGGCTGCGGGACGCGGCCGCGCGAATGGCGCGAGTCGTCGAAAAGGATTGGAAACACAATAGGAAGTCCTGAAAGCACAGACGCATGGATGAACTCATTTTCCGCTTTCTGATTGGCGGCACGCTCGTGTCGGCTTTTGCGCTAGTAGGAGATGCCGTTCGTCCAAAAAGTTTCGCTGGCCTGTTTGGCGCTGCACCGTCGATTGCGCTCGCTACTCTCGGATTGACAGTTGCAACGGAGGGAAGGAATTACGCTGCAATTGAGGCTCGCTCCATGATCGCCGGAGCGATCGCGTTCTTCATCTACGCATTGATCGTAAGCAAAGTCATGATGCGCTATAAGCCGCCGGCCTTAGTTGCGACATCGGCACTCATGCTGGTATGGCTGGCGACTGCCTTTGGGCTCTGGTTTGTCTGGGTGCGATAGGACGGAGCTATGAGAATCGGAATTGATGTTTCCTCTATGCAGCACTTTCGTTGGAGGGACTACGCTGTGCGTTTCGTCTTCGGCGGCATCGTAACGGCGCTTACGGGATTGATAGCCAGGCGGTATGGTCCGGGTGTCGCCGGACTCTTCCTCGCATTTCCAGCGATTTTTCCCGCTGGAGCCACGTTGATCGAGAAGCAGGAGAGGGAGAAAAAACGGCGAGCCGGTCTCGATGGCACATCAAGAGGCAGAGTCGCCGCAGGCATCGATGCAGTAGGAGCGGCGATGGGGACTCTGGGCCTGATTGCATTCGCAATACTGATTTGGCGCTTCCTGCCCAGTCACTCCAGTCCGGCCATCCTTACCATCGCGGGGCTGGCATGGCTCGCAATTTCCGGCCTGGCTTGGCGGATACGTAAAGCCATGAAAAAATTGAAAGCGGCTAGGCGGCGAAAGGTTACCATCCGCCCTTCCGTCTCCGAGTGATGGACACCCGGCCCTTCCGGGGTGGATTTTGCGAATGGGGCAAGTGCAACGGAAACGGGCAACGAAAAAATGCGCGGATGCATCCTATGCTACAAAGCGGAAGTTCCTTGACCATGTATGCGTTCAAAATTGCTCAAATTGCATTCGAGCTAGGTCAAAGCCCGCAAGCAGCCTTATGTACTTTGTTCTTGTTGTTGAACTTGATGATGTATGGAGGATTAGCAATGAATTTCAGTTATTCGAAGTCAGTGAAACACATCCTTGCCTTGGCGCTTATTGGGATTTCTCCCATTGTGTTGGCAGCCCAGAATGCGGTCCAGCCGCCCGTTAAGACATACGCGAACAGCGCCGCGTCCAACAATGCCGCTTCCAAGTGGGACATCTTTGTCGGTTTCAGCTATCTATCTCCATATGTTACGTCCGATGGGTTTGACAACTTTGACGGTACCGGCATCCGATACGGCGCCATCGGCAGCGTTTCGCGCTACTTCAATAAGTACGCGGGTGTGCAGTTCGAGGGCGACTATCACAACGACAATAACGAAGACCACCAGACGAGCACCGATTTCGAGGGAGGGTCGGGCGGCTTGATCCTGCGCTACCCGAGCGCACATTTCACGCCATTTATTCATGCCCTGGTTGGTGGTGAGAGTGCTGGCAGCTATTACTATAAGAATCAATGGGGCCTGGTGGCAACGGGGGGTGGCGGCTTGGACTACAACACCCCATTGTTCGACCACCATTTGGCGCTTCGCCTGTTTCAGGCAGACTACCAGTTCAACCATCAGGATAATATTGCTGATTTCAACATGCTTCGCTTGAGCGCTGGCGCGGTGATTCGCATCGGTTCCTTTGCCCCGCCTGTCCCGGTAGCCCTGGCCTGTGCCGTCAGCCCGCAGTCGGTCTTTCCCGGCGACCCGGTCACAGTAACGGCAACCGCCGGAAACCTGGACCCGAAGCTCCATGCGGTTTACTCCTGGTCGGGTGACGGCGTGACCGGGAACGGAGCAACGGCGACAGTGTCAACTGCAACGCTTGCGCCCGGTACCCACACGGTAAACGGCAAGATAAGTGAAGGCAAGGGCGATAAAATCGGCCTCAAGCCTGGTGAAGTTGCGAGTTGCTCAGCCAGCTTTACCGTAAACGCGTTTGAGCCGCCGACCATCAGTTGCTCGGCTAGCCCCAACGCCATCAACTCGAATGAGAGCAGCACGGTAACGGCCAGTGGGGTAAGCCCACAAAACAGGCCGCTGACCTATAGCTACTCGGTCCAGTCTGGCTCCATCAGCGGCAACGGTGTGACAGCAACCTTTTCCTCGGCGGGCGCTCCAGCAGGTCCTGTGGCAATTACCTGCAACGTGGCCGACGACAAGGGCAGCGCTGCGACGGCTGTCGCCAACATCACAATCGCGCCTGCGCCTGTGGTTGTGGCTGAGCAACCATCGCCTGAGCAGGTAAGGCTTGAAGCTCGGCTGGCATTGCACAGCGTGTTCTTCCCAACCGCACAGCCGAGGGCAACGAAACCTGAGGGCGGCTTGGTCGACAGCCAGCAACAGATTCTGAAGACTCTTGCAGAGGATTTCAAGGGCTATCTGGCAATCAAACCGGACGCCCATCTTATCCTTACCGGCCATGCCGATGTGCGTGGAACGGAAGAGTACAACCAGGCGCTCACGGAACGTCGCGTAAATAGAGCGAAGCAATTTCTGGTTGAACAGGGTATTGCTGAAGACCGCATCCAAACGCAAGCCGTTGGCAAGGAACAGGAACTCAGCCAAGACGAGGTCAAGGATCTCATTCAGAGCAATCCCAATCTGACCGACAGCGAGCGGCAAAGGATTCTGAATGATCTCTCGACGATCGTTCTAGCCCAGAATCGCCGTGTTGATATTACGCTGACCACAACGGGACAGCAATCGGTGAAGCTGTATCCATTCAATGCCGAAGATTCAATCACCCTTCTGGACGAGAAGGCAGCGGGGTCCAGGAAGCACACGCATACCAACACGAAGCACGTTCATGCCAAGCAGTAAGCACTCCAACTGAGACCATAGCCGAGGCCGCTCGAGTGGGGCCAGCTTGCAGAGGGTTACGCCCTCCGCAAGCTGGCCCCGTTCAGCCAACAACAAGAACCAACGAACCTGAGGAATGGGATTCTACAGAACTTTCAGGACTTGACTTGGCGGGTGGCCCACACCTTAGCGTACCTCCTCTGAACTGGGTGTCCCACATCTCGACTCTGAGATGTGGGTTTCTGCGGCGGCACGATTCCTCCTCGCAGCCGTCCACTCCGATTCGACATTTCCTCGACAGACTAGCACTACTTCTGGATGTCCATCACCACGCGCGAGAAATCGGCGCAGTTGTGGAAGAGGATGTTGAAGTGGCCAGTGTTGCGCCGGTCGTTGAAGATGGCGATGAAGCGCTCATCCTGCTCCGCCGTGCTCACCACCTCGAAGCCACGGATGGTGCGGTTGTAGGACTCTCCCACCAACTCCGTCCACTCCCCCTTCGGTGTCCTTCCGTGTCTGCCGTTCGGCACCAGTTCCAGCAGATGCTTCCTGCGATAAGCGTCGCGCAACGCGACCACCTGCGCCTGGTCCACCGACTGAGGCACCTGGCTCACGTCCTCCACCCCGTAGAGATAGGGGATCAGAGGAATCGCAACCCAGTCCAGTTTGTCGATCTTGTGGTAGCGGCTGATGACCACGCCGGACTCGCCCGGTCGGCAGGCGCGCAACTCGGTCGGCGACGCCGCGCACACGTGGTTCAGATACACCGCCGAGTGGCCGGTCGGATTCATGGCCCCGAAGTGGCCGTACGGCTCTTCCATCAGCAGCGCCACGGACGCATGCGCGCAGGCGGCCTGGGCCAGCAATAACAACAGCAGCACAATCACCGCGCGGCCCAACCAGTTGCTCACAATACGTCTTGCCCGTTGACTCATCCAGTCCCTGTTCATGTCTATCCCATCCTCACCGCTGGCTGACCCGCTCGACAGGCACCGGGAAAGACGATCTATCCGCAGAACAACTCTTCGTTTGCGTACCTGCACTCCATTGGATGCATTCATTGCCCACTGCCGGCGTTCCCTCAGGAACTGAAACAATTTCACCTAAAATTTCCTTTTTCGGCCCTGATTCGGTCGGATTCCACCGCTCTTCAGCAGTATGGCAAGGGCAAAGCTGGAATTCCTCTCGCATAGGTACGTCCGCAGGCGGCGCGCGCGCGAAAGCCGTCATCGCGTGGAATCCGAAAACGGATGAGGTTCGCAGTGGACAATTCGACATCGCGCCCGGGTTCGAACACTGGCTTTTGAAGTTCGATGGCGTGGGTAAGGACAAGGAATTGGGTACGGGCGAGGGTTACGGACGTATCGAATACGCCTACTCCCTCATGGCGAATGAAGCGGGCATCATCATGTCTCCTTGCCGGCTACTGGAAGAAAACGGCCGCGCTCACTTCATGACGAAACGATTTGACCGTGAGGACATCCGCGGCAAGAGTCACAAACTCCACGTTCAGACGCTTTGTGCAATAAATCACCTTGATTTTAGGCAGCGCGGTACACATGCATACGAGCAGCTTTTCATGACCATTGCAAGACTCGGGCTTGACGATGAAGCGAAGAGCCAGACCTTTCGTCACATGGCCTTCAATGTCATGGCTCGCAATTGCGACGACCATACGAAGAACTTTGGGTTCCGATTAAGGCGCGGCCGATCATGGGAACTTGCTCCCGCCTATGAT
>Ga0224554_1002313_pt1 | contig 10134 bp, 9 predicted proteins | sample 714S22024metaG_FD_180666 | JGI IMG/M metagenome (GOLD analysis project Ga0224554, IMG submission 180666) | Peat soil microbial communities from Stordalen Mire, Sweden - 717 S2 20-24 | ecosystem: Environmental > Terrestrial > Soil > Wetlands > Peat | place: Sweden: Norrbotten County, Stordalen...
CCCATCCCCAAGTGCGTACAGTGGTTGCGGTAGAGTTCCTGCCTGTTTCACCCAAGGAAGCGAGGAAGACCTCTCATGGCAACAAGCAACAAACCGTCTGCAGCCCGCAGCACGCCCAACTACACCGGACCGTTTATTACGGTCACCGTCCTCTTTGGCATCTTCGGTTTCCTCACCAACCTCAACAGCAACCTTTCGCCCAAGCTGCAGGACATCTTCAACCTGAACCATGCCTGGGCCAACACCGTCACCACCTCGTGGTTCCTGGCTTACCTCATCTTCTCGGTGCCGGCGGCCAAGGTTATTGAGATGGTCGGCTACAAGCGCACCATGGTCATCTCGTTGTTCGTCATGGTGTTCGGCGCGCTCCTGTTCATTCCTGCCGCCAACATGGTCAGCTTCCCGGTCTTCCTCACCGCGAGCTTTGTGCTGGCCACCGGCGTTTGCATGCTGCAGACTTCGGCAAATCCCTACGTGTCCATCCTCGGGCCGGAACACAGCGCCCCGGCCCGGCTCACCCTCGCCCAGGCCTTCAACTCGTTGGGCACTGCAATCGCACCCTTGGTCGTGGGCGCCTACATCCTTACCGATCCCGCCAAGTTCACCACCCCCGCGGCGGTCGCCCACACCGTGCAGGGTCCCTACATCGCCATCGCCTGTGGACTCCTGGTCCTCGGCGTCACCATCATGTTCATGCACCTGCCGGCAATCACTGAAACCCGCGACTTCCGCCCCAGCGAGATCACTCCCGGCCGCAGCATCTGGGCTTACAAACACACCGTACTCGCCATGGTGGGTATCTTCCTCTACGTCGGCCTTGAGATTTCGCTCTTCGCCAATGCCATCCGCTACTTCCAGTCCGAGGGCGTCGCCAGCCCGCACCGTGCAGCTGTGCTGGCCTCCTTCTATCCGCTGGCCATGATGATCGGCCGCTTCGCCGGAACCGTCATCATGAAGGCCTTCAAAGCTCACAAGATGCTGGCTATCCTGGGCGCATGCGGCGTCGCGCTGCTGGCCGTCGCCATGGTCTCCACCGGCATGGTCGCCGTCTGGTGCCTCATCCTCTGCGGCCTCGCAAACTCCATCATGTATCCCACCATCTTCGCCCTCGGTATCGCCGAGCTTGGACCCCTCACCAGCAAGGGTTCGGGCGTCATCACCATCGGCAACGTCGGCGGCGCGGTCATGCCCGTCGCCTTTGGCGCAATAGCTGACCACTTCGGCAGCTACAACTACGCCTTTATCCTCCCCATCATTGGATACATCTTCATGGTGTATTACGGCATGAGCGGCTACAAACCCAGTCCGCCTCCCGCCAAAGCCTGAGGAGCAGCAAAGGAACGAACGCACTCGATGCAACAAAAGGCCCTCTGCAACGCAGAGGGCCTTTTGATTTCCGCACTCGCAAAAAGCCCCGTGCCCCTCGATTCATCGCAGTTTTTTCGCGATGAGTGGGATCGCGAACCCCGCACTATTCCCTATTCCCTGCCGGGGCCCCGGGCGAACGATTTTTGTTCGCTGGGGTGGCTATTCCCTGCCTCTATACTCCACGTAGAAATCGGGAAATTCTTTCTTCAGCAACTCCACCTTCGGCCGGTCGCACACCAAGATGTATGGATTGCCGGGATTCTTCAGCGCGTAGTCCTGGTGGTAGTCTTCACCCGCATAAAAGCCCTTCAGCGGCGTCACCTCGGTCACAATCGGCTTCCCGAACACGTGCGCTGCCTCAAGCTCCGCAATGTAGGCCGTGGCAATCCGCCGCTGCTCGTCGTTCGTGTAGAAAATCGCCGAGCGATAGGACGTCCCAACGTCGTTATCCTGCCGGTTCAGTTGCGTTGGATCGTGCGCGATCGAAAAGAAAATCCGCAGCAGATCGCCGTAGGTAATCTTCGAAGGGTCGTACACCACCTCCACTGACTCCGCGTGGCCCGTAGTTTCCGTTGTCACCTGGTCGTAGGTCGCCGTCGACGCCGAACCGCCCGCATACCCTGCCGTAGTCTTCACCACTCCCTTGATGCGCTCGAACACCGCCTGCTGGCCCCAGAAGCAGCCCCCGGCAAACACCGCCGTCTGCCTGCCCGGATTCGCGGCAATCGCCGCATCGAGCGTCGCCCTGGGAGCCGGACTCTTCAGCGCCGCGCGCGCCCTGCCTGAGAAAAACACCGCCGCCGCCAGCAACATCAGCGCTGGAAACACATAGTACATTTTCATGGGAAAGCCGCCTTTACGATTCGAGTCGCGCACAGTGCTTGCGGAGCCGCCTCGTGCCCTGCGCCTCTTGTAATCGCATCCCTTAGACGCTCGGTGCGCGAGCAAGGTTACAGAATGCTGGCTCCCAAGTCCCTCGCGCCCGGAGGCATTATCGTTGGCGCCCATTTAAGAAGGCCCACGGATAACTACCATATGCTGGAAGCAGCGTGAATCCCGCGCCGGAGGCGCAGCGTTTATTAGCCCCGCGCTTCAGCGTGGGGGTTGTGAAATCCAACAATGCCTCGGAGTCCCGTAGGGACGGCGCTAGCGTTCCGCTGCCTCAATGCGATGTTGTCGCCGGCGCCTGACTCGTTCCCGTCGTCGCCGGCTTCTTCTGCGCATTCTGATTATTCTGCGGAGTTGCACCGGGTTTCGCCGGACCATTCGTCGCAGGAGTCGTCGTCGCCGCAGTTACCGGCTTCTTCCTCACCGCTGTGTGGTGCACCACCGGCGGTGTGCACGGCACGCTCACCGGAACAGGCGGAGCCACCGGCCGCGACGCCTGCTGCCGAATCACGCCGCGCAGATCCACCACCTGTTTCTCCATCGCATCGGCCGAGCCCTGCATCCGGTCGTTCAGCGCCAACCGCGCCGTTTCCAGACTGTTCAACGCGCTTTGCAACTGACCCACCTGGTCGTCCGGTGCTACTACCCTGGCCGCCTCTTCCACCCGCAGCAGTACGTCATACAACGCGCCCAGATGCTTGGCCAGCGGCAGCGCTTTGCCCACCGACCCCGGAGCCCCATCGGCCGTCTCCACCAGAGGCGGAACGTTCGACGCAATGTCGTGCTGTATCTGGTCGATGTAGGTGCTCGCCTCGTCCCGCACCGTGCCTTTCTTCCATCGGTCCAGCCGCAACGCCGCCAGAGTCTGGTGCACCGTATCGAGCGATGGCGCCAGCGAAGCGCCAATGGTCGCAGCTCCCGAACCTGGCGAAGTCGTCGCGCCCACTCCCGGCCCGCCCTGCGGACCCGGTCCAGACTGCGCCCAGGCCGGTAGGCCATTAAAGGCAAAACAGAAAACAAACGCGATCGCGACGACAGGGGAAATACGCATGACTACAGGAGAAAAACGCATGGGGTATGCCTTTCTACCGATCGAACGCCGGCAAGCGGCAACCAGGGGCAGGAAATCCGTCAGTCCTTCAATAACTATAAGTTTCTCATCTTAAGGTTGAATTCAATCAGGGCAAAAATGGATGGGCTGCCCAGAGGAAGCCCTGTGCACCATCCATGGTGCAGCTCCATCGCACAATGGGTGGGAAAGAACGAACTCCCCCTCACGCTCTTCTAATCCCTAATCCCTGACCCCTGACCCTGCTTTTCACGCCGGATACGCTCCCGTAATGTAGCCTTCCAGCGCCTGGATCGTGTGCGCCTGGTCTGAGATCACCCACTTCACCAGGTCGCCGATTGACACCAAACCCACCACCTTGCCGCAATCAATCACCGGCAGGTGCCGTATGTGGTGATCGGTCATGATCGTCATGCAGTCGTCCACCGTATGCAGCGGGCTCACCGCGCGAACCGCTGTCGTCATAATCTCGCTCACCAGCGTCTCCCGCGACTGGTGCCCGAGCAACGCGCACTTGCGCGCATAGTCCCGCTCTGAAAATATGCCCACCAGGTTCTCGCCGGTAAGCACCAGCAGCGCGCCAATGTCGTACTGCGCCATCAGTTCCAGGGCCTCAAACACTGACTGCTCCGGCCTCATCGACAGAATCTTCGCATTGCCCTTGCGCTTCAACACCATTCCAATCGTGTCTGTAATCTTCATTGGACCCTCCGTGAAAGGTGCTTCAATTTCTGAAGAAGTGCTTCAACGCATCGGGGCCGCAGTCCGCCGCCCTGAAGTGCAATTGCCCTTGTTCGGCAATGAGCCAATATAGCCGGATTGTGCGCGCCCAGTCCATATCAGAAAGATTTTTCCCACACCATCGGCCCTCTCGGCAACCAAGGGCCACACGCTGGAAGCGCCGCAGAGGAGATTGGTGCCGGGTGACTAGGGTGAGCAGTCGCTCTGGAACGAATGAGGGTGCCCCATCCTCGCTACGTTTTTGTGTTTGTCGCTAGAGTGGGCTCGCAGTACGCCAATAGCCTGAAGAATCCCACCCGACTTTGCCGATAATTACCCGCTCCTGGCGCACAATCATTCCAGCATCGGTTCAAGGCCAGGAAAGCCCAAACGACCTGAGCCACCCCAAGAACCGGATGCACGAGCTGAAAGCTGAGGGCTGATAGCTGAAAGCTGCAACTAAGTCCTTTATTCTCTAATCTCTGTGAGCAAACCCAACAGAATCTAATCTTTAGAGCGCCGCCACCCCCGTAACTATTGATAACAGAGAACTTGCTCCCAGAGACCGGTAGGGGGGAGGGGGTAGCCGGTGGTATGCATCAGTCAGCCAGCCTGGCGTCCCGCCACTGGTGACCCCGATCACATGGTGAGAGCCCCCAACCCAAGCCACAATAAGAAGGACGGGCACCCTTTCCGGGCGCGTGTTTCCGTCTCATCCCAGGCGCGAGGTTTACGAATGGAGCAGACGCTGATCCCTCCGGCGGAGCAGGAAAGGGAACTGTCGAAGGCTGAAGCCGAGGCCGAAATGTCTCCGCTTGCGGCCGCCAGCTCGCCTCAGGCTCGCGCCCTGCGCCTTGAGATCATCGCCGTAGGCCGCAAGCTGTGGGAGCGGCAGTATGTCGATGGAAACGGCGGCAACATCAGCGTCCGGCTCGGCGAGCGCTTTCTGCTCTGCACCCCCACCATGATGAGCAAGCGCGACATGGAGCCAGCCGATATCTGCCTGTCTGACCTCGGCGGCAACATCCTCGCCGGCGACCGCCTGCGAACCAGCGAACTGCTGCTTCATCTTGAGATCTACCGCTCGAGCCCCCGCGCCCGCGCCGTCGTCCACTGTCATCCGCCCAACGCCACTGCCTTTGCCATGACCGGCTCCGTCCCGCCCATCGGACTCATCTCCGAGTACGAAACCTCCATCGGCCCCGCAGCCCTGGCTCCCTACGAAACCCCCGGCACCCAGGCCTTCGCTGAGACCGTCCGCCCCTTCGCCCGCGACCACAACACCATCCTGCTGTCGAACCACGGAATCGTCTGCTGGGCCGACACCGTTTCCCACGCTGAGTGGCTCGTTGAAACCTTTGAAACCTACTGCAAGACCTTTCTGATCGCCCGCCAGATCGGCCGGCCGCTCAAGTTCCTCCCGCCAGACAAGATTGGCGAACTCCTTGAAATCAAACGCCGCCAGGGCCTGCCCGACGCCCGGATGCGCAGCTAAGCCTAGCTAAGGGCGACGGAAAAGCGAAAACTGTGCTACACTGGTTTTGCGCTCAGTGATTTGGCCGTGAGCGGTAGCCTGCCGGAAACAAGGCAGCTTGCCTTTTACAGATATTTCCCCAAGCCCCTACAGCGTAGCCACTTTAGTTTTCCCACCGGGAGACTCTGCCCAGGACCCTGTGTTGGTCAGGCAGATTCGTTAAAGAGCAGCCTCCTTGAATGGAATGGTCGCTCGACACCGGAAGCAAGCGGGATGAGTGGTGCCAGACCGGCAATGAGCCGCCTGGCGTACCAGTAGCGTGTGGCAGCTCCGGGCCCTGGCATTTTCCCTTTAAATGCTGAATGGGTCAGTCCTTAAGAACGACTTTCGGTTCTCCCCTACGCATATCGATAAGCAGGCCTGCGCCTCCAGGTTGAGACGCGCGCCTCGAGGCCCGGTTCCGTGTGCAGGCTCTAGGAAACAGAGCTCCAGGAACTGAAGAAAGAATTATTTTGATCACCAAGTTTTCTGAATTGAACCTCTCGCCGGCCCTTATGGCCCGGCTTAACGCCAACAAGTTTGAAATTCCAACACCGGTGCAGGACGGCTGCATTCCTCCGGCTCTTGAAGGCCGCGACGTGCTCGCAACTGCCCAGACCGGAACCGGCAAGACCCTCGGATTCCTGATCCCCATCGTGGAGATGCTGCAAGGCTCTGCGGCGCGCGGTCCGGCTGCCCATGCTCTCATCCTGCTGCCCACGCGCGAGCTGGCCATGCAGGTGGAGAAGGCGTTTCTTTCCATCCGTTCCAGCTCCGACCAGACCGTTGCCCTGGTGGTTGGCGGCATGCAGGAGCGCGCGCAGCTCGATGCGATTCGTCGCGGCGCCAAGCTCATTGTCGCCACTCCCGGCCGCCTCGAGGACTACATCAAGCGCAAGCTCGTTCGTCTCGACCAGGTCAAAATCCTCGTCCTCGACGAAGTGGATCGCATGCTCGACATGGGCTTCCAGCCCGCCATCGCGCGCATTGCAACCATGCTGCCGCAGACCCGCCAAACCCTCTGCTACTCCGCCACGCTTGAAGGCGCGGTGAGGGAAGTGGCGCACAAATACCTCAACAACCCCGTCCGCGTCGAGATCGGCTCCGTGCTCAAGCCGGCTGAGAATGTCGAGCTGCGCACCTTCGAGGTCGCCCCTGACAAAAAGCAGGAGCTTCTCGAACACCTGCTCGGCGCAGAACAGGGCAGCTTCCTGGTCTTCGTCCGCACCAAGCACGGCGCAGACCGCGTTGCCCGCCGCCTGACCCGCTCCGGCTGGTCTGCCACGCAGATTCACGGAGACCGCTCGCAGGCCCAGCGTAACGCTGCCCTGCGCAGCTTCTCTGAGGGCCGTCATCGCATCCTCGTCGCCACTGACGTTGCCGCTCGCGGCATCGATGTGGCCAACGTTGCGCACGTCATTAACTTTGACCTGCCCAAGGTTGCCGAGGACTTCGTTCATCGCGTCGGCCGCACCGGCCGCGCATCGGCTCGCGGAGTCGCTTCCACTTTCGCCGGTCCCGCCGAGCGCGGCGACCTGCGCAAGATCGAGCGCTCCCTCGCCATCCAGATGAAGCGCTTCCGCGTTAGCTCAGTGGCAGAACACGCCGCATAAGAGTCGCGCGTAACGAAAAAACAGCGGGCGCCCCGGCAACCACCGGCGCGCCCGCTTTTTTTCGTCCACGGGTCCTACAATGGATGCGATGAAATTCCTCGCCGTCCTTCTCGCTTCCGCCCTCCTGCCTCTGCCTTCCGTCCTGGCTCAAACACAGGCTGCGCCCGCTCCCGACAAAACCACCTTCAACATGTCCGACGCCGAGAAAGCCGACGCGTCCGCCCGCGTCCGCACTGAGACCCTCCACGCCTGGGAGGGCTACAAGCAATACGCCTGGGGACACGACTCCCTCAAGCCGCTTTCCAAGCAGCCTTTCGACTGGTACGGCCCCGGCCACTCGCTGCTGATGACGCCCGTCGATGCCCTCGACACCCTCATCCTCATGGGCCTCACGCCCCAGGCCGACGAGGCGCGGCAGCTTATCGACACCAAACTCGACCTCAACCAGGACATCTACGTCAAAGATTTCGAGATCACGATACGCCTGCTCGGCGCGCTCACTTCGTGCTACCAGGGCACAGGCGATCCACGCCTTCTGGCACTGGCCGACGAACTCGGCCGCCGCATGCTTCCCATGTTCGACTCGCCCACCGGCATGCCGTACGAGTACGTCAACCTCCGCACCGGCGCGGTTCGCGGCACCGTGTCAAACCCAGCAGAAGTTGGCAGCCTGCTCATCGAGTTCGGCATGTTGTCGCGCCTCACCGGCAAGCCCGTCTATTACGACAAGGCCAAGCGCGCACTGGTCGAGCTGTACAAGCGACGCTCGGCCATCGGCCTCGTCGGCTCGGCCATCGACGTCGAAACCGGTAAATGGACTGACCCCACCGCCGGCATCATGGGCGGCATCGACTCTTATTACGAGTACCTGCTCAAGGCATGGCTCCTCTTCGGCGACAAGGACTGCGAGCAGATGTGGCGTTCGAGTGAGCAGGCCATCGATCGCTACCTCGCCGACTTTGAGCCGGACGGCATGTGGTACGGCCAGGCGGACATGAATACCGGGCGCCGCACCACGACTCTCTACGGCGCTCTCGACGCGTTCTTTCCCGCAGTTCTCGCGCTCGGCGACGACCTTCCGCTCGCCAAACAGCTGCAGGACTCGAGCTTCCGCATGTGGTCAGTCGCCGGCGTCGAGCCCGAGCGCTTCGACTACTCCAAAATGAAGATCGTCGCCCCGGCCTACCCGCTCCGCCCTGAGATCATCGAGTCAACCTACTACCTCTACCACTACACGCACGACACCAGGTACCTGGCCATGGGCATCGTCTATTACAACGCCCTGGTCAAGTACTGCCGTACTGACACGGCCTATGCCGAGCTCTCCGACGTCACTACCAAAACCCAGGCCGACTCTATGGAGAGCTTCTTCTTCGCTGAAGACATGAAGTATCTCTACCTGCTCTTCGCGCCTGAGTCGACGCTGGATTTCAATGCGGTGATTTTCAACACCGAGGCCCACCCCATGAAGCGGAGCTTGGGCAGGCAGTAGATTTCGCCCGGTCCGACTTGCGCCGGGAATGGTGGAAAAATCGCCAGAAATCCCCTGAGGTCGCCGGCAGCCCCAAACTGGCCTGTTTTTCGCCCTCTCCAGCCCCGCTTTTCGTTGACTCCAGGCCCGAATTCGGGTATTCTGAAGACCTTGCGCGGTGTTGCGCCTGGAGTCTGTGTGTCTGCACCCGGACTCAACTGGTGGGTTCCCCTGGAGGGGTTTCGCTGGAACAGGTAAACGGTCGCTGAACGCAGAATCTGTTCAGCTCAGCCAGAGCCCTTCGAGGGCCAACTCCCGCAGTCCTCACCCGAACAGATTTGTTTGGCAGTGGGTACAGTTCAGCCCGTGCGCTTTTGAGCGTGGGCACATGTCGTTTGCGCGCGAGTTTTTTCAAGATTTGAGGGTAGGAGTCCGATGAGCACCTTTGTTCCGAGCGGCAAGGATATTGACCGCAAATGGTTTGTAGTAGACGCCAGCGGCAAGACGCTGGGGCGGCTGGCCACCAAGGCTGCCGACATCCTCAGCGGCAAGCTCAATCCCCAGTACGTGCCCTACATCGATGTAGGCGACCACGTCATCGTCATCAACGCTGAGAAGATTCGCCTCACAGGCCTCAAGAGCGACAGCAAGGTCTATCGCCGCTACACAGGGTTCCCCGGCGGCCTGCGCGAAGAGTCCTTCACCCGCCTGCTGAACCGGAAGCCCGAAATGATCATCGAGCAGGCCGTCAAGGGCATGCTGCCCAAGAGCAAAATGGGCCGCCAGATGGCTACCAAGCTCAAGGTCTACAAGGGCGACAAGCATCCCCACCAGGCACAGATGCCGGTGGCGCTGGAAATTAAGTAAAGACAGGGACTAAGGGACTAGGGACTTGGTTTTGGCCGGAACAAATCCGGCGGAGAGAGCAGAGAATGGCAGATCTGGTTCAGTATTACGGGACGGGGCGGCGCAAGTCGGCAATCGCCCGCGTTTTCCTGCGTCCCGGAACGGGCGAGTGGAAAGTTAACGGCAAGCCGTTTGAGACGTACTTCGTTACCGAGCAGCAGCGTGCCTCCGCCAAGCGGACGCTGGTTGTGGCCGAGCTGGCCGGCTCCTTTGACGTGGTGACCACTGTGAAGAGCGGTGGCGTTGCCGCGCAGGCTGATGCCGTGAAGATGGGCATTGCCCGCGCACTGGTTGAGTTCAACCCCGAGCTGCGCAAGCTGCTCAAGGCTGAAGGACTGATGACCCGCGATGCGCGCCAGAAGGAACGCAAGAAGTACGGACAGAAGGGCGCACGCAAGCGGTTCCAATTCAGCAAGAGATAGTTGTCAGTAGTTAGTTGTCAGTTTTCGGTTTCAGCGCACGGCTTCGATTGAAGGCTACTGACAACTGAACGCTGATAACTGACAGCTTGGTACCAAATCCCCCGCGCAAGCGGGTTTCAATCCGGGTAACGGAAACGCAGGCCCGGATGCACTTTACGAAGGAG
>Ga0224554_1002317_pt1 | contig 10126 bp, 7 predicted proteins | sample 714S22024metaG_FD_180666 | JGI IMG/M metagenome (GOLD analysis project Ga0224554, IMG submission 180666) | Peat soil microbial communities from Stordalen Mire, Sweden - 717 S2 20-24 | ecosystem: Environmental > Terrestrial > Soil > Wetlands > Peat | place: Sweden: Norrbotten County, Stordalen...
GCCTCCTCGAGCTCTGGGAGGACCACGACATGCTCGGCGGCCTCCAGCAAGGAGACCGCATCTGCCAGAGAGTCCCCGCTCTCGCCGGCAAGCCACTCTCCCGCGGAGCGGTGGCCGTCGGTCTCGAAGGCACCGCTCGAGGCGACACGCAGGGCACACAGCGCCTCACTCGCAGCTGCGAGGTGCTCGAGACGAGAGAAAGAAGCCGACCAGGACCTTCGCGTCCGCCCCGTGCAACAAGGAGGCGTCGAGCTCCCGCACGGGCCGGGACAGGGCCGCTTCGAGGTCCGATCTCGTCTCGCACACGCAGCTCACCTCCTCCGCAGTCATATAGAACATATGTTCGTAAGACTCAACTTGACAGGGATGTGTGTCACCCACGGAGGGGGAGAAAACGGGCCCGGGCAGGGCAAACCGGGGACGGCTAGGCGGACCGGGTGGGCCGGGGACGGTTACGCGGACCGGGCGATGGGACAGGAAAGCCGCAGCGAGTTGTGGGGCTATGACCGTTATTGTTGCCCATCATGGCCGTTCATTACCCGAGCGTGCCGGCACGGTGGAGCGATCGCAGGGAAAGGCACCCAGCTTGGGAGCTGGTGAGCCGCTGTGATTTCATCCTGGTCGGCAGTGCCGTCCTGCTCTCGCTCATTGGCGCTGTCATGGTCTATTCCGCCACACGTGTCGAGCAGATCGCCGCCGGCGGAGACCCGAGGTTCTACCTGAAGCGTCAGCTCGTCTGGCTAGTGATCGGTGTCGTCGTCATGGTGGTCGTTGCACTGATCGACTACCACTGGCTCGAGCAATGGGCTTACGTGCTCTATGGCCTCGTCGTCCTGTCGCTCCTGGCGGTGCTCACTGGTTTCGGCCACGTCTCACTCGGAGCGCAACGATGGTTCGCGCTGGGACCGCTCGATCTTCAACCGTCGGAATTCGCAGCCCTCGCGGTGATTCTCGTGGTCGCCGTGTACTGCAGCCGTCAAGAGACGATGTTTCCTCGAAACCTTGTCGTGGTACTCGCTCTCGCGGCGGTACCGATCCTGCTCGTCTACAAGCAGCCAGACCTGGGGACCGCACTGATCATGAGTGTCGTGCTGACGGTCATGATCGTGACCTCGGGCGTGCGGCTCAGGTACCTGGTCGTCCTTGCTGGTGTGGGCATCGCAGGCTTGGCGGTGGCGATTCACTTCAAGCTGATCCACGCCTACCAGCTCGATCGCTTGCATTCCTTTCTCCACCAGGGCAGTGCAACGAGCGGCGCCAACTGGAACCTCGCTCAGTCGGTGATGGCCATCGCCTCAGGCGGAGCTTTCGGCACGGGCATCTTCCACGGCGCGGCAACGAATGGCGGCTTTGTCCCGGCTCAGCAGACTGACTTCATTTTTACAGCGGTAGGCGAGCAGCTCGGGTTTGCGGGAGGGTTATTGGTCGTCGCGTTGTTTGGGGTGATTGCGTTCCGGCTGCTACGAGCCGCACAGATCGCTAGGGATCCCCTCGGTCGGATGTTGTGCTCCGGGGCGCTCGCGTTGCTTGCCTTCTCGGTCTTCCAGAATGTCGGCATGACGATTGGTCTCATTCCCATCGCCGGTATCCCGCTCCCGTTCGTGAGCTACGGTGGCTCCGCCATGATCGTGTTCTTCGCTACGGTCGGGCTTGTGGTCAATGTCGAGATGCGCCGGTCGACCCGGCGATGAGTCCCATGGGCACCGACGAGGACGCTGTTGAAGCCGACTTGGGATCGGCGTCGATGACTCGCGCCAACGACGACGGTTCGGCATTCGTCAATGACGACCCGGTTGCGACAGAAGCGGCAACGTGGACATCGGACGTCGCCGAGCTAGACGAGCCGGACGAGTTCGCCGAGCTAGACGAACCCGCCGCACTGGCCGAGCCGGACGAGCTCGCCGAGCCGGACGAGTTCGCCGAGCCGGACGAACCCGCCGAGCAAGACGAGCTGGACGAGCCCTCCGACGAGATGGATCTGGCGGTGGACCCGCTGGTCACGCCGCCTGACATGTCACAGATGCTCTACGTCGACGTCGTGCTCCTTCTGCCGGCGACTTACCCAGTCGTCGTGCTTCAGGAGGCGGATCCGCCATTTCGCGAGTTGCAGATCCCCGTCGGCGGGGCCGAGGGTATCGCGATCGGCTACGCGGCAAGGGGACTCGCGACCCCGCGGCCGCTCACCCATGAACTGTTCACCCGTGTCCTCGAGGAATTCGGGATGACACTCGACGTCGTCCGGATCACTGAGGTTCGCGGGACCGCGTTTGACGCCGAGATGGTTATTTCCGGTCGGTCGGGGGCGCGTTTGATCGACTGCAGGCCCTCGGATGCGATCGCTCTCGCACTGCGTCAGCAGGTGCCTGTGCCGATCATGGCCGCGTCGGCAGTGTTGGAGGTGGCCGGCACCGATCCCATGGGCGCGAATTAGGCGGGCGTTTCACCCACCGAGAAGCCACTTTCACCCCGCCGCTGGCCCCTGGAAGTCGGGCGAAAGTCTGTCTGAACTCGTGCCTGCCTGGCCCGTCCTTGGGCCTGGCGTGGCTCTCTTCGCAGGTGGGGGAGTAGTTTGCTGCAGCCGTCAGCTTCGGGCCGAGCGTCTTCCGGGCCGTGTGTCGTCCGCCGCCTTACGATCTTGCCTTTGTCTCCAGCGAGGCGAGAAGGGTGAGGTTTGCCAGGTCTCCCTAATTGGGAGCGCCGCAAGAGCCAGGAGATAGTCCAGGTCACCGGCTGTGAGGACCCTTCTTCATCCAGATCGACTCGTGACATCTTGAACCACGTGAAAGATTTCTCGTCGTCACGCCCGTCAAAATGAGGCCCCCCGTGATTTACTCCACCGATGGCCGGGAGCGGCGAGCGATGACCGATAGCTTCAGCGGATTCGAGACCTGGTACTCAGACTGCCACGCTCGCGTGCTGGCCGTGCTGACTGTCGTCTCAGGCAACGCAGATGCTGCGAGCGAGGCCACAGACGAGGCGTTCGCGCGCGCCCTCGCTCGGTGGCGCCGGGTGAGGACAATGAAGTCACCGACAGGCTGGACATACCGAGTGGCGTTGAACGAACTACGTCGACGCATCCGCCGACAAGAACAAGAAGTGCAGTTGTCCCTGAAGGCCAGCGATGCCTCAAAGGCAGAACAGGATCCTCTCCTCTGGTTTCAGGTGCTCGAGGCCATCAGACCCTTGACGGCTCGCCAGCGCACTGTTCTGGCACTGTGCTATATCGCCGATCTTCCCCAACGCGAAGTCGCCAGCGTCCTACACGTCTCGCGTTCCACTGTCGCGTCGACGCTTGCCGATGCCAAGGCGGCCGTTCTCAATCGCGACAGCGTTCCTATCGACAATTGCGAAGACATGGAGGGTTCCCATGACGCGAATTGAAGATCAACTGGAGATGCTCGCCGCCGCCCCGCCGCTGCGGCCACGGCTTCCGATGAGCTTGCTTGCTCGGCGTTCCTCTCGGATCAGACAGCAACGACTCCGCCGCCTAGCCGCACTCAGTGTTGCCGTTCTTGTTGTGGGCGGCGGCCTCGGAGCAACCTTGGCGCTCGCTGGAGGACCATCCACGATCCGAATTGCAGCAGTAACTGTGCCGTGTCCCAGTCCTTTGGCGGCTGTCACGAACGGAAACGTTGTCTTCGCTCCTGGTCGTTCTCTCGTCTTCGCGGGGACCGTCGTCAGTGGCAGTCAGTCCGTCTACATCGCAGATCAAGTCATTCAACAGCGTGGAGTTTCTTATCCAATTACGAACCAGAACATCCTCGTGGGTCCGTTGACGGTGAGCGTGTCGGAGTACCTCCGCGGGAGCGGCCCCTCGACCGTTCTCGTCGACAATCATGTCTCCTTGAACGGGACGACCCTTGACGTACCTGCGTCTGCCGGCGGATGGGGCTTAATCGTGGGCCAGAAACTCGTCTTCAGCGGCGATCTCGAACCCAACGGTCAAGTCAACATGGACGCATGTGCGACGGTCTCAGGATCACCTTCGGAGGTCGCAAGCATCATCAAGTACACCTATCCATTTCAGCCCGGGACGGATCCGCTGGATGTCTTCTCCTCGTCAGGTGTGCCCACCAGCTCCCACGAGAGCGGCTGAATCGCGCAGACGCCGAGACTTCTGGGTCATAGAGGCACCGGCGGCCGCAAGCGCGTGCCATCACATTCGTGTTATTCGACGGCCTGGCCCGACCGTGACCCCCGGTGGAGTGGACCCTTCGTCAGAAATGCGCATCAGCAGAGCCACGAGGACGTAGTTAGCCAGGAGAGAGGAGCCGCCATAGCCGATGAAAGGCAGCGACACACCAGTGAGCGGGAGGAGACGAACCACGCCGGCCATGATGAAGAACGACTGGAACCCGAGGATCGTGGTGAAGCCGACGGCGGCTAGCTGGGAGAACTCAGAGCGAGCACGTATCGCCGCTCGCATTCCGGCGCCCACCAACAACAAGAAGCCCGCGACAACCGCCGTCGTACCGAGCAGCCCCAGCTCTTCGCCGATGGCTGCGAAGATGAAGTCGCTGTATGCGACGGGGATGTTGTAAGGAGTGCCAAGACCCAGGCCCGATCCCGTCAGACCGCCCCGACCAAGTGCGAGCTCTCCTTGGACAGTCTGATAGCCGTACGTGCTGTAGTGAGTCCAGGGATTGATCCATGCGCCCACGCGCTGGTCGATCAAGGACTTCGCGAACGGCAGGTGCGCGGCCAGGTAGGTACCCGCGACGAAAGCGACGAGCCCACCGACGAAATAGGTCCAACGCCCGGTCGCCACCCACAACATTGCGATGAACATCACGAACAGCAGGAGTGAGAAGCCGATGTCGTGTTCGAGAAGGATGACGAGGATCGACACGACCCACGCGACCGCGATCGGACCGAGAGGACGAAGGTCAGGCAGTAGTCGGTTGCCCACGCGCCGGGTCGCGAGCGACAGCATCTCGCGCTTTTCCACGAAGTAGGAAGCGAAGAAGATTACGAGCATGAGCTTTGCGATCTCGACCGGCTGAAAGGTGACCGGTCCGAGGTGGATCCACAACTTCACTCCGTTCAGCTGTGCTTCGGGCGTTCTCCCGATGTAGGGCGCGAGCGGCAGAACGAGCAGGACCAAGGCACCGAACACGAGCATGTAGCGGTAGCGCTCGAGGTCACGCGACCGGCGGACGATGAGAAGTGTCAGGACGTAGGCGACGACGCCGAGAGCCGTCCAGGCGGCCTGGTAGTGCCAAGGCGCGAGGCGGGTTATCTGCGCAGACTGGTCCAGCCGGTAGATCATCACGAAACCGATGCCGTTCAGCATCAGGACAATCGGCATGATGACCGGGTCCGCCTCCGGGGCGAGGAAACGATTGGCCAGATGCACGGCAAGCGCCAACGCTGCGATTACGCCGATGAACTCCAACGCGTTGGGAGGCAGCACGCCATAAGTGCCGAGGGACGCCAGCAGATACGCAAGCGTGAGCACGACCACTGCAACGAGCAGCAAGCCGAGCTCGCTCCGGCGCCGCTGTTTGACCCTCGGTGCTATTGCGAGGGGCTGCACGACTTCACACGGTAGCGTCTGGGTTGTGAAAGTCGATGTCACAGAGCACGCGGGCCTTGTCACGCGCCCGGACCGCTTCTTCAACCGTGAGCTGTCCTGGATGGACTTCGCGGATCGCCTTGTTGATCTTGCCGCCGATACCTCGCTCCCGCTTCTCGAGCGCGTGAAGTTCTTGGCCATCCTCTCATCAGGGCTCGACGAGTTCTTCCAGGTGCGAGTTGGCGGACTGAAGGACCATGTTGCGGCCGGGCTTCGTTCCAGGTCGGCGGACGGGCGAACCGCCTCACAGCAGCTCAAGGACATTCGGGTCAAGTGCATTCGCCTGCAAGCGCGCAGCGACGAGGTATTCGAGTCGTCGCTCGTCCCCAGCCTCGCCAGCGCCGGCCTTTATCTCACGTCCATCGATGACCTCGACGCCGCCGAGAAAGCCCGTGTCCTCGGCGTTTTCGAGAAGGAGATCTTCCCGGTTCTCACGCCGCTGGCCGTGGACCCGGGCCATCCGTTCCCCTACATCTCGAACCTGTCGCTCAACCTCGCCGTGCTTGTCGAGGATCCGGGTACTCGCGAGCAGCGCTTTGCGCGGGTGAAGGTACCGCCATTGCTGCCCCGCTTCGTGCCGCTCAACGGTGGTTCTCGCTTCGTGGCCCTCGAGCAGTTGATTGCCGCGAACCTGCCCAGGCTCTTCCCGCGAATGGAGATCGGGCGTTACCACGCCTTTCGGGTCACGCGCAACGCTGACCTCGACCTCGAGGAGAGTGAAGCTGACGACCTCCTCGCCGCGGTCGAGACGGAGCTCCGTCGTCGCCGTTTCGGCCGCGCGGTCAGGCTCGAAGTCGATCGGGACACGCCGACAGAGGTTCGCGACCTGCTGTTGGCCGAGCTCGAGCTCGGGACCGACGATGTCTACGAGAGCTCGACTCCTCTCGGTCTGAGCCAGCTCTGGGCGCTGCATGCGATCGACCGACCCGATCTTCATGAGCCGCCCTGGGTGCCCATGACCCAACCCCGCCTTGCGACCGCCGGCGACGGACCCGTCGACCTGTTCTCGGTGCTGCGAGAACGCAACGTGCTTGTTCACCACCCGTACGACTCGTTCACGACCTCGGTCGAGGCGTTCATCACCCAGGCCGCCGACGATCCGAACGTGCTCGCGATCAAGCAGACCCTGTACCGCACCTCGGATGACACGGCCATCGTCTCCGCGCTTGTCCGGGCAGCCGAGCAGGGCAAGCAGGTCGCGACACTCGTGGAGGTGAAGGCCCGTTTCGACGAGCAAGCGAACATCCTCTGGGCACGTCAGCTCGAGCGCGCCGGCGTGCACGTCGTCTATGGCCTGGTGGGGTTGAAGACCCACTCGAAGATCGTCCTCGTCGTGCGACGTGAGGAGGACGGGCTCCGTCGCTACTGCCACATCGGGACGGGTAACTACAACTCCGAAACGGCAAGGATCTACGAGGACCTCGGGCTTCTGACCGCCGATCCGGCCATCGGTGAGGACCTGACCGACTTGTTCAACCATCTGACCGGCTACGGCCGGCCGGTCACCCACCGCCGCATCGTGGTGGCTCCCCAAGGCATGAGGGCATGGATTCTCGCCCAGATGGCCGAAGAAGCGGCGGTAGGGGAGGCAGGCCGCATCACCATCAAGGTGAACGGGCTCACCGACCCGGAAGTCATCGACGGTTTGTACGCCGCCTCGCAGGCGGGCGTCCGCATCGATCTCGTCGTGCGAGGTGTCTGTTGCCTCCGGCCAGGTGTGCCGGGACTCTCCGACCGGATCACGGTGCGTTCGATCATGGGGCGCTACCTCGAGCACTCTCGCATCTTCCGTTTCGGCGACCCTTCCGGTGACCGTCAGGTGCGCTACACGATCGGTTCCGGCGATCTGATGGAGCGGAACTTGGACCGCAGGATCGAGGTACTCGTCCCGGTTCTCGACCCGGAGCTACGGGTTCGACTCGAGGAGACCCTCCAGCTCAATCTCGCCGACGACACCAACGCCTGGGAGCTCGGACCGGATGGCGACTGGGTGCGAGTCGTGCCGGTGCTCGGCCTCAGCGCGCAGCGGCGGCTCCAGGAGCTCGCAGTCGAGCGTGCCCGCAAGCGCCGCTCGCCCGAGTCGCAAGGCTGAGCGCCCCGGCGGTCTGAGCGCCCGGCGATTCGAAACGCCCCGGCGATTCGAATCGAGATCCAGATGCTGTCATGCCTCGGGCGCTACCACGTCAGGCGACGGCCACGGGAGCCGTTCGGGGTCCCGATCAGTCTTGAACTGGTGCCGACGGGTCCGGAGGAGATGCAGGCCCTGGCCTCCGGGGAAGCTGGTCTGGCTTGATGCTCGGTATCACGCCGGACGGTGGAGCGGACGGGTCCCTGGGCCTTGTCATGCCCCCGAGCGCCTCACGACGCTCTTTGAGGCCCGCCCCGCGCCTGACCCGCATGGACAGGTAGGCACCAGCACCCACCGGGATCGGCAGCCAGAAGTTGAACAGGCGCCAGGAGATCACTCCCAGCCACGCGACTGCCGCAGGGACGCCGAAGCCAATCAGCGAGGTTGCGGCTACCGCCTCGACGATGCCAAGGCCACCGGGGGTGAGCGGGACAGCTGCGAGCACGTTCGCCACGCCGTAGGCCACGAAGAGGTCGATGGGCCTGGTGAGATGCCCGTAGGCTGCGATGCAGGCCCAGAGCGAGGCCGCGTCGAACAGCCAGTTCGCGGCTGCCCACGACACCGCGTTCTTGAGCAGGTGCCGATCCGAGCCCAGCGTCCGCAGTCGGATGGCCAGGCGCTGGACGAGCTTCTCCATCTGATCTTCGGTGATCCACGGCACCCGTCGGGCCACCGACTGCAGAGCCCTGGTGGCGTGCGCCTCGCCCCGCGTCAGGGACAGCACGAGCACGCCGAGGGCGGCGAGCAGCACAGCGCCGACAATCGCGACCGTGACGTAAGCGCTGTTGAAACCATGGAGCGGGATCGAGATCACGAGCGCTATCCAGAGCATCCCGTTGAGGACGACGGCCGAACCGATCCCCTGGGTCGCAAGAGCGAAGCCGGCATCGGCGCCACTCACCCCGTTCGAGGTGAGGAGCCTGTAGCCGAGCCCGGTGCCGCCAGCGGTGCCTCCGGGGATCACGTGGCTCACGGCGAGCGTGGACAGGTCGATTCGGAGCACCTTTGAGATGTTCGGCCCGTCCTTTGGCAGCACCGACTGCGTCAGGCGCCCGTATGCGAGAAGCGCTGCAGCCTCGAGAGCCAAGCCGGCGAGGAGCCACGCGACATTGACGCGACCTAGCTGGCTCAGCGAGGAACGTGCCTTGGAGTGCAGGAAACTGGGAATGAGGACGTACTCGATGAACAGCAGGAGGACGAAGAGCGTGATCCCATGGCGCAGCGGCCCGGGTATCCATCTCAGCAGGTTGTCGTGACGGCGCGGCGCGGTCACGCCGGCAACTGCGCCGTCGACCTCGGGCGAGTCGGCCATCTCCACATGCTTGCAGGCGCGACCAGGTCGCGGGGAGAGCCTGACGATTGGACCCCGTTTCCTGGAAGAGGAGTGACCTGCGCCGGGGTCCGTCCCGGCTCGGGTTGCGGCTCCGGGGTCACCCTTTGGCGCCCCTGCATGGAGTTGACTTGTGCCAGTGCCCGAGCAGACAGTCCACCCGGAGCTCGATCCTTCCAGCAACCAGCGCGCGCACGACCTTCGGGTGGCGCGTACTGCGTTGATCGTCACGGGTGTCGTCGTGGGCGCCGGCATAGGTCTCGCTCTCCTGTGGCGGCTCCGGGTCGTCGTCTTGCTGATAGTTGTGTCGTTGTTCCTGAGTGCGCTCTTGCACCCTGTGGTGAGTTTCGTGGAACGCCGAGGGATCCGCCGGGGAATTGCGACCGTCGTCGTGTTCTTCTTCTCGGCGGTGATAGCGGCAACGGTGGGCTATGCGCTCGTGCACCCGGTCTACGAGTCCGCCACGAGCTTCGCGAAAGAACTGCCGAGCCTTGTCCGCCAGGCGCAGCAGGGCAAGGGGCAGATCGGGCACCTCGTGAAACGACTGGCCCTCGAGAGCTATGTCAAGAAGAACGTGCCAAGACTCGAGACCCTCATCAGCGGTCTTGGCCGCCCGGCCCTTGCCATCGGCAAGACGGTCGTGAGCGGGGTCGTCGCGCTCGTCACCATCGGGGTGCTGACCTTCTTCATCCTCCTGGAGACACCCAGGATGATCCGCGGCGTGCTCGACTGGATGCGGCCTGAGCGGTCAGTTCGTGTTCGCAAGATGCTGGGCGATGTGGGCCAAGCCGCGGCCGGCTACATGCTGGGCAACCTCGCGACTTCGATGATTGCCGGGGCCGTCATCTTCGGGACGCTGCGGTCCATGGGTGTCCCCTACGCCGGAGTGCTCGCGATCTGGGTAGGCATCGTCGACTTCCTGCCGCTTGTGGGCGGACTGCTCGCCGGCGTGCCGACCGTGGCCGTCGCTCTGCTGCACTCGTTGCCCGCAGGGATAGTGACCCTTGCCGTCTTCCTCATCTACCAACAGGTCGAGAACCACATCCTCAATCCGGTCGTGATGAGCCGGACGGTGCGGTTGAACCCCCTCTGG
>Ga0224554_1002325_pt1 | contig 10105 bp, 11 predicted proteins | sample 714S22024metaG_FD_180666 | JGI IMG/M metagenome (GOLD analysis project Ga0224554, IMG submission 180666) | Peat soil microbial communities from Stordalen Mire, Sweden - 717 S2 20-24 | ecosystem: Environmental > Terrestrial > Soil > Wetlands > Peat | place: Sweden: Norrbotten County, Stordalen...
CGCTCAACACCAACTTGATGGCCGCTTCGGCCCGCTCCGGATCGGTGAAGTAGTTCTTGAACGGCGCGCCAATCAACTCATCGCGCGTGCAGCCGGTCAGCATCTCCATCTGCTTGTTGACGTCGGAAATAATGCCGCGCGGATTGGTCGTCATCAGCGCGTCAATGTTGGATTCGATCAGGGAGCGGGTGTAGAACTGCTGATCGCGCAAATCCTGATCGAGCTTCATGCGATCATCTTCGACCTGTTTGCGCGCGGTATTGTCGGTGCTGATTAACAGGTAGCCGATGATGGCGTTTTGAGCGTCCCGCAACGCCGTGACCGAGACGACCGCCGGGAAGCGGCTGCCGTCTTTGCGGATATAGGTCAGTTCATAGATGTCCTCGATGTCGCGCGAAGCCTTGAACACCAGGGCCTCGAAGCCCGGCATAATCGGGGTGGCCAGCTCGACGCTCAACGCCTTGGCGCGCGCGATTACTTCCTGCGGGTCGGAAATGTCGGCCGGGGTGATCTTGTTCATCACGTCGGCGGCCGCGTAGCCCAGCATGCGTTCGGCGCCGACATTGAAGATTTGAATGACGCCCTTGGCATCGGTGGCGATGCTCGAAAAGTGGGTGCTGTTGAAAATCGCCGTCTGCAAAGCTCCCGCTTTCGACAGGACGTCTTCGGCCCATATGCGCTGCGTGATGTCGCGAATGTTGCATTGAATCACTCTTTGTTCCCCGGCTTCACACACGTTGCTGACGAACTCCACTTCGATCCGCCGCCCGTCGCTGGTTTCCAGCGGCTTGTCTTCGTAGCGGATGTGTCTCTTCTGCTGTAGTTCCGCGAAATTGGCCTGGTTGGCAACGATGTCCTTGAAGAAGCCCAGTTCCCAGACTCTCTTGCCGAGGAAGGCCTCGCGCGAGTAGCCCAACAACTCGATCAGGAACGGATTCACATCCAGGACCATCCCGGTCTGGGTGTCGAGAATCAAAATCCCATCTTGCGCCTCCTCAAAGAGCCGGCGATACCGCACCTCAGAAACTCGCAAGGCCTCTGTTGTCTTCCCCCTTTCCCGGTAGAACCGGACGCGCTGCTGCCGCCGGACCAGACCCACAAAGGCCCCCGCGCCGAGGAACAAAGCGCCGGTCATGAGGGCCACCTGCCAGAGTTGCTCCCTCATTGGCTGGTATGCTTCCGTGGCGTCCATGCGGGCGACCAGCGACCACGGCGAATCTGGAATGGCGCGCAAGGCCGCCACCGCCGGCACGCCCCGGTAGTCAACCCCTTCCATGAAGCCCTCCCGGCCCGATGCGGCCTGAGCCGCGGGCAGCGCGACGCGATCCAAAGGCAGGCGCAGGTTCAGCGCGGTGTTCGTCTGGAACCGAAGTTCATTCAGAAAGACGGCCTCGTTGCCTTCCGGGCGGACGAGCAGCGTCTCGGCGGTCAGGCTGGCTGTCGGCCAGCGTTTGATGAAGGGATAAAGCCAGGTTTCGGGATCAATGCGCAGAAAAACAACCCCGAGCGGCCTGCCGGCATCTTTTTCATCGAAAATCGGGACCAAGACGCCCAGATGGATCCGCTGGTCCTGTTCACCGCGATAGAAGTCCTGAATTGTCATCTGGCCTGAGCGCAGGACCTCTGAAATGCCCATGGCCACCGAGGCGGAAACCGCCGGCAGTCCGGCGGGCAATGACAGGCGAGTCACGCCTTGAGCATCCAGCAGGAGAACCTCGCCATAGTAGGGCCGGTATTTTCCGATCCATATCTCAAGCTGGCGTTGGGCGTCCGCGTCCTCCGGCTTTTCCAGATAGCGCCGCACCAGCGCGGCAAAAGGGGCGTTCTGGAAGAATAGGGAGCCATCCTCCAGCCGCTCCTTGCGATACTGCGCCAGATCCCCCGCCTTCAAGTCAGCAATGGCGGAGAGTTGTCGCTCAATCCCGGCCCTGAATTGCTTCTCGTAGTTCCGGGAATAGAGCCAGCCGGTAACAACAATGCCCGCCGCCAGCAGGAGGAACACCAGTAGAAACGCAAACCTGGCGCGCTGTCCCGACACTCGATTGGTTTTCAGGGGCAAGTCTGTCGCCAGCCTGCTTTCCTGCACACCGCCGTCGAGAATGCCAGTTTTTTGCCCCATACCAGTTCCATGTTTAATTGTTCTTGGTCTTGTTTCGTTTTCAGCTTGGCGGTCGTCGGCGCGGGGAAAAGTGGCTTAACCGGAATCCCTGGCGGCAGGTATCTGCGTCTCGATCTTGGCCAGCCGTTCTTCAAGCTTGAAGACGGTGTCCGAGAGGTGATCTTGCTGGTGATGGCTGAAAGCCGGGTGATGGACCCACCAATCCACGCCGATCTCCTTGGCCTTGTCCACAGAACAGATCAGCAGCCGAATCTGGATGGTTAGCAGTTCGATGTCCACGATCTTCACCTTGATATCGCCGGCGATGACGATGCCTTTGTCCAATATCCGCTCGAGCAGGTCGGCCAATGTCGCCCCGCTGGTGGAATGTTCGATGTGTCGTTGCGTAGTCATAGAGGTCAGAGCAGTTTGCCCAGCGGGCCGAGATCGAGGTTTAGGTCTTCTTCCGCCAGGCCGAAATCTTTCCGCAGCCGCTCGATTTCCCGGGCCTGGTTCATGAGCGTCACGCCGAGCCGCTCCGTCTGGACCGGGGTGAGGGTGCCGCCTGCGATGCGCCGCAGGGCTTGACGTTTCAGGAGTTCGTGCAGGACCTTCATCAATGTCAAGACCAATTGCCCCAGCCCATTTTTTTCCCGGTTGGAATCGGCGTTGGCGATGGCGCCGGCCATGAGTTTGGTTCCTTCGCCAAGGGCGCCGGAAGGAAGCGCCCCGGTCTGGCCCGCCGAGGGCAATGGTAAAGCGGCGACGGGCGGTGGCCTTCCTGCCTGGCTGGCTGGCCTTTCCTCTCTAGGCGTGAGCCGCGGGCCGCCGCGCGAATCGGGGCCAGGTTGCGGCCCGGCGTTTGCCGGAGTGCGTTCCCGTCCGCTTTCAACGGAAGTGACAACCAGTTGCAACCCCAGGTAAATCAGGTCCACGTCGGCCACCGACAACGTCACCTCGCCCAGCGCCACGACGCCGGTGTTCAGGACGCGATCCAAGGCTTCGCACAAGGAAACATGCCGGGTTGGCTGGGGGCAAAATTCACGCATGGTTCAGTCCTTTGTGGCTGGGGCGGCATAGAGCAGATGGCCGAGTTCGCCCAAATGCGCCAAACCGCGAGGTTCCCCACGCCGATAAACCACGACTTGCGCCGCGGCGGGGAACGCCTGCCGGATTTTCTGTTTGATGACGGTCTCCCGGCGCCGCAGCGCGGAGCACAAGCGGCAGTCGCCGGGAGGCGTGGCCAGATTGAGGAAGAGCACCGGCGCGTTGACCTGCATCCGCTGGCAGGCGGCCAACAGGTCTTTGGTTTCTTCAAAGGCCATGTCCGTGAGGATGGCCACGCCGTAGAGAGCGCACCGGGCCGGATCGGCCAGCAGCGCGCGCAGGCGTTTGAGCGCCTTGGATATTTCCACAAGCCGTTGCGACACTTTGGGCAGGCGAAAAATCTGTTTGTATTTCAGGAACAGGCCAAAAAAGACCTTCAACCAGCAGTCAACCAACTCCGGCGTTTCTAAAAGCCGGATCAGATGCCCCGTCGGCGCGGAGTCCAGGACCAGGGTGTGGTAATGGTGTTGATCGCACAGGTCCATCACCTGGGTGAGGGCCATGACTTCGTCCAGCCCCGGCGGCGAAAGATCCACGATTCGTTCCATCGCTTCCCGGTCGAAGGCCAGGTCCGTTTCTCCCAAGAGCGAGCGGAGGAAAGACTGCAATTCCTCATTGTAGAGTCGCTTCAGCGCGCGAAATTCGGCTTCGGCGTCAAGCTCCAGCGCCATGAGGCCGGGACAAATCCGTTTTGGAGCAGGGCCGACCGGCGCTCCCAGACAGTCGGCCAGCGAGTGAGCGGGGTCGGTGGAAAAAAGCAGCACCTCGCAGGCGGGCGAGTCCTCGGCCAAACGCACACTGGTGGCGCAGGCCAGCGTGGTCTTGCCCACGCCGCCTTTGCCGGCGAAGAGCAACAACGATTTTGCCCCGGGCAGGCGGGCCGCCGTTTCCACCTGCGGATGGTTCGGGGGAACCGGCGCTTGAGGACATACCGGCCTCCGGGTCAGGCGCGTCAATCCTCCCCAGAACGCAAGCAGGCCCCCGGCTCCACAAACTTCCTTCGGATACAGGGGCACACCCCAACAGGCATAGGGGGACAAATCGTGGCTGTTGAGCATTTCGCCCAAGATGCGGCTTTGCTGGATGCGTCCGTCCGCGCAAACCGCGCATTCATTTTCCGGAAACAGCCGGTTGACGACAATGTCGTTGACCGGCACCTGCGCGCGTTTCAGTTCCGCCAGCAGGGAGCGGGTTTCGCTGAGGCTCATCTCTTCGGCCAGCATCACCGGCACAAAGCGGCAGTGCCTGGAATCCCGGAGCAGGGCTTCCATCTGATTGACTGATCCGGCCAGTTTCTCCAGGAAAGAATCAATATCATCCCGATTTACTGCGCCGCTGAATAGCTGTCTCATGTAGCGGTGTTTGGCCAGCAGGGCGTCCAATGCTCCAAGCCAATTGTGGAACAACGCGGGCATGGCCAGCAATCGGAGGGTGTGGCCGGTGGGTGCCGTGTCCACTACGATGGTTTGGTAACGTCGGGCGGCGACCCAGCCGGCGATTTCCAGCAAAGCCATCAGTTCGTCCAACCCCGGAAGGGAAAGGTCCAAAAAGCGGCTGATGTCGTAGTGGTCGAGAAACGTCCCCCGCGAGGCAATCGCGTAGAGTTTGGGACCGTGCTGGTCTTTGAAGGCCGCCAGGCATGCCTGGGCGTCCAGTTCGGTAACCTGCAAATTGAGCGGCGGCGTGGACCCGGCCAGACAGTCCAGGACCGAGTGGGCCGGATCCGTCGAAACCAGAAGAAAGGCGCTTGCAGGAGAGGCTCTGGCCAATTGCAGCGCGGTCGCCGTGGCGCAAGAGGTTTTTCCGACTCCACCCTTGCCGCCGAAAAGCAGGAGTTTGAGTCCCTGCTCCACCAGGAAGGATGGGACTGGCGCGCTCATTTCGACGGCGCCTTTCCCCACTCTTTTGTCTTGTGGGATTCGTTCAAGCGCTCCTCAATCCGGTCCAACTGGTCCAGCAACTCCTTCTCGCGGGCATTGAATTCCGCTTCCGCAATCCGCCCGGTTTCCAGCATCATGTACAGCTCGCTCAAGTTAGCGGTGATGCGCTCCGGTTCCGCCGCTTCTTCTTGTTGGATGGCGTGTTGAATCTGGCGGGCCGCCCAAATGGTGGCGCCGACGGGTGAGAACAGGATTTTGTCGAGGATCAGCATGGGGCATCCGTTTCATTCACGGCCGTTGAGTTTGAGGTCCATCTCCACGAAATTGTGCGGCGCCCACGGGCCGTTGAGATCAAAGGCGTAGTTGTTGTCAAACAGGCCGGCCGCCTGGAAAACCGCCTCCTCCAATTGCTTTTGCTCGTCGCGCCCGGCCAGACAATTGAGATTGGCCACCTCGTTGACATTGCGCAACGGCGACCGCTTGATTTCCGCGCAGCAGGGCCCCAGCGCCTCCTCCAGCTTGTCCGAGTAGGTTTCGCGGTCCTCGTTCAGGATGCGGTCGAACAATTGCCCCAGCTCGATTCTGTCCTCCTGCCGCGGTTCCCTCTGGTTCCCCAGCAATCGGTCGCGCGCGGCCCGCAATTCGGGATGAGTGTCAATGAAATACTCGAAGATGTTTGGCACGTCCCACCTCACGCGCAAGCCCATCTCGATTTTCCCGGCCACCCGCTCCAGTTGTTCCAAAATCTCCTTCTGGTTGCGCGAAAGCAGCCGCTTAACCGCTTTGACATCGTTCGCAACGGTGCCAAACGCCATCGGCAGGACGGTGCTGTCCAGCATCAGCCGCTGGAGGACTTCCTTGTGGGCCGCCAAATGGGCGCGCTCCGGGCGGAGTTTTTGCCGCGCACAATCACTGACCACCGCCGCCACGCGGCCATTGCTGACGCTATAAACGGCGCCGCCGTCAATTCCGGCGACATCGTAGGCGCGGTCCTTGCCGAGGGCCGTGATGGCATACAGGTACTCTCCCCCGGTGAGCGTGGTTTCGGGCATGGCTCAGTTCTCTTGGAGGGCCGGCCGTCCGACGATCCGCGCCAGCTTGACCGACTTGATTTTGCCATCCTGACACTTGATTTCCATGATGGCGTTGCAAACATAGCACCGGAGCTGGCCCGCGTAGTCCTCGTACGCGTCGTCCAGGTCCACTTTGAATCCGCAGGAAAGACAGTTAATTTTCATAGCTTGTTTTGGTGTTCCTTCGTTGTTTTTAATCCGCGAGGATTTGGTCAATACTTGAATTTGAATCCGCCGGCCTGGGCCACCGCGGGACAATCCCCGACTGGCCGGGAGAAATGGATCGGCCGCCGGGCCGGACTGCTGCCCGCTTCCTTGCCCAGGCGTTGCAGCAGGACCTCTTTTTCCGATTCCACCGTTTCCAGGCGGGCGTTGACGTTGTCCAGCCGCAGCGTCAGATTTTCGCGTTCCGTTTCGCGCCGGAATCTTTCCATCTCCAGGGCGGTGATCGCCATGTAAGCCTTGTAAGGGACGATCACTTGATCCGGCGCGCCGGATCGGGTGTGGATGTATTTGACACCGCGAATTATTCGTTTTGGAGGAGGCATTGGTGGTTTCCTTTCTTTATGGAATTGCGCGGGCACGGGCCGGGGGAAAGTGGCGGGATGCAAGCCGCCGTGGCGCGCAGCCCCCCGAGCAAGGCTTCCTCCACCTTCTGGGGCATGATCGAGCAGCCGTCGCGAGTGACCTTGGCCGATTCCGAATTCAGGACATCGCGGCAGGCCCATTGGAAGATGGAATCCTCCGGGCGGGCGTGGACGCCGCGCAACTTCAGCACGCGGGCGATGGCGATGCAGGCGCGAATGGTCGGACGGCTGTTGTTGACCCCAACGTGCCGGAGCTTGCGCACCAGGTCCACGATGATTCCCGCATCGGTTTGGCCTATGCCTGAGCGGGCGATGGTGATCTGAACCTCCGTCTCCCGGTCGTAGTGTTCCAGTTGGATGGTAATCAAGCGGTCCATCAAGGCGTCCTGGGTCTTGTGTACTCCGGCGTATTCTTCCGGATTGGAGGTGAAAATTGCGCGGAACTCGGGATGCACCTGCAAGTAGCCGCCGTCGGAGTGGCGCAGCTTGGGCAGATTGAGGATGCGTTCGGAAAAGATGCTCAGAAAGGGATTGTTGGCTTCCGGCCGGGAGCGGTTGAATTCGTCGTAGATCAGCGTGTCCCCGTTCTGGCAGGCGGTCGTCAGCCGGTTGGCCAGCCAGAGGGATTTCATCTCCTCCTCGGTTTTGACAACCGAATGGATGTAGTTGTCAACGAGCTTGTGTTTGCGGTATCCGCTGTCCTGGCCGACCAGGTCCGAACTGCCGAATTCATCGTCCCCATGGATCAGCGAGACTGGCCGGCCCAGTTGCGCGGCAACATGGAACGCCACCGTGGTCTTGCCGGTGCCGGCGGCGCCGGCGAAATGGATGGGATAGCCCGCTTGCAGGTAGGTCAGCGCGCGGATGGCGATCTGTTCTACAAAGGGCGTCGTCACAAACCCGTTGCTGGGTTCGGGCAAAAAGGTGTCGGGGGTGGTTTCCACCCGGTCTTTTCCTGGCGGTTTGGATTCACGAGCATTCATGCGGAGAGGCAATCGTTTTTATTTTTATTGTTGTCTAAGAACACCGGGACCGGCCGGCCAGAACGGCCTCAATGACCAATGGTTCCCCAAACCCGTCCCGTGCGCACCCAACCCATCCCACTCATGGAATCCCTACCACCCACCCAGCTCAATCATTGAGGCCAAACTGTCCTGATAAACGCCGGCGCTGCTTCTACCGTTTCTTCTTCTTCTTCGCTTTGGGGGCCGGCTCTTCGGAAGGCTCCTCACCCCGAAAGGTGGCCTTCAAGACCGTGGACGCCGGCCGGGCCGCGGGGCGGGGCTCCGGGCTGACCCCATGCCACGCCTGGTGGGCGCAGGCCAGATCATCCCGGAAATCACCCTGCAACTTGACCACTGTTTGCCGCAACTCGGTCACCGCCTCCTTGACGCGCGCGACGAATTCGCCTAACTCGGCCTTGGTTTGTTTTGTCATGTCGGATCGGGCCGCTTGGAAGCCGCCCACCATCTGGCTGACCGCCGCCTGCATCTCCGCGCGGGATTCGGCGAGGCTGCCCATCAAGTTCGCGCGGCTGTCCCGCAACGCGGCGATCTCGCCGCACAACCGCGTCATGTCATTGGCTAAATTATTTGTCATGGTAAAATCCTTCCTGGTTCGAGGATTCCTGGTTGCACTGTTGGGTCAGGCGGAGGATGGAATCAATTCTCCGCCCGACGTTTGCCGCCCTGCTATGCCGGGGCTGCCGCGGTGGCCGTCAGGCCGATGGCCTCGGCGTACTTCAAGTAGGTCTCCACGGACGCGATAACTACACGCGCCTCGATGGACACCAGTTCAATTCCGACCAATGAAACCTTGGCCCAAACATCAATCACGATGCCCTTGTCAAGAATTCGATCCACCACTTCCGCCAGACTCGAAGAATCTGTTGATTTTGTGACTTTTGCCATATTCGTTTTTTGTTTTTAATGTTTCCCTTACTCAAGATTCTTCCAGACCATCTGGAATCATCCTCATCGGTAACTATCGCATAAGTCATGCCATGGCTGAAATGGGGCTGTCTCGGAGGCTGGACGCCGCATTCACCGGGCGTTCCGATGGTTTTTATATTTGGCAGCGGCCTGCCGGCGGTCATTTAGGGAATTGGTTCCAGGGAGTTGGTTCCCTGTCCCGCGCTCCCTATTGGCGGGGGCGTATGGGAACGGGAATCGCCAGAAAAGAACGCAGCGCGGCCAGCCGCAAACCAAGGAACTGAACCCGAACTTCAGGGAGTCCACAGACGAATAGACCTCAAGACACCAAGTCGGGAAAAACTCTTTGCGCCGTCGCGCCGCTGCCTTTGCGTTATAAATTCCCGTGCTTCCGATCCGAATCGGGACGGGAGAAACTTCGCGAGAATAAATGACTCGTACACATGCCTGTGCCGGGAACACAAAGGTGATTTTTCTGCACTGCAATCCGTCAGAGTCATTCCGTTTCGCGAAGATTTTTACCACGGATAGCAGGGATGCGCACGGATGATGGCAATCCAGAAGTCAGAGTGCAGAAATCTTATCCGTGAAATCCGTGGTTCAATTCCTTTGGGTGCGGCTGGCCGCGCTGCGGTCCTTGCGTTCTTTTGTGGCGGACGGCTCATGCTCCTCTCACGGCGCCCCATGCGCCGCCGCCAGGTCCGCGATGACCCTGAGGATTTCTTCGTGCAGGAACGGTTTGCTGATAAAGGCGGAAATCAGTCGTTCGGCCTGGGACCGGGCCACCGCCGATGCTTCGTTGTTCAGATACCCGGAGACGATGACGAAGCGCAAGAGGGGGTCCAGCTTGCGCAAGCGCGCGGCCAATTCCAGTCCGTTCATATCCGGCAGGGTGACATCCAAGAATGCGAGTTGGAACCTGTGAGTCTTCATTAAGTCCAGGGCGGCCTGGGCGGTCTGGGCGGTTTGACAAGACAGCCCTTTGGAAGTCAGAAGCTTTTCCAAGGCCCAACACAGGTCCGGCTCGTCGTCCACAATGAGGTATTCCCGGTTCATCGCTCCGCTTCAGGCATTAGTCCGTGCTCAGGTCCAATCGCACGGTGAAGACGCTGCCTCGATCCGGCGCGCTGTCCACCTCGATGGTGCCGGCGTGCTGTTGGACAATGGCATAGCAAAGTGGCAGGCCCAAGCCGGTGCCTCTTCTGCCGTTGGACTTGGAGTAGAACGGATCAAAGATGTTGCCCTGGTCCGCCGCGGCGATGCCGTGCCCGGTGTCGGCCACCTCGACGCTGACCTGGTGGAGGGCCGTCTGGACGGCCATCCTGAGTTGGCCCCCGGTGGGCATGGCATGGATGGCGTTCAAGAACAGGTTCATGAACACCTGTTGGAGCATGTGGGCATCCCCATGCACGAACGCAGGAGCAGCGGG
>Ga0224554_1002326_pt1 | contig 10102 bp, 6 predicted proteins | sample 714S22024metaG_FD_180666 | JGI IMG/M metagenome (GOLD analysis project Ga0224554, IMG submission 180666) | Peat soil microbial communities from Stordalen Mire, Sweden - 717 S2 20-24 | ecosystem: Environmental > Terrestrial > Soil > Wetlands > Peat | place: Sweden: Norrbotten County, Stordalen...
CGATGAGGGCTGGGAGAAGATCGAAAAGCTCCTCGGCATCGGCAACATCGCCGACCCCGAGAACTGGGACCTCAAGCACCACGTCGAGGTCGCCATCAAGGCCCACCACCTCTATAAGCGCGATGTCGAGTACGTCGTCAAAGAGGGCGAAGTCATCATCGTCGACGAGTTCACCGGACGCCTCATGCCCGGCCGCCGCTGGTCCGATGGCCTCCACCAGGCCGTCGAAGCCAAGGAGGGCGTCTCCATCCGCAAAGAGGACCAGACCCTCGCCACCATCACCTTCCAGAATTATTTCCGCCTCTACAAAAAACTCTCCGGCATGACCGGCACGGCCGAAACCGAGGCCGCCGAGTTCGACAAGATCTACAAGCTCGACATCGTTGTCATCCCCACCAACCGCAGGCTCCTACGCCTGGAAAATCCCGACGTCGTCTTCCGCACCTCCAAGGAAAAATACCTCGCCGTGGCCGACGAGATCGCGCGCCTGCACGAGGTCAAGCAGCCCGTTCTGGTCGGCACCACCTCCATCGAAAAATCCGAGCTGCTCAGCGACATCCTCAAGCGCAAGGGCGTACGCCACGTCGTCCTCAACGCAAAGTTCCACGAGAAGGAGGCCGAAATCGTCGCCCAGGCCGGACGCCTCGGCATGGTCACCATCGCCACCAACATGGCGGGCCGCGGCACCGATATTCTCCTCGGCGGCAACTCCGAGTTCATGGCCCGCCAGGACCTCGTCAAAAAATCGCAGGCCCGCGCCGTCTCCGCCGCCGAGGGAGCCATCTCACCCACCGCCGGCCCCGGCATGAAGCGCTTCTACTACGCCAGCCAGGAGTTCGAGACCACCAAGGAAGCATGGGACGCGGCCATCTCTTCGCACCTCGAAACCGCGCAGGCGGAACACGAATCCGTCATCGCCGCCGGTGGCCTTCATATCCTCGGCACCGAGCGCCACGAATCCCGCCGCGTCGACAACCAGCTTCGCGGACGCGCCGGCCGCCAGGGCGATCCCGGCAGCTCGCGCTTCTTCCTCTCGCTCGAAGACGATCTGATGCGCATCTTTGCCAAGAGCTGGGTCGGTCCGCTACTGCAAAAGCTCGGCATGGAAGAGGGCGTCCCCATCGAGAGCCGCATGATCTCCAACCGCATCGAGGCAGCGCAGAAGGCCGTCGAGAGCCAGAACTTCGAGTCGCGCAAGCACATCCTCGAGTACGACGACGTCATGAACAAGCAGCGCGAGGCCGTCTACGGCCTCCGCCGCCAGTTGATGGAGGGCGTCGATCAGAAGCAGCTCGTCGCCGAGGACTACGTCTCCACCATCCTCTCCAACCTCCTCGACGAGCACGCGCCGGAGAAGCAGCACCCCGAGCAGTGGAACCTCACCGTCCTCTTCACTCAGCTCTTCGATGTCTTCGGCATCCGGCTCGACCAGGGCCCCGACGCCATCGACACCGCCCTGCTCAATCGTCACGAACTCGGCGAATCCATCTTCGCCGCGGTCCGCGCCCGCTACGACCTCAAAGAGCAGATCCTCGGCGCGCCGCAGATGCGTTACCACGAGCGCATCGTCATGCTCTCCGTCCTCGACGGCCTCTGGAAAGACCACCTCCTCGCCATGGACCATCTCAAGGAGGGCATCGGCCTGCGCGGATACGCCCAGCAGGACCCGCTCGTCGCATACAAAAAAGAGTCCTTCGAGATGTTCGAGCAGATGATGATGCAGTTCCAGCAGGACACCGCGCGGCACCTCTTCCGCATGCAGATCATCGGCCACGACGGCAACCCAATCGAGACCGTCGCTCAGATGCAGGCCGCGCAGGCCCAGCGGATTATCCCCGACGCAAACGCGCAAAACGCGCTTCCGTTGCAGCAATCCGGCCCGGAACACGCCCCCGTCCCCATCCACACCCGCGCCCCCTCCACCACCATCGACGAGCTGGAAAAAGAATTTCAGCGCAAGAAGCGTCGCGAACTGGAACAGGCCCGCGCCGTCAGCTCCGCGGAGGACGCCGCGCCCGCGCAGCGCGTCACCGGCGAAAAAGTCGGCCGCAACGACACCTGCCCATGCGGCTCCGGCAAAAAATACAAAAAATGCCACGGCGCCGCCGCCTAAGCCAATTGCAGGGTGTAGATCGTCAGAGCGTTTTCGTAATTGCTATAGATCAAGAATGAATTGTCATTCTGAGCGCAGCGAAGAATCCCCGCATTTCGCCTTTTCTGAAACTACATTTCTTACGAGTCGTCCATCGGGCTCACCGCGCCCTCGGATGCGTCTCGTCATACACGCGCTGCACCTGCGTCGCCGTCAGGTGCGTATATCGCTGCGTAGTCGATAGCCGCTCATGCCCCAGCATCTCCTGGATCGCGCGCAGGTCCGCGCCCTCCTCCAGCATGTGCGTGCCAAACGCGTGGCGCAGCGTGTGCGGATGCACATCCGACGCCAGCCCCCGCGCCAGCGCAATCCGCTTGACGATTCTCCCAACACTTCGTGTTGTTAATCGACAGGCTCCGCGCATCCGCAGGTTCGTCACCAGCGGCCCGTCGGCCACCAGCGCCAGTTTGCCCGCCTCCCTCAGCCGCGCCTCGCGCAGCGGCAGAAACGCGCGCATCGCAATCGCCGCCTCGTCGCCCAGCGGAACGTAGCGCTGCTTGCGTCCCTTGCCCTTCACCAGGATCGCGTCGTTCTTCCACTGGATGTCCGCCATATTGATTCCCACCAGCTCCGAGTTGCGAATCCCGCAGCCATACAGCAGCTCGAAGATCATGCGGTCGCGCGCAGGCCACGCCGCGGCCTCGTCCTTCGCGCCCGCGCCCGCCTCCATCGCATCCAGCAGCCCGTTCACCTCTTCCATGCTGGGCACGCGCGGCAGGTGTTGCGGCAGCCTCGGCGTACTCACCAGCAACGCCGGGTTCTGCGCAATCCTGTGTTCCTTCGCCATCCACCGGAACCACGACCGCACCGCAGCCAGCGCGCGCGCCGCGCTCGCCTTCGTCAGCCCGCGCTCATACAGCGTTCCCAGGTACGCGCGGATGTGCAGGTGCTCCACCGCGCCAATCTTCGCCCCAGCGCCCAGCGTCTCGCCAAGATACGCCGCAAAGTTCCCCACCTCGCGGCGATACGCCCGCACCGTATGCACCGATGCGTTGCGTTCATTCTCCAGCACGCGAAGAAACTCCTCCGCCAGCCTCTCGAACTCGCCCCGCTCCGTCCCCATCTCCGCCTCTGCCTTTGCTTCTGCCGTTGCTTTTGCTTTTGCTTTTACCAACAACCAGCAACTAACAACCAACAACCGTCCTTCTCTTCCCCCTCGGATGGTGTTCCCGCAGCACCTGCTTCAAATGCTCCATCGCCACATGCGTGTAGATCTGCGTCGTCGCAATATCCGCATGGCCCAGCAGCCGCTGCACGCTTCTCAGGTCGGCCCCATGCTCCACCATGTGCGTCGCGCAGCTATGCCGCAGCATGTGCGGACTGGCTCGGTGAACACTCCCGTCCACGCTGACCGACGCCGCCCTCACCATCTCCCACACCCACTGCCGCGTCAGCGCGTGCCCGCGGTTGCTCAGAAACAGCGCCCGCTGCCCCATTAGCGCCCGCGGCCCACTTGTAGCCCGCTGCATCCCGCCGTGCGCCAGCGACGGTCTCCCGCGCCGGATGTACTCGTCCAGCGCTTCGACGGCTCTGCGTCCCAGCGGAACAATCCGCTCCTTATCGCCCTTGCCTCGAACCTGTGCCCGCGCCTGGTCCAGGTGCAGGTCCTCTTCGCCCAGCGCCACGATCTCGCCCACCCTCAGTCCGCCTGCGTACAGCAGTTCCAGGATCGCGGAATCGCGCAGCGCCAGCGCCGCTGCATCCCGTCCGCCGCCCTCTGTCTGCGGAGTGCGCGCCGCCGCTCCCAGCCGGTCCAGCATCTCCGCCACCTCGCTCTCGGCCAGCGACTTGGGCAGCACCTTCCAGCTCGCCGGCGTCTCGATATTCACCGTCGGGTCGGCATCCGTTCTCTTGTCCAGCAGCAGCCAGCGATAGAACCCTCTCAGGCAGCTCAGCTTGCGCGCCACTGTCCGCGCATCCACATGGTTCGCCCTCATCCGCGCCATGAAGTCCTTCACATCCGCCTCCGCCGCCGTCAGCAGCAGCGCGTCCCGACGCTCCACCTGCTCCGCAAACTGCTCCAGATCGCACGCATACGCCTCGCACGTCGCCGGTCGCATCCCCTTCTCCACGCGCAGATAGTCCATGTACTCATGCACCAGCCGCGCGTTTCCCGCAACCTCCGCCTGCGCAGGCACAGCAGACTCTGCACCAGGCTCATTCGCGGCCTGCACGCGCGCGTACTCACGAATCGCCGCACCTCTCCTCATGCCTCAATTATCCGCGCCGCCCGCCGCCCCGCCCTCCCCATCCGCGCGCCCCGCACCAACCTCGCCAGCATCCTCCTCGATACCACTCCCACTGCTAAACTGAGTGCAGCATGTTTGAAACCCTCAGCGACAAACTCCAGCGTTCCTTCAAGGCCCTGCGCGGCCAGGGCACCATCACCGACGAGAACATCAGTGAAGCCCTGCGCGAGATTCGCATCGCCCTCATCGAGGCCGATGTCAGCCTCTCCGTCGTCAACGATCTGGTCGACCACATCCGCGCCCGCGCTCTCGGCACCCAGGTCACCACCGCGCTCTCGCCCTCCGAGCAGATCGTCAAGATCGTCCACGACGAGCTCATCGCCCTCCTCGGCAAGGACACGGCGCGCTTCCGCACCAGTTCGCAGCCGCCCAGCGTCGTTCTCATGGCTGGCCTGCAGGGCGGCGGCAAGACGACCACCTCCGCCAAGCTCGCCGCATGGCTCAAGAAGGCGGGCCATCGCCCCATGCTCGTCTCGGTCGACGTCTATCGTCCAGCAGCGCGCCAGCAGCTCCGCATCGTCTCCGAATCCATCGGCGCCCAACTCTACGAAGGCACGCTCGACCCCGCCACGCAGCATGGCACAGCCGACGTCCTCCGTCTCGCTCGCGAAGCGAAGCGCGAGGCCGCCAACTTTGGCTGCGACATCCTCATCGTAGACACCGCCGGCCGCAACCAGATCGACGCCGACCTGATGGACGAGATGGCCGCGCTCAAGAAGCTCCTCAACCCCTCCGAAATTCTCTTCGTCGCCGACGCCATGACCGGCCAGGACGCGGTCGCCTCCGCCCACGCCTTCCACTCCCTGCTCGCCCTCACCGGCGTCATCCTCACCAAGATGGACGGCGACGCTCGTGGCGGCGCGGCCCTCTCCATCCGCCACGTGACGGGAGCACCAATCAAGTTTTTGGGAACAGGCGAGCGCCCCGACGCATTTGAGCCCTTCCATCCCGACCGCATCGTCTCCCGCATCATGGGCATGGGCGACATCGCCACCCTCCTCGAACGCGCCGAGGAGAAGCTCGACCGCGGCAAGGCCGAGAAGTTCGCCTCCAAGGCCCTCTCCGGCGAAGGCTTCTCCCTCGACGACTTCCGCGACCAGCTCCGTCAGATTAAAAAGATGGGATCCATGAAGTCGATCCTCAAGATGCTGCCCTCGGTCGGCCCCTTCGCCGGCATGGCGCAGGCCGCCGAGAACGTGGACGAGAAGCAATTCAACCGCATCGAGACCATCATCGACTCCATGACCGCCCGCGAGCGCCGCGACCACGAAATCATCAACGGCAGCCGCCGCAAGCGCATCGCCCGCGGCTCCGGAACCACCGTCCAGGAGGTCAACAACCTCCTCCGCCAGTACGCCCAAATGAGAAAGATGTTCAAATCCATGGGCTCCGGCGGCGGCCTAAAGGCCCAGCAGCGCATGATGCAGCAAATGCAACCCCGCCAAAAATTCGGAAGATAGCGCATTAGTATCGATACAGACAGGATCGATCAGTTTTCATAAACGGTGTATAATCATATACTCCAGTTTGAATTGGCAGTTACAAACATACTTCAGATTATAGCGGTGACAATTGTTCGACGAGAGAACTCACTTCTACTGCAGTTTCGAGTTAGGATTTGAGGGAGAACTAGGCTGGTCTGAAACCATCAGGGTCATTAGAGACTGGCTTTCCCAAAAATTACAGAACTGGTCCGCAACCGCGAATCTCGATGGGGACTGGTTCGTTATTGGAGATGAACAGCCTCATTATTTCGGTCATCATTCAATAGATGTCGCCGCATCAGCACAGAGTGATAATGAACCGCAACTGTGGTCTCTTGCATACCAACACGACGATGCCAGTTGGCATTATCGTAAGTGGAAGACAGAGATAAGTCTGTCAAAGCAGAAATCACAACTGAGGTTTACTCTACGCCTCAGCCATTTCGTATCTGGCGATTGGGTCGGGAAAGAGCCTGCTCTACCAACAAACACAATTCCAGGCGTCGTGACGTCGTTTGTGAAAGCTGGGAAAGCTTTGAGTGGTGGCACCCCGTTATATACGGTACCTATTTCTGTAAAGAGCGGCCACGCTAGTCTATTCAGACTTTTTCTGGAATCAGATCAACGTGAACTTCCAATTGTTCTTATATCTAAGAATGCGGATGGAGAAACACTAGTCAAACCTAGAGTTCTCGCAAGAGCGCTTACATCCATAGCCTTCGTTTGTGAGGTCCAGGATGCTGAAGCCGATTATGCACTGTCACAGGTCCTGCCGCAGAACTTTAGAACGTTCGGAGGCGCTGTTCGACTGTATCTTCCGGGTGTCAATATCGCAAAGCCATCGGATAGCTTCCGACATCGATATTTCCGGTTTGATGATAAGGAACAGGAGACGGGCAGTGTCGAAGCATTGATTGTACGAGCTGCATTGCGTCGAGTTGCACTACAACAGGATCGAAGTTTAGTGGCAGTCCGTGAAGTTCGATTACGCAATTTAGTTTCACTCGCGAGAGCAAAGGATGACGTTTCAACCTTAGTATCCGCGCTTCAGGAGAAGGTAATTAGACTTGAAAAGGTCGAAGATGAACAGTACAACGAGTACTGTGGTGTCGTTGCAAGATTAGAGTCATGTGAAGGAGAGCTAAGGGAAGCTAACGAAGAACTGAAGCAGAAAGAGTTTCAAGTTGTAGTACTCACGAGTGCTCTCAGCGAGAAGTCAGAAACTGTTCAAGAGGAATCACCTTTCCAGATCTTCAAATCCAACATTGAAGCAAAGCAGGTACAAATCCCCATAATCTGCATCCGGAGCAAGCAGGATCCAAGCTTCATAGAAGCAATCGCAGAAAGTTTGAAGGTAGAGCCATCAGAACTACAAGATTATTTCGAAGAGGAGATCAGAGAATACTCTTCAAATCTTATTAAGAATTTGATTTCAGCGCATTCTGGAAAGGTGGTACTTTATGCTCATGCACACCTTAAGTATTTTGCGCCAGAAGGCAAGAAAGATTTCCCTGAGTTTTTCGCTGGTGCAAAAGTACGTGACTCCGTGAGTCGCTTCATTCAATGGATAACGTGATCCAAGTGCCCCATCCATCGCGCCCTCTGCGATGAGGCTGCATCGCCCCTGAGCGCAGTCGAAGCTCGCGACCGCCCCACCCAACTCACCCCTCATAAACCTCGCTGCGATGCCCGGTCCTCGTCCCGCTGGGTGCCCCATCTTCGCGCCCGCATCTGGGCGCTAAGGTGCGATTTGCGCCACCTCTCCACACCAAATTAATCCGGCAAATCCCCAGCACATCGGCAAAAACATTCTTGAAACTTCCAGCGTCCTCCTGCATCAATATGACTTGAAATACAGACCTGGGTGGGCTCCAAGGTGCATAGCGCAAGCTGTTGAATCTTGTGGCCCCATTTTTTCGCCCAGATGTCTCTCGGCTGCCTTTGTGTGCCCCGCCCATGCCGGGTACCCCACATCTCGCCTCTTCGCCGCGCGCCTCGCGCCACAAATCTACCCCCAAAAAATAAATCCAGTAAAAACCCCAGCAAATTCACGTGTCAAGCCCATCGACCCTCCAAAATCCCCCTAACCAACACCCCATCAATCACATACCCCAGAAAAATAGTTGGCATAGTAGTTTCCCTCCACGGCGTATACTTAAATCAGGTTGCAAAACCAAACAGACCCGGCCAATCGCCGGGCCTTCGCATTTAACCCTCAACCGTCACCACGAAGTCCAGACTGAGTCCAGACTCAATCCAGACCAAGTCCAGACTTAACATGCCTTTTTTGAACATCATAGGACTTTTATGGGGGTATACCCCCCCCCACACAGAGAGGAGCCTCAGCACCTGCACAACCGCAACCGGTCGGATCTTCGCCTTTACTTATAACTTACAACTTACAACTGCCTCTTCGCCTTTCATACGTCTCACGCGCTTAGCGCGTGCTTAACCTTCATTTTTTGAATACTTTACGCTATTTGCACCCGGGGGGGTACTTCATGATTAGCAGTTCTGAGATTGCCCTGCTGGGTGCCGGGCACATCCGATGCACTAGACTGGAGCGATGCGACTGACCCCGGTCTTCCTGCTCTCCGCCACCGATGCCGCCCACTTCCCTTCCGCGGCTCGGACCTTCGGCGCGCCCGAGATCGCCTTCCTCGGCCGATCCAACGTCGGCAAATCGTCGCTCATCAACGCCCTGCTCGGATCGAAGCAGGCGCACACCTCATCCACTCCCGGCCGCACACGCGCCATCAACTTTTTCGCCCTGCACGAGGGAGCAGGCGACAAGATCAAGCCCCGCCCCACCCTCATCTTCGCCGATCTGCCCGGCTACGGCTACGCCAAGATCTCCCGCTCCATCTCCGCCGAGTGGCCCACCTTCATCGAGCCCTATCTCGCCGAGCGCGAGACCCTCGCCCTAGCCGTCTGCCTGGTAGACAGCAACATCCCGCCCCAGCCCAGCGACCGCCAGCTCATCGACTTCTTCCGCCACACCCAGCGCCCCTTCCTGGTCGTCGCCACCAAGTCCGACCGCCTCTCCCACAGCGCGCTCGCCAAGAGCCTCGCCGCCCTGAAGCGCGAGCACGAAGTTGACGAGGTCCTCCCCGTCTCCGCCAAATCCGAAGCCGGCACCAAAGCCCTGTGGCCCCGCCTCCTGGCCGCCGCGGAATAATTCCGTTCACTCGCCGATCTGCTGCCGCTCATCTTCCGTCAGCCACACCCAGCGTCCGCCGCCTCGCGCATCGCGCAGATACTGCGCAACGCGCTGGATCCATCGCCAGCGCACCAGATCGTCGGGCGGAAGAATCGCCAGCACCCGCTCATCCAGCGCACGCAGCTCGGCGGCATTCGCCGCAGAAAGATAAACCTCCTCGCGCCGCTTGCGTGACAGGATCATCCTGCGCCTGACGAGCCGTTCGCCATCCGCATCCACCATCGACCGTAATCCCATCCCAGCCGCTTCCAGCGTATGAATGCTCTTGCTCTCGAGGATCGCCTGCGCATTCTGGTTCGCTCCGATCAGAAGAAGATCGGGCAGCACGCCTCTCTCCACCATCTCGCGCAGTGCTGCGTCCCCCTCCGCAATCAGCCCCACGCTGAGTGGCCGCCGCACCCGCACCTCATTCTTCAGCGCGCGCAGGGCCTCATCCAGCGTGTTCACCACAAAGTCGAGTTCGCCGCGCCGCATCGCCGCCTTCACCGCTGCCGCATCGCCATCGACAGCCAGCGTCGCTCCGCCCGCAATGCTGACGGCGGCCGGCACGCCACTCGCCGCACAGCCCTCGCCGCAGCACAGCACCAGTCCCCCGCCCCAATCTTCACGCACCTCGACCAGCTCTCCATACAGGCGCAGCGTCTCCAACTGGTGCTCGCTGGCGTTCGCGCTCGGCATCCACTTCCCTCCTATAAGAAGAAGCCCCGCAACGTTTCGGTTGCAGGGCTTCGTCCAGGGTCTAAAGCAAGTTCAGTCGTTTATCCGCCGTAGTAGTCCAGACCCAGATGCGTGATCAGGTCCTCGCCCATGATGTGCCGCAGCGTGTTCTTCATCTTCATCGACTGGATGAACAGATCGTTCTCCGGATACACGCCCGGCGCGCTGTCCGGCGCCTTGAAGTAGAAGCTCAGCCACTCCTGAATCCCCAGCCCCTTCAGGCTCGGAGTCCGCGCCGCAAGGTCCATGAACAGGCACAGGTCAAGCGCCAGCGGCGCCG
>Ga0224554_1002328_pt1 | contig 10096 bp, 10 predicted proteins | sample 714S22024metaG_FD_180666 | JGI IMG/M metagenome (GOLD analysis project Ga0224554, IMG submission 180666) | Peat soil microbial communities from Stordalen Mire, Sweden - 717 S2 20-24 | ecosystem: Environmental > Terrestrial > Soil > Wetlands > Peat | place: Sweden: Norrbotten County, Stordalen...
AAATCCTTGCTTCTGGTGGCCAGCGCGTCGCCCGCCAGCTTGACGACCGCGCGATGGTCGGCCTTCTTCTTTTGGGCCAGGACCATGTCGCCTTCGGGCAGGCTTTCGTCGTCTTCCCTGCGCGCTTCCTTGATCTGATCGAAGACCTTGTCGTAGTAGAGGTCCGCGCCCGATGGGTTCTCTCCTGCAATCGGCGTAAGCAAATCCTCACGCAGAGGCATCTTGAGACTCCTTTTCCGGCGCTTGCCATTCCACACTGCGAATCTGCAGCAGCGGAACTTCGACCCCATCGATCAGCATTGTCTTGGCCCCGAAAGGAATTTCACCGAACTTATCGTCCGGCTCCCAAGCCGATTCGCGGCCGAGGTGGACGACCTCTTCCGCGTGGCGCGAAGAGAGAGGACACAGAACTGGGATGAGCACTTCGCCAAGTTCTTGGAGCCGGAAGTCGGCGCTGGTCTCGACCCGGGCCTGCGCCCAGATCAGGTCGCGTAGATTGGCAGGCGGCTCAATCACGAGCTTGCGCAGATAATGGACTGGAATCCAGGTGTAACTGCCGGCCAGAAATACCTCGAGGTTGGCTCCGATGCGAGGATCGGGATCGCTGAACTCGCCGAAGGCGGTCCCGTTCCACACACCGCTGTGAACGGCGCCGTCTTCCAGGGGGGGCGTCTCGTGGTTGGCGAACATGGCTTGCCGGGTGCGCTCGGCGTGCAGCGCACTTCGGTAGAGCAGGGTTCCCGCGGCAGCCTCGGAGTTCGCTCCCGCCAGAAGATCCAGCTGCTTCTCTGCCCGGTCAAATTCCCCGGCAAACAGCAGAAGCTCGAACAGGAACGTACGGCGCTTGGCGTCGAGTGGATTGGATCTCAACTCGTCGCCAAGCGCCTTGATGGCCTCCCGCAGTTTTCCTTCGCGGTACAGCGCAAGTGGTGTCATTGTTCCTTAGGAAACCTTGCCGGCCTTGAGGTCGTAACTCACCGACCCTGTAGCTGTGAGAATGCCCTGATCGTTCTGAGTGCTGTACTCGATTTTGATGGTGTTGTAACTGAACGAGACGCTCTCGGTCGGATTCTCGCTGGACGCGGAATCTTGAAGCGAGGTGACAAACAGTTCGCCAAGACTGATCTTGAGATACGGCTTGCCGCCCGCGCCTGCCTTCGTCGCACTCAAAACGCCGGTCTTGATGTGGGTTCCAGAGACCAGCGCCTTGAACAGCGGCGGACTTGACTTGTCATAGTGCTTCATGAAGCTGATGTCGGCAAGGTCAACCTTGCCTGCGCCAGAGCCACCCGTTCCTGCAACCGATGAGTGCTGGTGACCACCCCAACTAAAGGAGAGAAGCTGGATTTGCTTCTCGAAGCCGGTGGTAACTGCCTCGCCTTCAATGCCGTCGAGTTTCAGATAGTAATCAACTGCCATGTCAGAGTCCTTTCGTGATCGGCCTGTTTAGCAGACCTGTTGGGGATTGAGGGTTCAAGAGACAGGATGCGATCTACTTGCCAGCCGGCTGGGGAAGATCCGCTACAAGCCTCAAAGAGACAGTGAGTTCATCCAACTGGAAGTGAGGACGCAGGAAAGCCACGGCACGCAGCGCACCTGGTTTTCCGGCTACCTCCATGACCTCAATGCGCGCTTCGCGCAAGGGCCTTTCAGACTTTGCGGCGGGCGACGCATTATCGTCCGCGATCACATAATTGGCAATCCACTGATTGAGGAACAGTTCGGCCTGGGAGCGGCTCATGGTGCTGCCCAGCTTGTCGCGCATCATCGCCTTCAGGTAATGCGCAAAGCGAGACATGGCCAGCATGTACGGCAACTGGGCCGAGAGCCTGGCGTTGGCATTGGCCTCGGGCTTGTCGTAGACCTTGGGCTTGTTGGCCGTCTGCACACTGAAGAAGGCGGCATAGTCCGTCCCTTTGCAATGCACCAGCGGCACAAAGCCCTGATCTGCCAGTTCCTTTTCACGGCGGTCGGTAATGCTGACCTCGGTGGGGCATTTCAACGCCACGTCGCCGTCGTCGGTGCGGAAGTTATGGGTCGCCATGCCTTCCACAAGGCCGCCGTTCTCAACGCCGCGAATCGAAGCGCACCATCCAAACTTGGCAAAGGACTGAGTCAGCCGGGCCCCTAGAGCGTATGCGGCATTGCCCCACAGGTACTTGGTGTGGTCCTTGCCGTCCACTCCCTCTTCGTAGGCAAACTCATCGATCGGCCTGGTTTCCTGCCCGTACGGCTCGCGCATCAAAACGTGAGGCAGAGTGAGGGCCACGTAGCGGGAATCGTCCGAAGCGCGGAAGGACTTCCACTTGGCATATTCGGTGCTGTCGAAGACCTTTGAAACATCGCGGATGCCGGTCAACTGCGCAAAGTCGCTGAGGTTAACCATCTCAGGCGCGGCTGCCGAAAGGAAGGGCGCATGAGCCGCGGAAGCAACCTGCGAGACCTTTTCAAGCAATTCCACATCCTCGCCGCCGCGGCCGAACTCATAGTCGCCCACCAGCGCGGCAAAAGGAGCGCCGCCGAATACGCCGAACTCCTCTTCATAGACCTTCTTGAAGAAGGCGCTCTGATCGAATTCAGGCGCGCGCTGCAAGTCCCTCAGCAGATCCTTCTTGGAGACATTGAGCAGCTTGATCTTGAGCATGTCGTTGGTTTCGCTCTGGTCAAGCAGGTGCTTGATGCCGCGCCACGTTGCCTCGAGCTTTTGAAAGGCCGGGTGATGCAAAACCTCGTTCAGTTGCAGCGAAATCAGGCGATCAATATCGGCAATGCGCGCTCCGATGGTTGCCTCGGCATCGCGGCTGAGGGTCATCTTGCCCTCAAGAACCTGGTTGACAAACTCCTTCACCATGTCCTTGCCGCGCTCCTGGGCGATGGTGTCCTGGCCAAACCGTCCCTGAGAGACAATCTGGTCCAGCAGCGACGTTTCTGTAGTCGTTGTTTCGACGGCCTGAGCCGCCAGCGGATTCGCCGAGCTACTCATGTTTGTCCCCCTCTGCCTTGCCACCCATCTCGGCTTTCAGCTTGTTCAATTCCTCGGTCTTTGAGACAGCGTCGAACAGTGCCTGATCGAGCTGATCGTTGCCCTGCAAGCTGCCGCGCAGGTTGGACAGCCTCGTCCGAAGGTCCAGCAATTCCTTGATGGGACCTACCTGTGCGGCTACATTTGCGGGTGAAAAATCGTCGAACTTTTCAAAGTTCAGATCGACCGCTACCTGACCCGCCCTGGGGTCGGAACTCAGCTTGTTTTCGACGGAAAACTTCAGATGGGGCGACATGCCCTTGAGCACGCTGTCGAAGTTGTCAGGGTTGATCTCGACAAACTTGCGATCCTTCAAGGCTGCAAGCGGCTTTTCGGGCTGTCCGGTAAGATCGCCCAATACCCCCATCACGAAGGGCAATTCCTTCATCTCGATGGCGCTGCCAACCTCGACGTCGTAAGTGATCTGCACCCGGGGCGCCCGGACGCGACTCAGTTTCTGCTGGGTACTCTCTCTAGCCATATTGCTCCTGGAATGCGGGGAAATGCGGGATAAACCGATGCATCCAAAGAAACCACAGGACGGGGACCGCTGTCCAGAGGAATCTTTTGACAGCCTCATATTACCCTAACCCAGGTAAAGATGAGATGTTGCGCGAAAATATTTTTCGTTCTTTCAGGTACCTGTGCGACCATGATCGTGGATTCTCCGCCTCCCCCTATGCGGTGCACAGCCTTCTGTTTGGACACGCTCACGGCTAAGCGGGTAACATCACATTTCAGCCGAGGTTGCTCAGCCCATGCGACAGCTTCAACCCGTCATCTGGTCAAAAGGCACATTCCTCTCGCCTCAGCACCTGCAGGCGCAGGAGCGCTTTGTTGAAGACAGCGCCCGCTTCTATCTTGATTCGCTAAACGCTCGCTCCTGGGGTTTTCGTGAGATTCAGATCGATACCAAAGCCCTGTCGGAGGGCAGGCTGGCAATTACCCGCGCATCGGGCATCTTTCCCGATGCCATGCCGCTGGACATTCCAGCCTCGGAGTACCCGCCGCCGGCGCGCTTGCTCGACGAATGTTTTCTGGATGGCCGCCAAAGCTGCATGTTTTACCTTGCCGTGCCCGAATATCTGCAAGGCGGCATGAACGTTTCAGTGGATCGCGGCCGAGTGAGCACCCGCTTCCTGGCGCAACTTCTGATGGTTCGCGACGAGAATACAGGCAGCGGCGAAAAGCCCGTCCAGGTGGCGCGCAAGAATCTTCAGATTCTCGCCGAAGGCGAAAACCGCGAGGGGTCCGTGGTGCTGGCCTGCATGCGCATCCTGCGGTCTGAAACAGGCACTTATCAGGTGGATACCGCCTATATTCCGCCGCTCATCGATATTCATGCCCACCCCACCCTCAAGCGCATCCTCAGCAATATGGTCGAGCTGCTGGTGGCGCGCGGCAGCCAGCTTTCAGGAAGCCGCCGCCAAAAGAACCAGTCGCTTGCCGACTTCAGCGCAGCCGACGTGGCCAACTTTTGGCTTCTCTATACGATCAACAGCCATCTTCCCGTACTTCGCCACTATTTGGAATCGACCAATATTCAGCCCGAGATGCTGTTCAACGAGTTCTCAGATCTGGGTGGAGCGCTGACCGCATTCTCAAGCAAGATCGCACCCAGAGATCTTCCGTCTTATAACCACGAACAGCTCGGCGCTTGCTTCGGCGAACTGGACCGCCTGATCCGCGTCATGATCGAGACCGTGGTGCCCAGCAACTTCGTCGCGCTCCCCCTCAAGATGGTCAGGGATACGATCTACGCCACCTCGATCGACAAGGATGCCTACTTCGAGGGTTCCCGCTTTTACCTGGCCATCTCGGCCGACGTCCGCGATGCAGAGCTTATTGAGCGGACGCCGCAATTGCTGAAGGCATGCTCCGCCACCCAGCTTGAGACCCTCATCCGCAACGCCCTGGCTGGCTTGCGCCTTCAGTATGTAGCCACGCCGCCCCGGTCCATTCCGGTGAAACTGCGCCACAAGTACTTCGCAATCGAGGCGTCGGGTCCCATATGGGAATCGGTGCAGCGCGCCCGCAACTTCGCCGTTTACGCCCCCGCCGACCTCCTCAATCCGCAAATGGAACTGATCATCCTGCTGGCGCAGCCAGCCTGATGCCTGTTGCCGGCTAGGGTTTCGGGATTGGTGAGAGATCAAGGGCGGGGCGCCGGGCAGCTTTCCCGGAATGCGGCGTTCCTGCACCCCGCCGCTATCATGGGAGGATATGGCTACACTCAAAGAGCTTTTGAAACCGCTGGCCGAGGACGGCGCGGCGCTGACGCGCGAGCAGGCGGCTGGCGTGCTGGAAGAGATCCTGGCCGGCGGCGTGCCGGAGGTGGAAACTGCGGCTTTGCTCACCGTGCTTGCCACGCGGGGCGAACTGGCGCCGGAGCTGGCAGGGTTTGTCGAGGTCATGCGCAAGCGCGCCACACCGCTGCCCTTTACCGATGCCGAGCGTGACGAACTGGTAGACGTGGTGGGCACTGGCGGCGGCGGACCGCTGACCTTCAACATCTCGTCAGGCGCTGCGCTGGTGGCCGCCGCTGCCGGAGCAAAAGTGGGCAAGCATGGCAACCGGGCTGTCACCTCGCTGTGCGGCGCGGCTGACGTGCTTGAGGCGCTGGGCGTGCCTATCGAACTGGGCCCGGAGCTGGCGGTCGAGTGCCTGCGCGAGACCGGATTCATGTTCCTGTATGCGCCGCTCTATCATCCGGCGATGAAAGCCTTGGGGCCTCTGCGCAGGGCGCTGGGGTTCAGGACGATCTTCAACCTTTGCGGACCGCTGACTAACCCCGCAGGAGCCCGCGTGCAAGTGATCGGCGTGCTTGCGCCCAGCCGCGTGCTGCTGGTGGGCCGTACGCTGGCGGCTCTGGGAGCAAAGCGGGCTTTTGTGGTGCACGGAACCGATGGCATCGACGAGCTGACGACAACCGGTGAGTCGGTAGTGGCGCGGGTTGAAGAGTCCGAGACCGGCGGCGAACCTACATTGAAGGCCGCAAAGATTACACCTGAGATGGCGGGGCTGCCGCGCGCCACGCTCGATCAGTTTGTAGGCGGCGACGTGACGACCAACGCGCGCCTGCTCTACGACGTGCTGACCGGCATTCCCGGCGCGCGGCGGGATATCGTGCTTCTGAACGCGGCGGCGGCGCTGGTGGCGGCGGGGCTGGCCGGAGATTTGAAGCACGGCGTTCGGCTTGGGGCCGAGGCCATCGACTCCGGCCAGGCGGCGGCGACGCTGGAAAAGCTGCGGCGGTTTGGGGCGATGCACGGGAAGCCATAGTAGAGTGCCGGAACAGGCGCGCGACTGCGCCCCCACCCGGACTAAAGCTTTCTTAACTCATGTGTTAACCAAACTCTGGGTGCCCCATCCTTTCCGCGTTCTTTGCGGAAAGGGTGGGATAGCACAACGTCTCATTTCGACCGCCAACACCAAGGCCGGGAACGTTCCAAGCCGCATTTCCATCCATCGCCGCTAGCGACATCGTGCCAGCCTATTTTGCCGGAGCAGCCGTGCTTGCCTCTTGTCCCAGCGGCAATTCCGCAGTTCCAATTCGCCCCGTCGCCGACACACGGACGGAAAACCGGACCCGTACCGCCTTGGGGTTGTGATCGAGCTTGCATGGAATATTCAGGTCATGCAAATACCTGCCATTGGGGGGCGCAGAGGCCGGCGCGTTGATCTTGATGACTTTCGCATCCCGCTTCAGCTCTTTGCCCTTCTTGTCGAAGGTGGAGGTCATCAGGATCAACTCGGTACGGCGCGGTTCCGTTTCGGTGGCAGGCATCCACGCCAAACTGTGGCCGTCCACATGCACCGTAAACGAATCGGGATCGGTGGCCGACTGGGTTGGCGTGATGGAAACGGCATCATAGACCATATTGCTGGTATCTGCGGAGAGGAGGTCTGAGATGAGCTGCTTCGAGGGATTCACCGGATCGACCCGCCGGGGACCAAACTGCAGGTAATAGCCCTCCCGCGTGACGACTTTCAGTCCCGGACGGTCAACCGTGACTTTGATTTTGCGGAATTTCTGGGGGTCCTGCAAGCTGTTCGCCGGCCGGTAAGTGAGTGTGTAGAAATTGGCTCCATCCTGAATGGCAGTCTGGATCTCCATGTCCACATCGTTGCGTCCGTAGAGGGTGCGGCCACCGGTCGCCGCGGCCAGTTTGTTGAACTCATAGTTTCCCCCAAATGGATCTACCATCGGGTCGCCGCCGTAGACGCCCGGATCGACCATAACACCCGCCGGATCGATGGTATAAAGCGTCACCCGCGCATCCCGCAAAATGTTTACGCAATCCTGCACGGAACTGAAAATGCGGTTCTCCGTGTCGATGGACCAACCGCCCTGGGCACGGCGCGACGGAGGAAAGCCCCGGCCGATCCAGATCATGTTCTTATGGCCGGGATGGCCCATCACTGCCTCGGCCACACGCCGCAGCGTAACGAAGGCCGTGGTGTATCGCTCGGCGACCCAGCCTCCCGTGGAAACCTGCCAGGGAGCCACCGCAAAGTGATGATCGAGAGCGGAGATGATCTCATCCTTGTTTTGCGTGTAGTCGTGCAACACGGCGAATTTCTGCAAACTGACCGCGATGAGCATCGTCGGCGTAATGAGTTTTGCCGGCTGCTTCTCGAGATATTTCTTCAACGAGTAGCGCGCAAAGGCCATATCTTCAAATCGGGTATTGAACTCGTCGAGCAGCACGATATCGACAGGAGCGCGCGGCGCCAGGCGATCCAGATCGGCCGTGGAGTCGATGGTCACCTCCGGACTGGGGGTATGCGTGCCCGTCTCTTCAAAGTTGAGGATGGTCTGCGGCTGGCCGACTTCTTCAACATGAAAGTCGTCGCGCTTCAAGTCCTTGACGACCGCGCCCTTGGCATCAAGGACGACCGTGTCAAGCACAACCAGGCGCGTTGTCATGTGGATGGTAAATGTGCCATCGGCGTTCCTTACCGGTTGCGCCGGGTTTGGAGCTTGTGCCGGCGAGGATGGCGCGCCTGGAGCTGCCTGCGAGGCCGGCGCGACTGGCGCAGTAGGTGCAGCTTGCGCGGCCGGCTGCGAAGGTGTTCCCTGTGCCGCCGGCTGCGGCTGAGCGGGCTGGGTGGTATCCGGCTGTTGTGCGGGTAACCCAGGCATGGCAATCCCGGCGAGCGCGACGATTAGAGCGATACGAAGATTCGCAACATTCATAAAGCACCTCGAACCTCGGTGAATATGGTAACCCAAGTAGTCTCTTGGCCAACCCGGATCAAAGAATCTTCAGTGAACGCGCCGATCGCGGAGCCGAGCCTTGCGGCCCATTTGAGGCAATCGACAGGCGCAAGGCCGACGCCCGCTGCTCGGAATCAGAAATGGTATATACTACGATATAGACCAAGGACGGGAGGTGCGCCATGGCAACATCCAATCTCACATCAAAGCCGGTAGCTCCGGTCAAGACTGCCAAGCTGTTCAAGAACGGCCGCAGCCAGGCAGTACGCCTGCCCAAAGAGTTCCGCTTCGAGGGGACAGAAGTTGAAGTGCGCCGCGATGCGGCAACTGGCAACGTTTTGCTTTCGCAGCCGGCGGCACAGCCAACAAAGTCATGGCAGGAGTGGTTCGATCTCCTCGATTCGCTTGGCATACCCGATGACGTCTTTGAACGCGAAGTGCATATGCCGACCGATCGGGATCTCTTCTAAATGCCCATCCGCTATCTGCTCGACACTAACACCGTCAGTTATGCCATCAAGAACGATCCGCGATCTGTGCGCGATCGCCTGAAGGCCACTCCGAAAGACATCGTTGCACTCTCCGTCTTTACTCAGGCGGAGTTGCTTTACGGTCTGGCGCGCCGGCCGGAAGCGACGCGGCTTCGGCGCGAGGTCGAGGCATTTCTGCGAAGCTTTCAGATACTGATGTGGAATTCGCAGGCAGCAGTTTCGTATAGCGAGTTGCGAGCTGGTCAAGAGCGTAAGGGAAAGCCATTGAGCCATGAAGACCTGATGATTGCCTCCCATGCCATGTCGCTGGGGCTAACGTTGGTGACTAGCGACAAAGCGTTCTTGCAGGTCGATGGGCTCAGGACTGAAAGCTGGACGATTGGGTAAGGGCGAATAGCGCCTCGGGGCCTGGTGTGCTACTCTTCCGCCGGGAGTTCAGGAGGCTGTTCGATGACGCGTAATTCTGTTGTGACATTTCTTGCGATGGGCATCGCTCTAGCCGGTTTTGCCTCGGCGCAAACCATTCAGATCAATCGCGACAATAAGACCATCGCTATCAGCACTACGGATGAAGCCACGGCAACGGCCGACATTGCGGCAGTCACCGTTGGCTTCGAGATATTTGGTCCCGACGCGAAGATGATCTATTCCGACGGGGCCAAGCTTTCACATGCCATTCTTGATGCCCTGCATAAAGCTGGGATTGACGACAAGGCTATTGAAAGTTCCGGGCAAGGCGTCCAGCGCAATACTGACTTCGACGACAAAGATACGGCTGATCAGCGTGCGAAACGGCAGTTCGTCTTTCGGCAGTCGTGGGAAGTGACAGCAGCTCCGCAATCCGCTGCGGAAGTGATTCGTGCCTCGGTTGCGGCGGGGGCAAACAGGACCGGCGCCATTGATTGGCGGATTTCAGACAGAAAGGCATTGCAGGCCAAGGCAGCAGGAAACGCCCTTGTGAAGGCGCGCGAAGTTGCTGGCAGGATGGCCGATGGCCTGCACGTGAAACTTGGCGCGCTAATCTATGCGAGCAATGAGACGCCGAATGCAAAGCTCTATTTCGTCAGGACGTCTTCTGGCATGGTCCTGAATTCCGAATCGGCATCGGTAGGCAGCTTTATGGTATTACCAACGCTCGAAATCCACCCGCAGACCATTCGCGAGGAAGCCACCGTCTACGCCGTCTTTGCAATCGAATAGCAGCTCGACGCGACCTCCTACAGCAGCCCCGTGCGTCCGACAAGGCGGCGCGACAGAAGCCAGGAGAGCAGCGAGACGCCCAGGGCGAAGCCGACCCAGCCGGCCTGTTCGAGGGTCTGCATTTCCGAAGCCGAGAGATGCGGGATGGCGACCGAAACAGCG
>Ga0224554_1002329_pt1 | contig 10096 bp, 9 predicted proteins | sample 714S22024metaG_FD_180666 | JGI IMG/M metagenome (GOLD analysis project Ga0224554, IMG submission 180666) | Peat soil microbial communities from Stordalen Mire, Sweden - 717 S2 20-24 | ecosystem: Environmental > Terrestrial > Soil > Wetlands > Peat | place: Sweden: Norrbotten County, Stordalen...
AAGTTTTCCTACCGAAGGCAGGGTAATATGTGTTATGTTTAAAGCATGGGACTCAAGAGAACACCCCATGCTGTGTATGACACGAAATATCATTTGGTATGGACGCCGAAGTATCGGGAGTGGATACTTCGTGGAGACATACGAGAGCGCGTGAAGCAGATATTCGAGGAGATAGCAGATACCCACAGTTTCGAGATAGGCACGATGGAAGTAGCTGACGATCACGTGCACATATTTTTGTCTTTTCCCCCGCGTTACAGCATTTCTAAAGTTGTTGGAATGCTGAAGAGTATAAGTGCTGATGTGATTTTCAGAGAGTATCCTGAGGTAAAGAAACATCTTTGGGGCGGTGAATTTTGGGAAGATGGCTATTTCGTCAGAACGGTCGGCGATAAGGTGACGGCTGAAGTTATCAGAAAACATATTGGTTATCATCGTCATCGAGAGGTAACACCCCAGCAAATAGAATTGTTTTAATGTTTTTGATGCCCCGCCCTGTGGGCGGGGTAATTCACTTTACAAATTCATGCAACATTTCAATCGAAAATAATAAAAAAAATTAGATGGACTTTAATGTAACTTCCGATAAAATTTACGCGTATTTAATTATTTAAACCTTCCAAATAGATTCATTAACTATTCTACACTAAGGAGTTTTAATTGGAAAATAAAGCAGATTATCAAATCTCGTCATTTGTGAATAACGGAATTCTTGAAGTTGTATTAACAGGCAAATCAATAGGTATGACCAATGAAAAGATGGCAAATGAATTGGACTATATAATAAAATCAAATAACGCAAAGAAAGTATTAATGGATGTTCGTGCCGCTCAGGGACGTTTTGATTCTACAGAAATCTATCGTCATGTTAGAAATCATTCTTTCGTTATTTATGAGTTTCAAGTCGCAGTAGTGGACCTTCCGGAAAACGCTCACTATGCGACTGCAGTAAAAAATGTTGGTCTGCCATTCATATGGTTTATCGATATAGATAAAGCGAGAGCTTGGCTAAAAAGTAAGTAAAGCAAATGAGAAGGGCAACATAGTCTGTGTGGATATGATGAGGGGGTTTTGCCGAGAATATACAGACGTAATTAACATAAGGAGAAAAAATATAACATGAAAAATACAATGATAGAATTACCTTTAAAAGAATTCAAACAATTGATTGGTCAGGATAACGGAACAACCGACTGGATTCTCATCGATCAGGAAAGAATAAATTGCTTTGCGGAGGTCACAGAGGATAACCAGTGGATTCACGTCGATGTTGAAAAAGCAAAGGACGGACCATTCGGCACAACAATTGCCCATGGCCTTCTGATTCTCTCACTCACACCGATTTTCAGCTATTCTGGAAAATATAAGGTTGAAGGAACGAAAATGGTTATCAATTACGGCTTCAACAAAGTCCGGTTCATAAACCCTGTCCCGGCTGGGTCCCGGCTCCGGTCGAAGATGGTCATTTCGGCCGTCGAAGAAAAAAGCCCTACTCAGATCAAGGTGACTAATACCCATACGATCGAGATTGAGGGTCAAGTCAAACCGGCCTGTGTCGCCGAAGCGCTAGGGATGTTATTTTTGTAAAATAATCCTTTGGTTTTTTTGTTAACACTTTCAAATAGCGTAATCGAGTCTAATATGGATTTAGTAAAAAAGTTGAAAATCTATTTTATTCAGTTGCCATTCATTATATGTATTATAATTTTTGCCGGATTCATAAAACTTTAAGAGTAACTCCGGCAATGGAAGCGGGGATTACAGATCATGTTTGGACGTTAGAAGAAGTTATAAAACTATTGGTCTAATATAATGGATTAAATGGATTAAGATTCCCGTCTTTTATGCTTTGATTAAATGATTTTGTTTCCAGGATTATTGATGGCAAAAAAAACTTTTCTTGAAGTTCTGCATTCCATTGCTTTCTGAGATTCGCCGGCAATATCAATAATATTTTTTGTTTACGCTCTGCCCATTTTTGAGAAAGCACCAATCCTGCTTCGATTGTTTTGCCAAGCCCAACCTCATCCGCCAAAATTGCACCTTTTGATAAAGGCGATTTGAAAGCAAAAAGGGCCGCTTCTATCTGATGCGGATTAAGATCAACTTGAGCATTAGAAAGCGTAGAAGATAATTTTTCTAAACTATCAGAAGAGCATCGCTTGGTTAGCTCATGAGCAAAATATTTAGCGTGGTAAGGCGTCAAATTCATATGTGTATGATTTTCCGTATTGCCTTTCAAGTTGTTTGAGATTGGAAAACGAAAATAACTTGTTAGAAATACACCTTAATTAAGTATTTAGTCAATGAATATTCTTTTTCATGCGGTTGTAACTGAGAAAATATTAAGCAGATATGCTTAAGGATAATAATTTGACTTAATCAGTATTTTTAAGATAATTATTTTTAAGAAAACATACATTATGGAAACAATTTTTTATTTTTAAGGAAATATTGCATCTAACACCTACAATGTTGTACCATTGTTATATCCGGCAAAATGCTTCTTTCCGATTGAAAGGTGCGATGATGAATCCACCAAAACGAAGCGATCGGCTGAATTGATCTTAGGCAGCTTTTTGCTTTTACTCTTGCACCAGTGTTTCCGGTTTAACGTGTAACAAACGACTCGTAGCCTGTAGCTGGTCACTATTCAACTGACGGCTCGCTTTTATTATCTTCCAAGTCAATCCAACTTCTTCAAACCGTTTTTTAACCTCACTATATCGTAGACTATAGCCATAAGGTATTTTAGAATGCGCGATAAAATATTTTCCATCAGGGGTATCGAGTTCTACTGTCTCTTCAACTCGTCGAAATTCCACATAATACTTTTTGGGATTATCGTCCCATGTCACATACAGGAACACTTTTGCATTCACGATATTGTTGTGCAACTGTTTACCGGTGCACATATAATCCCAGTTTTTTTTATCCCAATTAGTACGAGCATCAATGATATTATCTGTCTCTGGCAATAGCACTTTGTCTACAAAAACTATGCGCGGCTTGGGTTTCGTAGGGGGAGGGGGCGGCCTGTCTGGTTTAGTTAAAAGGCCAGAAATTGCGCTGTCTTCATGTTGTGAAATAAACGCAGGCCGTTTAAATTTTTTGTATTCTTTCCAAACATCTTTGCGCAACAGGAACGATTTCGATTTGTCTTTCCACAGTTTATCGAACTCAGTTTCTAATGTGTTTGCAATTGCGTCAGAAGTTTTGGTGGTAAGTTTTACCGACAGTTCACCCTCTGAGGTTAAACCATCTTCAGTAAGATTTGCTGACCCAATGTAAAAGCGTCTCGAACTCCTTTTCCGAAAGATATATAACTTCCAATGGAATCTGTTGTTGCGGGCAACTTGTACATACAATCGACCTGGATATTTTTTTTGCAAGTCAAGCATCATTTTTAGTGCTTCTGGTGGTGTAAAGCGTTGATACAAGCCGAAGAGCAGCCGTACCGTTAACTGCCGCTTTTCACTTTGTGCTTTTGCAAGAGATTTTTCCAGATGGTTCAAAGCTTTAGACGTGACAAAGGCTGAGGCAATATCAACCTGCTCTGCCCACTCTAAGCTACGGTCAATTTCTGGCCCCATGCTGGCGGGGCCTTTGTTTGGTATCGCCTCAATTTTCATTTGTGCCTTTTTGCTGAAAGGCAAGTGCCACGTGAACTGCCTAACAACATAATTATGATGCAAGATTAACACGGCAAGATGGCAATTATCAAATGAAATCTTCGATAATTTCAATCATTTTCATTTCTTTTCTTTTAGGAAGTAAGAAACTACTTTTTATTTTTCTAAAATTTTTCGGCCTCGGGTTTCCTATTGGCTGAGTATTCTGGCGCAAGCCGCCACCCGAATATGATCGAAAGCCGCCTTGGAGCGGATTTTCCATACGAGTTTGATGAACATGATAAGCTGGACTACACATTGGATTATAGAGACGGCTATACGATAGTAATAAAAAGCGGATGAGTAAAAATATGGCTTTATCTTAATACAGGTTTCTATTCTATAGTGCACAAACCACCGTGCAAAGAAGATGAGCCTTTGGTGCGGGTACGGTGTAAGGATGATATTGATGAATTACAAAAACTACTTATCTTATTTATATTCTAGACCTGTTTTCAGGGATCATCAAAATGGCTGAACGCTAACTGAACTTGTGGTACAAGTATTAGAGATAGATCAATGTTTCAAGTCATACTCCAATATTTTATTGCCCATGTTGCAATTGCCTGCGCCCTTGTAATAATATCCATAGGCACCCAGGCATTTTTCCCATCGGTAATCCTTGAAATAGACCACTCTTTCAAATATTGCTGGTAGAAGCCTTTTTTAACATCAAAATTTTTGTTTTTTACTTGGTTGTTTGTTTGCTTATCAATAACAAAGAGATTCCCTATGCTATCAACTATTTTTGTATATTCATCTTTGTCCGTGGTACCAGCTTCTGAATGCCAATACGGCGTACCAGCTTGCGGCATTAAATGCTCTAACTGAAAGTCTGTAATGATCTTGTTGCCTCGTTCACCTTCTTCATTATGAGCAAGGATTACGCGTGCAGGGTAATTACTATAGTCTGCAAGTTTAATCAGTTGCTCAAAAGTTGCATCATCCGGTGCATCTGATTTTAAGAAAGCTCGAATTCCGTCAATTGCTGCTTTCTTGTCTATAGCTTTTAGTTCATCCCGCGATCTCGTATCACCATCAGCAATATCTGATCTGAATTTATAATCCTTAAATTCAGATAGAAATTTACGTTCCCTCGACCGCTTGCGCGAAATAGCCATTCGAATTTGATAGGAAGATAATAGTTTTAAGAAACTTTCCTCAAAAACGCTTTTTTGCCCGAATGCCTCAGCATATTGGAAAAGTAGTGTGGTAAAATCTTTTCTATTTAAATCTCTTAGAATTCGGAGCGCCTTTATAGCTTCTAATGTAAAGTTTAATCCGTCGGGGAAATCATTCGAAATTTCATTAACTGGTTTAATCCAGAACCTATAAAACAGATCACTATACTCAGATATATCATTGGTTCTTATTATGGCAGGAAATTGTTTTGTTATTTCTCTAAACAGTGCATTTTCAGAGATATACTTTTTGCATTTGAACCGGGCAAGGAATAAGAGACACGCGGTTGATGCATCTTTTAATTGAGGTATTCTTTGTTCCCATATTGCGCCAATCGTATCGCCCACATCTGACCGGCCACAAACAAAAGCCTTTACCAAGTCTGTCGGGTTAAGCGGCACGCCTTTGCCATTTAAGCCTATAAATAAATCCCAAGCTTTATTGTAGTCATCTGCTACAATAACTATAAATTGAATATACTCTCTCATGAAAGCTGCAAAGTTATTCGGGTTAGGCAATATAGACACCTTACTTCTAAAATAGTTGGCACATTCAGCCATTCTGTTGGAACCGACTATTTCATCGTCTGACTCGCTGATTTTTAAAAAGGTTGCCGCATCCTTAGTAGAAACCTTTAGTTTGGTTTCCCTACTAAGGAAAGTAAGTATTTTATGTATTCTCTCCTTTTCTATTTCATCTGTTATCCTTCGATGTAGATACCAAAGCATTATATTAATTGTTGTTGTGCGCTGTTGACCGTCTATAATGTCGAAAGACCTTTTGTCAGTATTCTTTACAAAGACAACAGGACCAAGAAAGTAATATTCAGGGGTCTTCCCTTGATCACGTGCCTCCACATATTCATCATAAGCCTCCATTAGATCTTCCCATAGCGTTTCATACTCATCATTTTTCCACGTATATGGTCGCTGATACTGTGGTATCGTATAAAAATCAACTTCCGGACTATCTAATGTTGCTGCAAGATTCAGTGCGTCTGCTTTCATGTTTTTCTTTCATCCTTAATAATATTGTTGAACATTATTATTAATAAAGATTCTACCATGAATTTCTCTATTCCAGTAGCCCTTATTATTTCGTTTTCTTCAACGCAGTGCCGCCCCCTCTGTTTAATTTTCAATATATTCGTTCACCTAGCGCATGAGTAAGATCAACCAGTTCCAGTCCTAACTGTAGTTTTTTCAAAGATTCCCATCTTTTTTGTAAACGCCAGAAGATCTCTTCATCTACCGATCCCGGCTGGATCATATGAAAGACTGCTGGAGGCTTAGGTTTTCTTTTTGGTTTTTCCAATCTCCAAAGCCTCCCATATCTTTGAATCATGCGAAGCGGTGACCAGTCCAGATCAAAATGAATCATAATTTCACATGTATTATGCAAATCTATTGACTCCGAAAGCCGATCAGAAGTAACAAGCACAAATCCTCGCGGACAGCGGGATTTATTGCCACTGCATCTGACGTTGTTCTGTTCGGCACAAAATTCCCGTTTCACAGCATCTTCTTGTTCGCTTTGGGTTTTTTCGGCCATTTTTTTGTACCCTTCGGTATCCAAAACGACGCGCCTTGCCCCTTTCTTACCATAAATATCACTTGTAGTATCCGGACAATTGCAGGTAATGCCGTCTTTATAAAACCTTTTTTCAAGTGCTGAGGCAAGCGCGGCAACTGACCCGCGGTGCGCACAGTAGATAAGAACTTTCCATTTGGGCTTACCCGAACGCTTTATCCATATCTTTTTGATAAAATCATATAGCGCATCTATTTTCCCTGAGAGTAGATGACGTATTTCCTTCTTGTTTCTCTCTAAAGACTTCAATGCCACCAATGTATTCTCCATATAAAGCGCGTCCGGCTGATAATGGAAAAGTCCTTTTTGAGAAAATCTTTTCGGTTGCCGAATAAAACCGACTGTCTTTGCACCGCGCTTTGTACTAACGCCGGCCAATGCCATTCTTTCTGCACAATAGTATAAACTTGTTTGCTCGGTAATGGCCTCATGAAATTTCAGCAGGCCTATTACAGATTTTGAGTAATAGGCAGGCGGTCTTAAGGGAATTGTTGGACATCTGGGTGTGCTGTCTTTTGGACCTAATGTCAAAAGAACATTCGGCGAAGGTATTGGTTTTAGGTATTGCATAACTTTCCTGAGGTCCAAGGCAAAATCTTCAAGTGATTTCTTTGCACCATCATCGAGTATTTCAAGTAATTTGTTTTTTCTTTTGCGGCGCAGTGAAGACAAAGCAATCATTGTTTTATAGAGGTTGAGATAACTTGTCTTGATGCGTTTATCCTCTAAAGCCTCCTCATCTTTAGGTATAAGCTCACCACGTTCCTCTCTAACTGAAATTCGGGTTGGGTTAATGGGTGTTGCGGAAAGTAAAAGATATTTTCTTTGTTTTGCACCAGAGCTATGCCTGCCCGGTTTTTCAGCGTAAGCCTTTGCTGCCGTTCTTTCCAGGAACGATTGAAACCGATGTACTTCATCGAAAATTACCACGGCGCCAGCAGGAAAAGAATTTCCTTGTTTCATCATGGATCTGCATTCAATATCACTGATTTTGCGGGTACTGCGCTTATACAGACAATCAAGACCTTTTGCTAGAAAGGCATCTCTGATCCATGGATGATTTTCATACTCTATCTTTGAAAGAGCTTCACCCCGGAAGGCTTTATTTAATAGACTTTTGTCCTCCATTTTTCGTGTGACCAAGACAATGGGTTTCGGTTTTTTCGAGTGACTCAGAATTTCCGCAAGAATCTTCAAAGCAATGATTGTTTTGCCTTGTCCAGTGGGAAGTTGGATTAAGGCTACGCCGTTATCCTTTATTTGTCTGTATGCCTGTCCTGCATACCGCTTTTGGGCATTATTTAAATGGAGACGATCCAATCTTATAAATCTCCTTTAATCAGGCTTTCGATACAGAATGCGAAGTTATTAAGCTTTCGATTCATATCCTTTTCGAGTGGTTCCTTAAGTATGGTATGTATCGTTTTCAAAACTACTTTTAATTCCTTTTTATTATAAAAGAGGTGACTTTTATCATTATCTACGAAAGTCTGCCATGGAACAAGAACGCGAAGGTCGGAATAAATGCAAAGATTACTGAGGTCTCCGTAGGTATTATTATAGCCATTGCCCAAACCGGCGGTGGCGGTGTGATTAAAAAGAAGATCTATTAGCTCTGAACCTTTCTTCTGTCCCTCCATCAGACCTTCCAGCGGTGGCAGATCAATGTTAACGGTTTTACCTCCTTTCAAGACCAGATTAAGCCTCGCGTCAGGCGACCAGATTACACCTTCGAAAATATGCTTGGCATGTTTACGTTTTCTCCAATGTCTTGTTATATAATCTCCAAGTTTAAGTTCTGCTTTGCTGATATCCTTGCCGCCATAGGCTACAGGAAAATGAAGACAGTTGCACTCGGCCCATAAGCCATCCATAAATTTGCTGAGAGCAATATCCTCTTTGCTTAAGAATAGATCCCCTTCAGTTTCTTGTCTATTATCCGGTGGCCACACCTCTTCCCATCTGCCATCGAAACGTTCTGTTGCCCAGGCTTTTTCATTTTTTGATATTGTACCATTTTTCCCCAATAATGAAGATAATGCTTGTCGAAGCACAGCTACCTGTCTGTTTCCTTCTGCTTTTATAAGTATCCCTGTTTCGATATTCTTTCCTGTAAAGGCCGTTTCGGTGAAATTCGCAGAACCAACATACATAATTGCGCCGGATTTTCCTTTCGTGTCCCATTCGCCATAAAAGGCTTTCCCATGCAAACCATTGCTTTTATCGGAAGGAATAAAATTTCTTACTGTCCACTCATTACGGTTTGGCAAGCTTTTCAACCCATGGCTTTTCGTTCTAAGAAAGAACAGGCAATCGCCTTTTTCTGAAAGATATCGTCCGATGGCTCGGAGAACCTTTTTACTTGGCGGTTGAGGGGATACTATAACCATAGACATCATCTTAATTCCGGCCAATGCACTTTTAATTGTGTTTAATGGAGTGTCTTTGATTATGGGCTTTTGTTTGTTCAAGTCCCAGAATACCGTAAAAGACTCATTCTTTGGGAATTTACCCGATATAAACTTTGGCATCCAGCACCAGAAATTCAAGTTTTCGCGTGCTTCACGTATTGATAAATTGGCCGAACCGAGTAAAAGGCTGTTTTTGAAAATCCATGCCTTTGAATGAAAAACTCCGCCATTTTTATATCGCGGTTTTAAATGAAAACTGTACGAATCGGCTATCTCCCTCCATTCATCTGAGGATAATTTGGCTGGTCTATATCCAGCCCCATCAACATGAAATGATAAATCTCTACTTTTGCATTGTTTCAACAATCCCAGAGCAAATCCAAGATCCAAGGTATATGAGTGGATTTCAGAAACAGAACGCACGGCCTTTTTCAGGCCTTTGAAATTTCTAATGCCCTGCAAATTAATGTTATGCAAAACCACTCCTTGCTGCTTGGTTTAGCTGCTTTAAAACCTGTCGGAATCGAGTAAGCCGGAAACTGTTTAGAATTCTGCGGCCTTCCGCCTGCCTTCGATAATATTCGTGGATTAGAGGCGGTTCGCCGGTACGTTCCGCATCTCTCAAATAATCAAGAATATTCTCCAGGCTTTCCCGAAGAGCTGGCTCCTTCTTAAAAAGACGGTTTAGATAGTAAAATGAATTTCGAGAACTCTTTCTTATCGTTCTCGAATTCAATTTGATGATTCTGTTCAATCCTTTGTCTTCCTCTTCATCTGTTGAAAGAATTTCTATACCGTATAGGGAACGGATAATCCAATAACCAGCATAAATCCTAAGCAGATCTTTATCATTTACACCTAAAGGGTTTTTATTTTTGATAAGATGGCTATGATTTCCTAATTGCAGTGTTTCGGATTGACGGCACCACGCATCGCGAAATATTCTGGCAAGATTCTTATAATTGGATTGTTCCCATCTATTACTTTGGATTAATTTGTTTAATCTGTCTAGGATATTTTTATCGATAATATTGTCCATTTCTGCAACGCGACGACGAATGTCGTGCACCGAGCGGGATCTTTCTATTTGACGATTTAGTTTCTTTATTGAGGCATTTGTAGATATAAGACGCCTGCCTACACCTGCTGTTTTCCGACCTAGCTTTTCATCAAGGAAGTGGAGATATTTTTTTAATACTTTTTTACTGGGATTTTGTCTGCATGTGGAAAACAAGGAAAAAT
>Ga0224554_1002330_pt1 | contig 10095 bp, 9 predicted proteins | sample 714S22024metaG_FD_180666 | JGI IMG/M metagenome (GOLD analysis project Ga0224554, IMG submission 180666) | Peat soil microbial communities from Stordalen Mire, Sweden - 717 S2 20-24 | ecosystem: Environmental > Terrestrial > Soil > Wetlands > Peat | place: Sweden: Norrbotten County, Stordalen...
CCATCCTCTCGAGTTGGAGCGCCATTCACGAACGCCTCAAGGAATACTACGCCTTCTTCCTGTTGCTGCAAACCGCCATGCTGGGCGTCTTCATGTCGCTCGATTTCCTGCTCTTTTTTGTTTTCTGGGAAACCGTGCTGGTGCCGATGTACTTCATCATCGCCATCTGGGGCGGCCAGCGCAGGCAGTACGCGGCAATGAAGTTCATCATTTACACGCTGATCGGCAGCGTGCTCATGTTCCTCGGCATTTTGATCCTCTACTTCCAGCACTTCATGCAATTCCGTTCTTACAGTTTCGATATCGTGGAATTGCTGCGCACGCAGGTGCCGGTGACCACCCAGTGGTGGGTGTTCTGGCTGTTCTTCGTGGGCTTCGCCGTCAAAGTTCCCATGTTCCCGTTCCATACCTGGCTGCCGGATGCGCATACGGAAGCGCCCACGGCGGGCTCGGTGATCCTGGCCGCCGTGCTGTTGAAAATGGGGACGTACGGTTTCCTGCGCTTCTCCTTGCCGCTGCTGCCGGACGCGGCCAAGAACCATACCGTGGTTACCGTGATGGCGGTGCTCTCCATCATCGGCATCGTTTACGGCGCGCTGGCTTCGCTGATGCAAAAGGACTGGAAGAAGCTGGTGGCCTATTCTTCGGTGAGCCACCTGGGATTCTGTACCCTCGGCATTTTCGCGCTGAACCCGGCGGGCATTGCGGGCTCCATCATCCAGCAGATCAACCACGGCATTTCCACCGGCATGTTGTTCCTGATTGTGGGCGTGGTCTATGAGCGGCGCCACACGCGCGAGATCGTCCAATATGGCGGCCTGTTCAAGGTGATGCCGATCTTCACGCTCGTCTTCGGCCTGGCGGCGCTCAGTTCGATGGGGATGCCGCCGCTCAACGGCTTCATCGGCGAAATCACCATCCTCAGCGGCGCGTTTCAGGTGTCGCACGTCTGGGCCTTCTGGGGAGTCGTCGGGATCGCTCTCGGCGCGGCGTACCTACTGTGGCTTTTCCAGCGCACCATGCTGGGCGAGGTTGGTGTGAAGAACAGCGCGCTGGCGGATCTGAACTGGCGCGAAATCGCCGTCTTTCTGCCGCTGATCGCCTGGGCGTTCTGGATCGGATTGAACCCGCAGCCGTACTTCCGTGTGCTCGACCGAAGCGTGGCGCAAATCGTCGAGCGCGTGCAACCCAGCTACTACGAAGAGCGGCACCTGCCCAACCCGCTGGGAAATGCGCCGCGCATGACCGCGCACGCGGCCGCACAGCAATGAACAAATGTTGATCGAATAGTCCATGGAAAGCGGAAAGGCGGCCGTCCGGGCTCGTTCAAAACACGAAATGGTCCTGAAAGCAGCGTGGAAGAGCAAGCGAACCCCAACAACGAGGTTTCTCGGATCGCGCTGGTAATGCCCGATCGTCGTGCAGGACTGCCAATTGCGGCGGGTTGCGCACTTGCCGGCGTGGCTGTCCACATACTCACCAGCGGCTCCTACGGTTACTTTCGCGACGAGATGTACTACCTGGCCTGCGGCGATCACCTCGCCTGGGGCTACGTCGATCATGCCCCCCTGATAGCCCTGGTCGCGCGCCTCACTCGCACACTCCTGGGCGACTCCCTACTTGCCATCCGGTTGCTGCCCGCACTGGCGGCCGGCTGCATGATTCTGCTGGCGGGACTGATTACCCGCGAGCTGGGCGGGGGCCGCTTTGCGACGTTCCTGGCCTGTCTCTCGGTGCTGATCGCCCCGGTCTACCTAGCGACCGACACCCTCCTCACCATGAACGCCTTCGAACCGCTGTTCTGGATGGGGTGTGCCTGGGTGCTGCTGCTGGCGATTAATCGCGACCGGCCACAACTGCTGGTCTGGCTGGGCGTGCTGGCTGGGGTCGGCCTTGAGAACAAGCACTCGATGCTCTTCTTCGGCGCGGCTTTGGTAGCCGGACTTCTAGTGAGCGGCGAACGGCGCCTGCTGCTGAATCGCTGGATGTGGATAGGCGCCGCCATTGCCCTGTCTCTGTTCCTGCCGAACCTGATCTGGCAGGCGCGGCACGGCTGGCCGACCATGGTGGACCTGCGCAACGCCCGGTCCAAGAACGTCCCATTGACGACGGCCGAATTCCTGGGTCGCCAGGTACTGGTGATGCTGCCGCCGAGCATCCTGGTCTGGGTGGCTGGTCTCTGGTTCCTGTTGCGAGACGCCGCGGCGAAGCGTTACCGCGCGCTCGGCTGGGCGTTTCTAGTGTTGATGGGAACGATGATCGCGCTTCACGGCAAAGCCTACTACATGGCACCGGCGTACCCGATGTTGTTTGCCGCGGGCGGCGTGTTCTGGGAGAGGCGTGCCACCAGCCGGTGGGTGCGCGTCGCCTTGCCGGCCGTGCTGGTGGTGGTGGGACTGACTACCGCTCCGATGGCGCTGCCGCTTCTGCCGCCGGATGAGCTGGTGCGCTACCAACAGGCGCTCCGCATCCAGCCGCCGCGCGACTATGTCTCCGAAGCCGGCCCCTTGCAGGAGGAGTTCGGCGACATGTTCGGATGGGAGGAGATGGTGCGGGAAGTGGCCGCCGTCTACCACGCCTTGCCGCCCGAGGAGCGAAACCACGCCGCGATCTTTGCCTTGAACTACGGGGAGGCGGGCGCCATCGACTTATTTGGCCCGCGCTACGGATTGCCGAAGGCCATCTGTTCGAACCAGACCTACTTCTACTGGGGACCGCGCCAATACACTGGCGACGTGATGTTGGTGCTGGGGCTTAACGACGCGGTCCTCAACGCGCCCTACAATCGGAAGCGTCTGGAGGCGTCATTTCGCAGTGTCGAGTACGGCCCGCGTGTGGAGCATCCGTATTCGATGACGTGGGAGCATTATCCCATCGTGATCGCGCGCGGGTTGAAGTGGCCGCTGGCGCAGTTGTGGCCAAGGCTGAGATTCTGGAACTGACCGGCGCTCGCCATCCCGCTCGGCGCTCCGCCGTGGGACAACTTGTGCCACGCCCTCTACCGCAGTTGCACCAGGTCCTGAGGCGATGGTGCCACGACTTCCGCCGGCGCCAGATTCTGTTTTCCGCGCCAGAAGTCGATATAGGAAATCTGGTGCACGCAGGCGACCGTGCAGCGCGGAGCGCAGGCTTTGGCGGTGTGGTATTCGCGGGCGATGTCTTCGAGCGTGTATTCCATCAGCGGCTTGGCCGGATAGCCGCGCTGCTGCGAGCAGTAGTGCACCAGGCCGTCCTCGCAGATATAGAGGTAGCGCGCGCCGGCGCGGCAGCGCCAGTCGTTCTCTTTGCCGTGCGCGATGTTGTCCTGGAAATAGTTGATCTGCGCGTAGCTGGATTTTTCCATCGCGCGCATGGCCATATAAACTTCGCGCTCCTCGCCGCCCAAGGGGCGGAGCTGGCCGGCGCCGTCATGAATGATGCCGATGGTGGAAGTGAAACCCAGCTCGATCGCGCGCCGGCCGACCACCGGAGCGTCCTGCGGATTCCGTATGCCGCCGCCCACCACCGAGTTGATGTTGACGTGAAACTCGGCGTGCTCGGCGAGCAGGCACAGCTTGCGGTCCAGCACCTTCAGGCTCTTCTTCGAAACATCGTCCGGCATCACGTTGTCGATGGAGATTTGCAGGTGCTCGAGGCCGGCGCGGTTGAGGCGCTGGATGCGCTCGGCGGTGAGCAGATACCCGTTGGTGATGAGACCGGCGATCATCCCGTGCCGGCGGATGCGCGCGATCAGCAGATCGAGGTCGGGATGCAGCAGCGGCTCGCCGCCGCTGATGGTGACGATGCTGGTTCCCAGCTCGGCCAACCGATCGAGCCGCTGGTACATGATCTCGATCGAGACCGGCTTCGAATGATCGTCGTACTCGTTGCAGTACGTGCAGGAAAGATTGCAGCGCCGCATGGGAATCACGTGCGCCATCACGGGATGGCCGGTCGAGGCCAGCCCTCGGGCGATCATCCGGATCTCACGGGCCCGCAAGTGCGCGCGCTTCCAGGCCTTTCGAAGACGTTTCCCCATGTCCCTCATAGAGTGCAAAGTTGTTTCTATTACAACACAGCTTCGGTAGGGCATGCTCTAGCTTGCCCAACGCCCGCTTGCGGGCGCAATTTTTCACTCTACCGGGTTCATCAGCACGCCGATGCTTTCGATCTCCACTTCCACCACGTCGCCGGGCGTGAGCTTGCGCGTGCTGCCCGGCGTTCCCGTGTAGATCGCATCGCCGGGCTCGAGCGTCACCCATCCGCTGATCCAGCTCACGATGGTCCGGCAGTCGAAAATCAAATCGGCAGTCGTCTGTTTTTGCACCGTTTCGCCGTTCAGCCGCGTTTCGACCTGCAGATTGCCGTAATCGAGGCCCGTGACCAGCGCCGGTCCCAGCGGCGCGAAGGTGTCCGAGCCTTTGGCGCGCCACCATTGCAGGTCCTTGCCGGGTCCGTGCTGCCAGTTGCGGTCGCTGACATCGTTGCCGCAGGTCACGCCAAAGATTCCCGCGCCCGCTTCGTCTGGCGTTGCGTCGCGAAGCCGCCGGCCGATGATGACCACCAGCTCGCCTTCGTAGTGAACGTCGATCGCATCGCGCGGAATGCGGATGGGATCGCCGGGGTTCTGCAGCGCGCTCGCGGGTTTGAAGAAGATCTCCGGATGCGCGAACTGCGGCCGCGCGCCAAGGTGGCTCTTATAGTTCCCGCCCACCGCGAGAATCTTGCCCGGCTGGCACGGGCACAGCAGTTTCACTTCGGCAAGCGGGTGGACAGCGCCGGTCTCGCTGTAGTGGAACGGATCGCCGCGGATCTCGCGAACCGCGCCATCTTCCAGGATGCCGTAGGACACGGCTGAGCGAATGCGATAACGAGCGAAGCGGATCATCGCTCGCTATTGTATGCGATCCGGACGTTCGGATGCGCACTCGGACGGCGTCGCCGCGCCATCGCGGAGGAAACCGCGCGCGCGTCGCGACGGTCGCACACATGGAGTCCACCTCCGATCGGGGTCCCGGTGGACGAGAATGCATTTTTCTCTTGACATTTTTCGCGAACAACCTTATATATGAATCACATTGCGATTTTTTTACGTCGCAAAATTTGATGTTAGGGAGAATCAATCGATGAAGAGCGCAACTAAGAAACCCGCGAAGAAAAAGGCTGCTCCGAAGAAAAAGAAGTAGTCCCGGGTTCGCCCTGAGCAAGGGCGATCAAACAAGTTCCACTCCAAGGCCCCGGTTTTCGGGGCCTTTTTCATTGTTTCAGGCTTCTCCCTCCGGTTCTCCCGCTCCCTCTTTGCGTTGCACCAACACCCGAAAAGTCTCGCCCATTCCCACCAGCAGCGTCTTCAGTTGCATGCGGCGGCGCACCGCCTCGTCCGCATCGTCCACCTCGAGCACGGACGCGAACCGATCTTCCTCACCGGCGTCCAGCAGCGTTTGCGCCAGGGTTCGAAAGCTGACGCGTCGCAACCCCAACTCCGCTCCGCGCTCCTCGATCGCCGTGAAGTTGACGTGCGCGGTGATGTCGCGCTCGCCCGGATCGGTGAGCACGTCTTCCCGCGCCACGTGCGAGCGGTACCCCATCAACGTGCCCATGGGAAACCGCACGGCTTCGGCACGCGTGTATCCGTAATCCACGGTGATCGCGCAGCCCGCATCGAGCGCCGCGGCAACGCGGCGAATCCATTCAAGCGCGGCCAGGCCGGCCTCATACCAGTTGCCTTCCTCCGGCGGCGGGCAGTAGCGCGCCAGATAATCGGCGGTCTCATCGCCAGCGCGCTGGCCGGTCTGCCAAACGAACCGACCGTCGGAAAATCCCACGCGCTGTTCGCGGAATTCGCCGCCGCGGAAGAGAACCACTTCCACCGGCAGGGCGTCGAAGAATTCGTTGGAAAACAGGACGCCGCTCCAATGTTCCGGCAGTTTTCCCTCGCCGATCTCGATGGGGATGTAGCGCCACGGCGCGAATGCATCCGCCATCTCGCCGCGTCCGGCGCCCAGTTCCACCACTGTCGGGTCCGCCGCAACGCCCGCGGCGCGGCAAAGTTGGCGCGTGCGCGCCGCCATGAGCAACCCGAAGACCGGCTGCAATTGTTCGGCGGTGTAGAAATCGCCCTGCTTGCCGAACGGATCGCGCCGGCGCCGGTAGTAGCCGTGCTGCGGATGGTAGAGCGCGACTTCCATGAACCGGCTGAAGCTCACCGGGCCGGCGCGGCCGATCTCCACGGCGAGAATCTCGCCGGCGGGGGTCACTTCCATCTGTCCTTGTTCTTCGGCGTCTGCAGGAACATCTCCACCAGGTAGTCGTGCATGCAATCGTAGAGGTAACGCTGGAACGTCCAGGCGAACTGAGAATGGTCGATATCGCGTTGATGAATCGGCGCGTAGTATCTGTGCGTTCCGGCGGTTGGCTGCTTGAGATCGATCACCAGCTCGATCACGCCGTCGCGCTCCCGCGCGGAGAAGCGCAGCAACGCGTGGTCATAGCGCGCGATCTCCGCCTGCACCTTTTCCAGCGCCGTCACGGACCTATGTTAGCGTGAAATCAAGCATGGCGATGCCCGCCACCGTTCGCGTCAAACTGAGCTCGGAAGCCGCCGGAGCGATCACGATCACTCCGGTGGTGGTGCAGGAATTGCCCATCCGCGAGCTGGTGGGGCACATGCTGGCCATCGCCGGCAAAGACGAGGCGCGCCTCTGCGAAATCCTGCTGCGCGGCTCGCTGGTGAGCGGCGCCTCGCGGCTACGCTGGGCGGGATGGGAGGCCGACTGCGAAAGCTTGCGCGAGCTGCTGGCGGCTTTCCCCGATCCCGACCCGACGCTGGTCTTCGCCCCCTCTCGCTGCACGCGCGCCGCGTTGACCGGCGGCAGGCAGGCGATCGAGATCGGCCGTGAAGCGGCTGCCAGCCGCGGCCTGTTCCGGCGCAGCGGATTCTGGGAGGAACTGATGGAGATGGCGATCGGCTCCGGCCCGGTGTATGCCGGCTATTCGTACCGCGACGCGACCGACCGGTACCGCTGCCTGCTAACTGCCGGCACTTGTGCGCGCCTGCGCGCCGCCGCCGAGAGCCTGCGCCACTCCACGCTGCGCGCGCGGATTCAATCCGAACCGTTCGCGGCGGTGGAAGTGTATACGGAGCGGTGACGCGTCAGAGGTAGGACAGACGATCGGTTTCCGTCGTCTGTCTCCCTCGCGAACGGGCGCACCGCATGACAGACGACCAAAGGCGATCGTCTGTCCTACCTTGGCCTCCACCCTACTCTTCGATGGCCCCCGTGTCTTCGGCGCGGTTTTCGAACTTGGTTTGCGCGTGGAGGAAAACCAGATTGACCGTCCCCACCGGACCGTTGCGCTGCTTGGCCACGATCAACTCGGCCAGGCCCCGCAGATCCTCGCGGTCCTTGTTATAAACTTCCTCGCGAAAGATGAAGCCCACCAGGTCGGCGTCCTGTTCGATGGATCCGGATTCGCGCAGGTCGCTCAACTGCGGCCGGTGATCGCCCTGGCGGGTCTCCACGGCGCGGCTCAACTGCGATAGCACCAGCATGGGGACGTTGAGCTCCTTGGCCAGCAGCTTCATGCCGCGCGAGAGTGCGCTCACCTCTTGCACGCGGTTTTCGAAGCGGCCGCGGCCGGTCATGAGTTGCAGGTAATCCACGATGACGAGCCCGATGTGATGCCGCTCCACCTGCAGACGCCGCAGCTTGGCGTGAATGTCCATCAGGTGGATGCCCGGCGTGTCGTCGACATAAAGCGGCGCTTCCACCAGTTCGGTCAGCGCGTGGTGGAGCTTGCGCCGCTCCTCCTGGTTGAGATAGCCCTGGCGAAATTTCTGGCTGTCCACCCGCGCCGCCGCGCACAACAGGCGGGTCAGCAGCGACTCCTTGGACATTTCCAGCGAAAAGATGGCCACCGTCTGTTTCAGCTTGAGCGCCACGTGCTGCGCGATGTTCAGCGCCAGCGCGGTCTTTCCCATCGACGGCCGTCCGGCCAGGATGAGCAGTTCCCCGCCGTGCATCCCGCCTGACAGATCGTCGAACTTGGCGAAGCCGGTGCTGATTCCCTTGATGCGCTTGCTGGGGTCGAGGAAAGCGTTGATACCGCCTTCGTAGCCGGTGACGATGTCGTTGGCATTCTCCAGGCCGCTCTTGACCCGCGTGTCGCCCAGCTTGAGCAGGGTTTCCTCGGCGCCGGCCAGAATTTCGTCCGGCTCCTCTTCCCCCATTAGGCAGCGGCTCATCATGTTCTGCGAGGCGAAAATGATGCGCCGCAGAATCGACTTGTCCTTGACGATGCGGATGTAGCTGTCCAGGTTGGGAAGCTGCGGCAGGCCGTCGTCAAGCGAAACCAGGTAGCTCAGCCCGTCGCAGGCCTCGAGCTCGTTGAACTTCATCAGCTCATTGGCGACGGTGACGCGGTCGATCTTTTCGCCGCGTTCCTGCAGTTCGCCCATGCGCCGGTAGATGCGCCGGTGCTTCTCCAGGCTGAAATCGTCGGGCTCCAGCGTCCCGGCCGCCTGCACGTACATGGCCTCGTCCAGCAGAATCGAGCCGAGCACGAATCGCTCGGCGTCTAGATTGACGGGGAGTCCCTTTTCGATTGCGTTTGGAACGGTCATCATGCCCATGGACCCAATTCGGACACTTTGCGGTCCGCCGTCGCCAGGAGACCTAAAAACAGGATACTATCATAATGTTTTTGGCGGTTACAGTGCAAACATCTTGGAGTGCCCACCGGAATACGTTAAACCCCTGAATCGCGCATAGCTACCACGCCGAATGGGCACCCTGTTTTATGCACAGGACTTCCTCAGTTTTATGCACCGGGCATCTTCAGAACAGCCCGAAGACTCCGCCTGGTGAAAAAAACTCGCGCAAAATCGCCTGTGCACGCGGTGGATAGAACGATCAACTGCCGGAACGTTTTGGCGCGAGCCGAGCAGATTTAGCGCACGGCCCGCAAATCCAGTCATAATCGCTGGAGGAGGAATTACTCGTCATGCCCACTTGGGCGATCTCGCAAGGCATGTGGCACGATATCTTTGTCGTCGGCGCTCCGGTTCTGGAAAAGATCATACGCCCGATCGTCGTCTACTTCTTTCTGGTGCTCCTGCTGCGGGCATTCGGCAAGCGCGAGCTGGCGCAATTGAATCCCTTCGATCTGGTGGTGCTGCTGTCGCTGTCGAACACGGTGCAAAACGCCATCATCGGCAACGACAATTCGCTCTCCGGCGGGCTGATCGGGGCCTTTACGCTGCTGGGCGTGAACTACATGGTGGTGCGCTTCCTGTTTCGCCACCGCCGGCTCGACCAGCTTTTCGAGGGCAAGCCTACCACGCTGGTGGATCACGGTGACATCGTCGAAAAAGCGCTCGCCAAGGAAATGCTCACCCGAGCCGAGCTGGTGACGGTTCTGCACCGCCAGGGCTTCGACGGCGTCGACGACGTGGCTCGCTGCGTGCTCGAACCCGGAGGGACATTCTATGTCCAGCGGAAGTCGCCGCCGGCCGACGAGTTGCAACATGCCGAGGTCATTGGGCGGCTGAATGAGCTGAGCATCAAGCTCGACCGGCTGCTGGCCGGGAAGAGCGGCGCTTGAGGTAGGACATCGTCTTTCGTCGTCTGTCGGGGTCTCGTGCTTCAACAAAGCGTGAAAGACCACGAAAAGCGATGGTCTATCCTACCTGGTCCCGCCGCGTCGGCGGGCTGGTGAAGCAAGAGCAATGGTTTCGGGGCCTGTGCCAGTGTAAAATCGAAAGTGGAGGAATGGCCGAGCGGTTGAAGGCGGCGGTCTTGAAAACCGTTAGTGGGGTGACTCACTCGGGGGTTCGAATCCCTCTTCCTCCGCCACCAAATCCCGAGCGAACACGCATCGCGCCCGCACTTCTTCGGCGCGCTATCCCCTGATCTGGAAGCGGTCCGCGGCCGGGCGCTTGCTACAATCAAGTCATTCCCCATGCCCACCCAGGCCCGTACCAGTGGCGCGCGCAAGTTTTTTTCCGCCCACGGCACGCTCGCCCAGTGGCATCCCAATTACGAATACCGGGCCGGGCAATTGGAAATGGCGGAAGCCGTGGAAGCGGCGCTCGCCGATAAGCGGCACCTAATCGTC
>Ga0224554_1002331_pt1 | contig 10092 bp, 3 predicted proteins | sample 714S22024metaG_FD_180666 | JGI IMG/M metagenome (GOLD analysis project Ga0224554, IMG submission 180666) | Peat soil microbial communities from Stordalen Mire, Sweden - 717 S2 20-24 | ecosystem: Environmental > Terrestrial > Soil > Wetlands > Peat | place: Sweden: Norrbotten County, Stordalen...
AGGGCAACATCTTCCCCGCCATTGGCGCAAGGCCCATTGACCAGATCGAGGCCCCGGAGCTGCTGGCGTCCATCCGCAAGATAGAAGATCGCGGGTCTTATGACTTGGCGCATCGCGTCTTGCAGGTTTGCGGGCAGGTCTTTCGGTACGGCATTGCCACGGGGCGATGCCAGCGCGACCTCTCCGCCGACCTGCGCGGCGCACTTGTGCCCCACGTCAAAAAGCACCAAAACGCGGTACGCCCCGAAGACCTGCCAGACCTGATGCTGGCCATCGCCGACTATGAGCAGACCGGCGACCGGCTGACGCGCATCGCCCTGCAACTGCTGGCGCAGACCTTCGTACGCACCCACGAATTGATCGGCGCGGAGTGGCAAGAGATCGACTTGGACGCGGCCTTGTGGACCATCCCTGCCGAGCGTATGAAGATGAAGACCGAGCATATCGTTCCGCTGGCAAGGCAGACGGTCGCTCTACTTGCAGAACTCAAACCACTCTCCGGCACAAGCCGTTACCTGTTTCCGGGTCGCAACCCTGCCAAGACAATCAGCAATAACACCATGCTTTTTGCCCTGTATCGCCTTGGCTACAAAGGGCGCATGAGTGGGTACGGCTTCCGCGCTGTTGCCAGTACAATCCTGAATGAGTCCGGCAAGTTCTCCCCCGATGTCATCGAGCGCCAGCTTGCCCACTGCGAACGGGACGCCGTACGCGGTGCATACAATCGCGCTGAGTATCTGGACGAGCGAAAGAAGATGATGAAATGGTGGGCCGATTATGTGGCCAGCATCGAATCCAAGGTGATCGTCGGCAACTTCGGAGCCATTGCTTAGCCCGTTGGGTTTATTTTTCCTGTATGTTCACGCCAAAGTCGCGAAATCTCTGGAATACGGCCTCTGTAATCTCGTTCGCGCCCGATGATCCGGCCTGCTGTGCCGTTGCCAAGCCTCCTATGATCTCCCCCTGACGCTGACACGCAACTTCGCCGTAACTGAGAAAGGTCGTCAAGACATGCTCATGTCCCAGGTTCTGGCTCCATGCCTTGAACTCTTCGGGCGATTTGCACCGTTCCTCGCCAAGCCGGACGAGCGTGTTTCTGAAACTGTGCGGATTGAAATACGGCAAACCTGCACCCTCAAAGGCTTCTTTAAATACACCCCGAATAGGCGAGGCAGTCCTCCAGTGTTCCCGCTCCAACCCTGACGCTTCAAACTGGCGGCTCGCGCCCAACGCAACGCGGGTTGCCGGGATGAGCGGATCATCGTTGCCCCACAGCTTGTCATGCCGGAGATAGCTCACCCACTCCGCCACGATCCTGCGAATCTCATCGCCCACGGGAAAGAAAAAGGTGTTGAAGGTCTTGCTGAACTTCGTCTTAACCTCTCGCGCATCCTGATAGACGCTGTTCGCCGTACGCTTCGACCCGCACCTCAAGGCCTTCTACCAAACCCTGTAGACGCGCCATAAAAGCAAACTACAGGCCCTGATGGCCGTCGCACGAAAACTGCTGCACGCCATCTTCGGCATCTTCAAAACCAATACCCCATACAACGGAGAAAAACTCTTCCCAAACCTTGCGCTCGCTTGAAAAACATCTCCCCACCCTTTTTCATGGGAAATGTACTTGTTTTTCAAGAGAGAATCTCCGCTACGCTGCGGTATGACAATTCTTGTCTCTCTATAGCAATAATGAAAATGCTTTAATCATCGCTGCCATAGGCGCGTCGTTGGCCGAAGAGCGACTGGGTAGAATCCCGTGAATTGTTCGCTGTTTGTTGGTTTTTTGTTCCTCCCACCCCCCATCCCCCCCTTGGCTTGGATTGTGCTATAAGTCGATTATTTCCAATCGGTTACAGGCAAAATATTCATAATGGATGTTTTTGGAGCAAGTGGTTTGGAATCATTCGGGTGCGCTGGCTGTGGCTGGCTAAAATATTGATTGCATGGAAGTTGCGGATAAAATATTCATAACATACGGGTTATGGATGAAAATGAGGCTTTAGAGCGGGTGTCTCCGGCAAACGGTTCAGCGCATGGGAGTTGCTGGCAAAACATTGATTCTGTGTGGCTTATTCGGTTGAGAAAGAACGGTGCGAGTGGGCGGCGGGAGTCTGTTTCCGCATGATCGAAGCTGCCCAAGGCTCGATGGATCTTTGATCCATATATTAATTGTATCAAGCGGAGCATAACTACTATGCCAACTATTTTTCTGAGGTAAGTTGTTTATGATGTGTGAGTTAGTTTGATTTTTTGGGTTCGAGGGGCTTGACAAGCGGATTTACTGGGGTTTTTGCGGGGTCATGGAGCGAAAAAAAGGCCCGGGGGCTAAATCCCCTTGATTCTATGCGGCTTATTCAGGGGGCTGAAGCCCCCTGCTCCCTCCGAAAGACAAAAACAGGAGTTTTTCCGCAGATGTGAAGCCCTTTGCTCCCTCCGGAAAAGGCAAAGGCGGAGCTTTTGTGGGAGAAAGGGTGGAGGGTTGGGGGGTGCGAGCGGTATCGGGATCCTTCGCGCTCGAAAGACGCGCTCAGGATGACAGCAAGAACAAACAATGGCGAAGAACAAACAACGGCGGAGAACAGGCAACGGCGGAGAACAGGCAACGGCGAAGAACAGGCAACGGCGAAGAACAGGCAACGGCAAGGGCAAGGGCAAATACGGAGATTCTGGCTGCGCCAGAATGACGACGTGGTGAGGGCTGCACCAGAATGACGGTACATGAGGGGAATGACGACGAATGGGGGCTGAGCCAGGAGGACGGCGCCGCGCTGAGTGGCTGGCGACTAAACTCGACGTAGCGCATCTCTCTGCGCTGCTAAACACCATGGACCTGCACGACAAAATCCGCACCATTCCCGCGCTGCCCGGCTGCTATCTATACAAGAACGCCGAGGGCGCGGTGATCTATGTGGGCAAGGCGAAGAACCTGCGCGCGCGGGTGCGGTCGTACTTTCTGGAAGCGGCGCAGGCCAACGCCAAGACCGGCTCGCTGATGCGCGAGGCGGTGGACATTGAGTACATCACGGTGGGCAACGAGCGCGAGGCGCTGGCGCTGGAGGACAGCCTGATCAAGCAGCGGCAGCCGCGCTACAACATTCTGCTGCGCGACGATAAGACGTATCCATACATTCAGTTGACGATGAAGGACCGATTTCCGAAGGTGTTTGTGACTCGGCGGCTGCGGCGAGACGGCTCGGCGTACTTCGGGCCGTACTTCCCCAGCAGCCTTGCGTACCGGCTGGTGGAACTGATCCATCGCAGTTTCTTGATTCCGAGCTGCAAGGTCGATCTGTCTCGCTACCATCCGCGCGCCTGTTTGCAGTACTACATCAAACGCTGCCTGGGGCCTTGCGTGGAGGGGCTGACCACGCCGGAGGCGTATAAGCAGGCGATCCGCGACGTGCAGATGTTTCTCAACGGCAACGCGGGCGAGCTGGAGGCAGAGCTGACTCGGCGCATGGAGGAGGCCGCGGCGGGGGAGCTGTACGAGGCCGCGGCGCGGCTGCGCGACCAGATCGTCACCGTACACCAGATGCAGGAGAAGCAGCGCGTGGCCACGGCGGACGACGAGGACGCCGACGTCTTCGGATTCCACTACGAGAACGGGATGCTGGCAGTGAACCTGTTCCACATGCGTTCGGGCAAGATCGTGGACCGGCGGGAGATGTTCTGGGATGAGCTGCCGGAGTTGATCGACGAGACGGGTGCCGAGGAGGCCGGTGAGGAACTGAAGCCGGGTGCGAGCGAGGCGAACGCGGAGTTCAGCGCGGCGGGGTTCTTCAGTTCCCTGCTGAAGCAGATCTACCTGGGCAACGCGTATGTGCCGCGCACGGTGCTGGTCCCTGTCGACTTTGCGGACCGCGCGGTTCTGGGCGAGCTCCTGACGGAGCGGACGGGGCACAAGATTGAGATTCTTGCTCCACAGCGTGGCGAGAAGCGATCGCTGGTAGACCTCGTGTGTCTGAATGCAAAGCAGTCGTACGACCAGCGATTCCGCGTGCTGCAGCCGAGCATCAAGGCGATTCAGGCGGCGCTACAGGACGCGCTGACGCTGGAGAAGCTGCCGCGGCGGATCGAGTGCTTCGACATCTCGCACATCCAGGGGACGGAGACGGTGGCGTCGATGGTGGTGTGGGAGGACGGCACGATGAAGAAGGCGGAGTACCGCAAGTTCCAGGTGAAGACGGTGACCGGCGTGGACGATTTTGCATCGATGCGCGAGGTGGTGGGGCGGCGCTACAAGCGTTTATTGGACCAGCAAAACGAGAACGGCACGAAGTGCATGCCGTCGCTGATCCTGATCGACGGCGGCGTGGGACAGCTCCATGCGGCGGTTGCGGCGCTGGCGGCGATTGGGATACAGCCGGGAGTGCCGGGCGAGCCGGCGCTGGCGTCGATTGCCAAGCGCGAGGAGGTGCTGTACGTCTATGGGCAGGAGTCGGAGCCCATCGTCCTCGACCGGCGCTCGCCGGTGCTGCACCTGGTGCAGATGATCCGCGACGAGAGCCACCGGTTTGCGGTGACGTACCATCGCAAGCGGCGCGAGATGCGCGACCGCGACAGCGAGCTGGACACGATTGCGGGGGTTGGCCCGCGCACTCGGCAGCGGCTGCTGGAACACTTCGGCAGCGTGCGCGCCATCGGGCAGGCCGGGCACGACGCGCTGACGGCGGTGGTGAGCGCGGCGACGGCGGCACGGATCCGGGAGCATTTTAAGGGCGAAGCGGACGCCGGATAAAACGCGGCCGGCTGGATGGAGCAGACTCTCTCTCACAAGACACTGCGCGGCGCGGCGGCTGGATGGCTTTCAGCAGACGACGAAGCGCGTGATTCTGCGACGTTCCGTATCCCCCAAATTGACTGAAAAGTGCAACAAAAGTGGTACAAAAGAGGGGTGCAAGCGACTGTAGACTTGCGGCTGTAGCAATCGGTTTGCCGGTCCAGACGCCCGCAACGCAACGGAGTCTGAACGCACCGGCAACGGCACAGTTCCGGAGACGGCATGGAAGCGCGAATGGAATCGAATGAGGAGTCCGTCGACCCGTTGCGCATGCGGGAAGAGGCCCCAGCCATGGTTTCGACGACCCAGCATCATGGTGTGAATGCTGCCTCCATCTGGCGTAAATTCGTGCGGTTGATTCGCTCGATACTGGCGCTGATGCAACATCCGGTATTGGTGCTTCTGGTTGGAATCTCACTCTGCTGCACGGCGGCGGGACAGACGGCGACCACGACCAGCGTGGGCGTCTCGAGTGGCGCGATCACGGTTGGCGCGAACGAAACGCTGACGGCTACGGTGATGTCGGGGGGCCTTGCGGTGACGGCCGGAAGCGTGCAGTTCCGCGACAATCTGGCATCGCTGAGCGGGAGTTTATTGGGGAAGGCCGCGGTGAGTGGGAGCGGCAGTGCGCAGTTGATTCTGCCCAGCGTGGATCCCGGTACACATCTGGGCATGGGTCTGCATGAGATCAGCGCAATCTATACGGGGTCGTTCGGGCTGGCAGTCAGCGTCAGTTCGTATCAGGCGGTGACGGTGACCGGCACATCCCAGCTTCCGACGGCGACGGCGATCAGCTCGACGGGGGTTGCGGGCAACTACGCGTTGACGGGAACAGTCACTGCGCTGACGTCGGTTCTGCCGACCGGCATTGTGTCGTTTCTGGATGCCTCCAACGGCAATGCAGTGTTGAACACTCAGACGCTGGACCCAACGAGTAAAGGCTACGGGTTCGCAACCTTCTCGACTGCTTCGGCTGGAGGCGGAGAGATGTCGGTTGCGGTGGGCGACTTCAACGGCGATGGGAAGCTCGACCTGGCCGTGGCCGATAGCTACACCGGCACGGTGACGCTGCTGAAGGGCGACGGAGCAGGGAACTTCACACCGTTCCCGGGCTCGCCGGTGCTGGTTGGAAGCGGGGCGTCCTCCGAACCGTTTGCCATAGCGGTGGGCGACTTTCTGGGCAATGGGAAGCTCGACCTGGCCGTGGCAAACTTCGGCGATGGCACGGTGGCGATCCTGCTGGGCGATGGGACGGGGAACTTCTCGCCCGCCGCGACGCCCATCGTCACAGTTGGAAGCAGCCGGAGCTCCGGTCCGTTTTCCATCGCGGTGGGCGACTTCACTGGCGATGGGGTCCTGGACCTGGCGGTGGCCAACTCCAACGAAAACACCGTGTCGATCCTGGTGAACGATGGAGCGGGGAACTTCTCGGCGGCGGCGACGCCCACAGTAGCCGTTGGAATCAGCCCGCTTTCTGTCGCGGCGGGCGACTTTCTGGGCAATGGGAAGCTCGACCTGGCCGTGGTAAACCAGTTCGGGAACGACGCGATGGAGTCATCTCCCGGTACGGTGTCGATCCTGCTGGGCGATGGAACGGGGAGCTTCGCCCCCGCTGCGACACTCCCCGTTGGATACAGTCCGTACGCCGTAGCGGTGGGGGACTTCAACGGCGATGGGGTGCTCGACCTGGCCGTGGCGAACAGTTGCGGGAACGACCCACTTTGCAACAACTCCCCCGGCACGGTGTCGATCCTGCTGGGCGATGGAACGGGGAGCTTCTCCGCCGCCACGACGTCGCCAATTACAGTTGGAATCAATCCGCGGTCCATTGCGGCGGGCGACTTCAACGGCGATGGGTCTCTCGACCTGGCCGTGGCCAACTTCAACGACAACACCGTCACGATCCTGAAGGGCGATGGAGCGGGGAACTTCGCGCCCGCCACGACGAACCCAGTCCCGGTTGGAGTCAATCCGTCTTCGGTTGCGGTGGGTGACTTCAACGGCGATGGCAACCCCGACCTGGCCGTGGCAAACTTCGACGACGGCACCGTCACGGTGTTGCACGCACTCTGGACCGAGGGCGCCACCGCGCCTGTGTCGTTCTCCACCTCGCCATCGCATAATGTTCTGGCCAGCTATGCTGGGGACGCGATCTACACATCCAGCCAGTCGACACCGATCACCTTGCTGGGATTGTTGCCCACGGGGCTGGTGTGGACACCGGTGGACGCGATCATCCACGGCGCATCGTTGAGCGGCCTGCTGAACGCATCGACCACCTACGCAGGCACGCCGGCACCAAGTACGTGCGCCTACACCGCAACGCCCAACGGCGGAAGCACTTCCCCAGTAGACAGCTCGACGGTGCTTGATGTGGGACCTTACACACTGGGCGTCACATGCACGGGACTCTATCCCACGGCGACGGGTTCAAGGCCGCTGACGGTGTATGCCACCGGGTATGTGCTGACGACGGTCGCCAATCACCCGCTGGAAGGCACGGTGACTCCGGCCTCGGGCGGGACCTATGCCCCGACGTTGCAGATTGCCATCTCCGCGACGGCCAACCCCGGATACATCTTCGCGGGCTGGATGGCGAATGCGGACATAGCGAATACGACCAGCGCCAATACAACTGTGACCATGAACTCGGCGGAGACGTTGACGGCGGACTTCGAGGCGGTACCAATGTTCGTGGTGAATACGAACCAGGACGACATTTCGACGCCCATTGCCTCCAACTGCCCGGCAAACCCATCCAGCATCGGCAGCGGCCCATGCACGCTGCGCGATGCCTTGCTTGCGGCCGCGGCCATAGGCGGCAACATCACCTTCGACCCGACGGTGTTTTCCGCCAGCAATACGGCGGCAGCCAACACCATCACGCTGGGCGAGGATGGGACGCTCACGATTCCAACCAATACGATACTCACGGGGGCGACCTCGGGCAGCGGCGCTACGCTGACCAACCTGGTGACGGTGAATGGGGTCTCCGCGAGCACGGTCTTCACGCTAAGCGGCGGCACGGTGGCGATTCTCAACAACCTGACCATTGAGAATGGAAAGTCTGGCGGCAACGGCGGCGGCATCAGCAACAGCGGCACGCTGACGGTTTACGGGAGCACATTTACTGGCAACTCCGCGATCAACGGCGGCGGCATCGACAGCAGCGGTACGCTGACAGTGAGTGGGGGCACCTTCTACAACAACTCCGCGACCATCGGCGGCGGCATCTGTGTCGAGCCAAGCGGAAACGTTACGGTGAGCGGCAGCACCTTCTTTGGCAACACCGGAACAACCGGCGGCGGCGCCATCGACGACACCCAGGGCGGGTCATTTGCGGTGAGCGGCAGCACTTTTTACGGGAACAACTCAATCAACAGCACGGGCGGCATTGCCGTGTCAGGTTCCAGCTTCCCGATGAGCAACACCATCGCGACCGGGGACGGAAACGGGGATTGCAGTGTCTCCGGAGGCTCTTGTCCCGCGAATGGCACAGGCGGCAACGTGCTGGGTGGGGTCGCCAACCTGGCTGCGCTGGGCAACTACGGCGGCCCGACCGAGACCATGATTCCATTGCCGGGCAGCGTGGCAATCTGCGCGATTGTTCCAACGGGCACGGGAACCGACCAGCGTGGAATGCCGTGGCCGGTGAGCTACAACGGCACATCGTGCCAGGACTCCGGCGCGGTGCAGACCGACTATTCTCTGAGTTTCGTTCAGCAACCCTCGACGACGCTGATCCTTACGCCCATCTCGCCGGCCCCGGCCGTCGAGTTGCAGGAGAGCGGCAGCCCGTTTGCTTCGTCTGTAACGATACCGCTGACCCTGAAGGACAGCGGCGGCAACGATATTACGAGTCTCGACCTGAGCGGCGGATCGGCCGCGACATCCGGCGGCGTGGCTACTTACTCGCCGCTGGACGTCGACGCGCCAGGAGCCGGCGACACGCTGACGGCCAATCTGATGCTGAATTCGGCGAATACTCCGGCGACCGCGATCTCCACCACCAGCAGCCCGTTCGACGTGACTCTGAAGCCCACGACGATCGTTTCGTCCGATGCGTCGGCGGTGTATAGCGTAAGCGCACAGAGCGTGACCCTGTCGGCGACGGTTACGAGCAGTTATGGAACGGTGAATGCGGGCACGGTGACCTTCACGGTGATGCAGGGCAGCACCACGATCGGATCGCCGGTGAGCAGCGGCACGGTGAGCAGCGGTGCAACCGGCAGTGTGACCTATACTCTGCCGGGTGGAACAACGGCTGGCGCGTATACCATTCAAGCCGTGTACAACACGGGAGGCGGCTTTGCCACCAGTAGTGACAGCACTCATACACTGACGGTCGGCATGACCACGGCGACGGTCACACTGAGCAACCTGACGCCGATCTATACCGGGGCCCCGCTGGCAGCGACGGCCACCACCTCGCCCAGCGGCTTGACGGTAAATTTGACCTACAACGGCAGCTCCACCGCGCCGACAGCGGTTGGCAGCTACACCGTCATGGGAACGGTCAGCGACGTAAACTACCAGGGCAGCAGCAGTAGCACGCTTGTGATCAGCAAGGCCACGCCCGCGATCCTATGGGCAATACCGGTGGATATTCCTTATGGAACGGCGCTGAGCGCGACGCAGCTCGACGCCAGCTCGACGGTCGCGGGAACCTTCGTTTACAGCCCGGCAGCCGGAGCGGTCCTCGGCGTTGGACCGCAGACTCTCTCGGTCACCTTGACGCCAACCGACAGCGTCGACTACGCGACGGCAACGGTGTACGTCAAGCTGGTGGTGGACAAGGGCGCGCCGGCGATCAGCTGGCAGCAGCCAGCGGCCATCACCTACGGGACGGCGGTGAGCGTAACTCAGCTTGACGCCAACACAACGGTGGCTGGGGCCTACGTCTATACCCCGGCAGCAGGAGCAGTGCTGACGGCGGGTTCGCAGACACTGTCGGTGACCTTTACGCCGACTGACACAAACGACTACTTGGTGTCTACGGCTACCGTGCAGCTAATGGTAAACAAGGCTGCGCCGGCGATCACCTGGGCGACACCGGCAGCGATCAGCTACGGGACGGCGCTGAGCGCAGCGCAACTCAACGCCAGTTCGACGGTGGCTGGAACATTCGTCTATACACCGGCAGCGGGTGCGGTTCTCGGTGTCGGAACGCAGACCTTGTCAGTCACACTAACGCCGACTGACGGCACTGACTACTCGACGGCGACGGCGACGGTGCAGCTAACGGTGAACAAGGCTGCGCCCGCAATACCCTGGGCGACGCCGGCGGCGATCAGCTACGGGACGTCGCTGAG
>Ga0224554_1002335_pt1 | contig 10075 bp, 5 predicted proteins | sample 714S22024metaG_FD_180666 | JGI IMG/M metagenome (GOLD analysis project Ga0224554, IMG submission 180666) | Peat soil microbial communities from Stordalen Mire, Sweden - 717 S2 20-24 | ecosystem: Environmental > Terrestrial > Soil > Wetlands > Peat | place: Sweden: Norrbotten County, Stordalen...
AGCAATCCCGTGCGACGGTGGGTCCCTATCTTGATGCGAAGAAGATCGCACTCATCCAGGCGGGCGACGCGATCCTTCCCGGAATTACTTCACGCACTCAACCTGGACACACTCCGGGGCACATGGCCTATCTCGTGCAAAATGAAGGCCACGAAATGCTCTTCTGGGGTGACATCATTCATTCATCGGAAGTCCAGTTCGAGCATCCTGAGGTCACTGTGCAGTACGACGTGGATCCGAGCGAGGCTGTTGAGGCGCGGCTGCGGGAATTGGAGTTCGCCGCCGGCAAGGGGATTCTCGTGGCTTCCGATCACATTTCCTTTCCAGGGCTCGGGCATGTTCGCAAGACCGGTTCCGGATACCGATGGGCCCCCATCCCATACTGCGCCGCGGTAAGCGAGTTATGCCCGAAATAGGACACGTTTTATCGCAGAACGAGAATTGCCTTGGTCAAAGCGAATCTTTCCACTTGACCATCTTTTCCTTGAGATCGATGGTCCTGCCATCCACCACGAAGGTGCCGTCTCCATTGGCGTGAATCGTCCTGCGTTCCTTACGCTTTGGATCGATCCAGCCATGTTAAAGAGCTACTTCCGCCCCACAGTCCGCTCCAGCTCGGCGCGGGCTGTGCTTCGCTCCATCTCCGCCTGAAAAAGCCCGGCTTCTGCCTCGGCGAGTTGCCCTTCGGCTTCCTTGAGCGCGGAGGGATTGGCCGTGCTCGCTTCCACCTGATTGGCTGTGATCCGCCGCATCTCGGCACGCGCAGCCACATTGTCCCGCGCCGCTTCCAGGCCAGTCTCCGTGCGCCGCACCTTGCGTACTTCCTTTTCTATATCCACGCGCACGCGGTTCTGAACCTGCCGGAGGTTCTCTTCGGCCTCGGCCACCTGCGCCTGGCGCTCATGCACCTGGCCGCTGCGCTTGCCGAACTCGAACAGCGTCCAGTTCATTTTGAGACCCACCAGGCCGTTGTTTTCCGTCAGTAATGGCACGCCATCCTGATGGACGTATTGCGCAAACGCTCCGATCTCGGGAATATACTCCGCGTGCGCCGCGCTCAGGCCCGCGCGCGCTTTCTTCAGAGTCTCTTCGGCGGCTGCAACCTCCGGATTGTGAGACAGCGCCTCGGTCTCCAGATCGCCGGCGGTTGCATCCGAGGTTTCCGGTTCAGGCGGGACCAGTTCTACTTCGCTGTCCAGGGGAAGGTCGGTCATATTGTTGAACTCCGCCTTCATATCGGAGATGGCGTCTTCCAACGATCCCAACGCATGACGCGCCTCGGCAATCTGCGCCTGGCCTTCCAGTACCTTTAGTTGCAGCACCGCTCCAGCCTCGACTCCATTGCGGGCCTCACTCAGGAGCTCTTCTCCGGCCTCGATGCGCAACTCCGCAGCCTGCTTCTGCCGTTCCGCCGTCAAGAGGCCGTAATAAAGCTGTTTCATCTTCAAGGCGACCTCGTTCTCCGCCCGCTTGGCATCGTCCTGCGCGACGCCCTCATCCGCCCTGGCTGCTTCGACCTCGGCGTGGATCTTGAAGAACTGCGTCAGCGGCTGGGCCACCGTGGTTGTACTCAGAATGAAGTTGTGGTGCCCCAGCGGGAGGAAATCGTTTTGCCCTGGGACGGGGCCGGGGACCGGGTACACGCCCAAAGCTCCCATCGGGATCTCCATGTGTTCAATGTTCCGCAGGTGCGCGGTGTCGCTTTCGTTGCTCAGCACCGGAAAGTAATCGGCGCGCGCCTCAGTCACGCGGGCCTGCATCTCCTGTTGCTTAAGGTGCGCCAGCTTGACGGTCGAGTTCTGCTTGGTGGCCAGGGCGACTGCCTCGTCCAGAGTGATGCGCCGCGCCTGGGCGTGCGCAATGCCGCCACAGGCAAGCAACAGCAGCAGGACGCCCGCGACCGAAGCCGGCACCGCCGGCGTCTCGTGCTTGCGATGCGCCACCACGAACAGAACCGGGATGGCCACCAGGGTGAAGACCATCGATCCCAGCAGCCCGAAGGCAATCACGCTGGCCAGCGGCGACCACAGGCTCGACCCGGAAAGAATCATCGGGATCACGCCCACCGCGGCGGCTGCCGAAGTGAGGAAGATGGGCCGCAACCTGCGTTCTCCGGCCTCCAGCGCTGCCTGCTCAAGCTCCACGCCAGCCTTCATCCGTTCGTGGATGTAATCGATCAGAATGATGGAGTTTCTGACCACCAACCCGCCTACGCTCAAGATGCCGATGAATGCGGTGAAGCCGAATGTGTTGTTTGTTATCAGCAGGCCCAGGGCCGCGCCCGGCAGCGCCAGGGGAAACGCGGCCATCACGATCAGCGGGTCAACCAGGGTACGGAACTGAAAGAGCAGAATGAGGAAGATCAGCACCAGGCTGATGAGCATTGCATTATTCATCTCGCCGGAGACATCTTGTTTGTTCTCGTACTCGCCGCCGTAATCGATGCGGTACCCTACAGGCAATGGCATGGCGTCCAGTTGTTTGCGCGCGTCGGCAAGAATCTCGCTCGCCAGGCGCTTGCCGCTAGGAAAGGCGCGTACCGTCAATGTGCGGACACCGTTTCTGCGAACGATCCTGCCGGGCTGCCAATCGGGAGAGAGCGACGCCACCGCCTCCAGCGGAATCTTTGCCCCGGTCACCGGAGACATCACGTAGGTATCGGAGACGTTCTTGAAACTCTGCCGGTCCTGGGGATCGAGGCGCAGCACCACATCCACGGCGCGGTCGCCCTCCCAGAATGTGGTCACCGGAGCGCCCTCAAAGCCCGCCGCCAATTGCTGCGCAATGGCGCCGTTGGTCAGGCCCATGCGGTTGGCCACTTCCTCGCGCACGTTCAGCCCTACCTGCCATGCATCCTCGTGCCAGTCGGTATAGATGTAGATTGCGCCGGGCGTATGCTGCAGAATATTCTCGGTCTGGTTGCCGAGGGTTTCCAGTGTGGCAATGTCGTCTCCGGAGATGCGCACTTCCACAGGAGCCTCCATCACCTGACCCTGCTGCAACTCCTTCACAAAGACCTTCGCCTCCGGCACCGCATCGGGCAGCCGTTGCCGCAAAGCCACCACAAGTTGCGGCGTTCCCTTCACCTTTTTCGTGTTCACCACGATCTGCGCATAATTCGCTGCTGGTGCCTGAGGGTTCACGTTGTAGTAGAAACGCGGCGCGCTCTCGCCCAGAAAGCTGGTATAAGCCTCGACCTGCGGCTCTTGTTTCAGAATCGCTTCAATCCGGCGCACCGTGGCGTCGGTGGCCTCGATCTTCGAGCCTTCCGGCAGCCACACATCCATCACGAACTGGTTCCGTTCGGCCAAGGGAAAGAACAGTTGCGGCACCAGACGAAGAACTCCAATCCCGGCCGCAACCGCCAGCATGCTCAATACAAGAACCGTCCGCTTGTTCTGCATGGCCCATGTGACGATTTTGTTGTAGTACCTCTGCATGTGGTCCAGCGGAGTGAGCTTGCGCGGCGCGCCCGAATCTTCCTGCTCGTGATCCTTGAGCCCTTTGCGGATGAAGAAGCGGGCCAGGAGCGGCGTCAGCAGCATGGCCACAAGGTAGGAAGTGCCCAGCGCGATGGCCACGGTAATCGGCAGCGCGCGGATGAACTCGCCTACGCCGCCGGTAATCAGCAACAGCGGAACAAACGCCGCGATGATGGCCAGCGTAGCGGTCAGCACAGGAACGGCCATCTCCGTGGCGCATCTCTCCGCCGCCTCCTCGATAGGCACTTTCCGGTCCAGCAGGCCCACATAGTTGTCGACGATTACGATGGCATTGTCCACCACCATGCCCAGCACTACAATCAGCGCCGAAATCGACACCTGTTGCAGCTCGATGCCACAGGCGTCCAACATGCCGAAGGTCATGGACACAGAGACCGGAATGGCGATGGCCGACACCAGCGACACCCGCAGCGGCAGCAGCAGCATAGTGACGAGGATGACGGCGACGATGGCGATGCCGAACTCCTCAAAGAAATCGCCGATGCGTTCGGAAACCACGCGCGGCTGATCCGCCACCATATCCAGTTTCACGTCCGGTGGCAGAGTTGCCTGAACACTTTTCAGCGTGGTGCGCAGGGTGTTGCCGAAGTCCACGATGTTGTTGCCCTCGTGCATCTCCACTGACAGCAGAATGGCCTGCTCGCCGTCGAAGCGCGCATACTCGGTGGGGTCCTTGTACACCCGCTCTACATCGGCCAGATCGCCGATATGAACCGGCTGGCCGGTAGGCGAGACATCGACCATCAAATGGCGAATCTCGTCTTCGGTCTTGAATGCCCCGCCGGATTCAATCGGCACCTTGTTCTGCTCGGCCGGCACGCGGCCGGCATACTGCACTGTGTTGCGTCCTTGCAGCGCTTGCATCACTCTCAGCGGATTCACGGCATACTGCGAGAGCCGTTCCGATGAAGTGTCGATGTCGATCTCTTCCTTCTGATCGCCGATGCGCTTGATCTCGGAGACGGCGGGAATCGCGCGCAGTCCCGTTTCCACTGTCTGCGCGTAGTCCTTCAGATCTCTGGGGCCATAGTCCCCGCCATGCACCGCGATCAGAACCGCGACCGTGTCGCCGAAATCGGAATCCACCACCGGCCCGATCACGCCGAATGGCAGCCCGGTGGCCTTCAATTGCGCCATATCGAGGCGCAGCTTGGACCAAAACGCGTCCGTGTCCTTGACGGACGAGTTCAGCTCGACATTGACGATCACCATTCCATTGCTGCTGGTGGAGAAGGTTTTGTCGCGGCGCACCTCCTCGAACCGGATGAGCCGCTCCTCGATCTTGCGCGTAACCTGGTCCTCCACCTCCTCGACCGTCGCGCCCGGATAAATGACGGCGACAATGCCGGTACGGATGGTGATCTTCGGGTCCTCGCGCCGCGGCATGGTAAACAGCGTATACAAGCCTGCCGCGAACAGCATGCCGGAGAGGACCAGGGTCACCTGCGGATAGCGCAGAGCCGTGCGGACGGGGTTCACTGGACGCCTCTGATGATCCTTGCCGGCGAGCCCTCACGCACGTTCTGCTCGCCAGCCACCACCACCTGCTCGTCGCCTGTGAGGCCGCTGAGAACCTCCACTTCATCTCCAATCAACTCGCCCACGTCCACTCTCCGCGCGTAAACGCGCCGTTGCGAGGGCGAATAGACGTATACGTGCGTCACTCCTTTCGGATCGCGGACAATCGCGTCGCCCGGCACGGTAATCGCGTTGAGCATGGACGACGAGTAAATCCGCGCTTCGCTTACCATCCCCGCGCGTAGCAGCCGCTCGGGATTCGGAACCGCAATCTTTGCCGTGTAGGTGCGCGAGGCGGGGTCCGCCGCAACCCCCACCGATTCCACTTTTCCCTCGAATTGCTTTTGATCGAGCGACGGGATCGTCACTGTGGCGCTCGCGCCTTCCTGCACGTTGCCAATTTCGGATTCAGGAATGGCCACGCGCACCTTCACCGGGTTCAGGTCCAGCACGGAAATCACCGGCATTCCGGCTGCCACCGTATCGCCCACATCGATATGCCTCATGCCCACATAGCCTGCAATGGGCGCGCGTAATTGTGTGTCCCCGAGCCGTTTCCGCGCTTCGTGCGCCTGGGCCGCAGCCGCGTGGTACTGCCCGGTTGCGGCCTCTTTGTCCTCCACCCGCGTGCCTTGCCGCGCCATGTCATAGCGCTGCTGCGCCGCCTTGTAACCGGCTTCGATCTTTTTAAAGTCGTTGGCCGGCAAACTCTTGTGGTCGTAGAGGAACTTCATGCGGGTGTACTGGTCCTGCCACTGTTCATAGTCGATGCGAGCTTGCGCCAGCTCCTGCGAACGCGGGCCTGCCTGCGCCTTGTCGTCCACCGCTCGCGCCGCATCCGCCTGCCCCTGCGCCGCATCGTACGCATTGCTGTAGTCGGTCGTGTCCAGTTCCGCCAGCACCTGGCCCTTGCGCACCGCCTGTCCTTCCTCGGCAAAAACCTTCGCTACCCGTCCGGCAATCTGGAATGCGCCCTGCGCCGTCACATTGGCCTCCACTGTTCCGCTGACAGCCACGGAAACAGGCTGCCGGACGCGATTGGGCACCCGCACGCGCACAGGAACCGGCTGGTCGGCAGCGACCTGGGCTTTGCGGCCGCAACCTGCCAGGGGCAAAAGAGCCAACAAGAGAAATGTGGAGAGGCAGGAGTTCCGTCTTGATTTTGCTTGGCTTATATCAGGAATGAGGCCACAATCTGCTGCAAGAGGCAGTTCCAAGGTAGCTTGCCGAGCTGTGTCGACTGTTTTCGTTCGCATAAGGGTTATCCTTTATTGACAAGAGTAGAATGACACGTCATTCTATTCTTTGCAAGAGGTACAAGGACAAAAAATGGCCTACCGCAAAACCCCCGCGACAGAAGCCCGCAAGGATGCCCGGCGGAAGACGATTCTGGACGCTGCAACCCGTCTCTTCGGTGCCAACGGCTATCACGCTACGACCGTTCCCATGATCGTGGCAGAGTCGGATAGCTCGGTGGGCAGCTTTTACACGCACTTTCACAACAAGGAAGACGCCTTTGCGGCGGTCCTCGATGTGCTGGGGCAGAAGGTGACGGAGGTGATGGATCGGGCCAGGGCCTCCCAATCCGACGCGCTGCTTGGGATTCGATGTGCAGTCGAGTCGCTTTTTCTGTTTTTGGCCGACAATCCAGGAGATGCACGGATACTCATCGTCGAGTCCTCCGGCCTGAGCCCCCGCCTGGAGCGGGTGCGCCGCACCATCCTGAGGCAGCACGCCGAGCAGGTCTGCCAGACGCTGGAATCGACCCCGTCCGCATTTACCGCATCTGCACCATTGATCGCCGCCCGTTGTCTCGTGGGCGCCGTCTTCGAGTCACTTTGCAGTTGGCTGGAAGAAAGCCCCAACGACCGCCAGCCAGCCGCGGATGTTGCACGAGCCGTCGCCGATTACAACTCCCGGGCCATACGGCGCTGAGGTAGAAACAAATTGCCATGATTGAAGATGGAAGCGGCGTGGCAACAAGGAAGGAACACAATGTTCAACGTTTTGACGATTGCAGGAGAGTACGGCAGTGGGGGCTCCGACATTGGGCGCAAGGTTGCGGAACTTATGGGCTGGGAGTGCGGGACAAGCAGATCATCGAGCGGGTCGCAGCCATGGGGAAGGTCAAGCCCTCCTGGGCTGAGCAGGCCGACGAACACGCCATGCACACGATGAGCTGAATGCTTCTTGTGCACGAGTTCACTTCAATATTTGAGTCTGGGCAAATGGCAGGCAAATCGCATCTTCGACCTGTTTCATACTCATGGTTTGCACAAGGTATTGCGTGTTCGTCTAGTGCGAGCGACACGGGGACAACTCTCAACGAGCGCGAAATCTCAAATCGCAAATACGCCCATGTAGGAGAGATAGGTCACGCGAAGTCGGCCAGCGATCACGTTTGCTTTGGGGCGGGTCTGGACAAGCTGAGCGGCTGACTGGTTCTCGATCCCCATTTCCATGCCGTCTGTATGTTGCTGTCCGCGTCCTGCGCAGTTCAGATCGGGACGCTCATGCTCTATCTGCCGCCAAAGCCTCCATGAAAGAAGCCGAGCAAATGGGACCGAGCCTCGTCTGCGGCCGGAAGACGGCTAGCAACTCGAACCGCGACGCCGAAGGACTCCATGAGCGGAGCCAGGCAGTCCTTCAATTTTTGACTGCGCACTCTGACTTCCCTGGGCAGTGTCCGGCTGGCTTGAATTGCCTTGAGAAACACCTTTGCCAGCGCGTCTCCGGCCGCAACGCTGGAATCGGTCACTTCCGGCGCAAGGACCATTCCACTCTCCGCATCGACAGCGATCACAATCGAGGCACAGGCATTGCGCTCGCCCTTATTCCCAATCGCGGCACCGCTGAGAATATGGTCGAGTTCCATCACTCCACGCACGGCATAGTCCTGGCTGCGCAATGGACGCAGAGTCTCTTCCTCCAGGCGGACCGTCGGGATGGGCGGCTCGGGGGGAAGGATCGATTTGACCAGATCCAGCTGGTATCGAGGCTCTCCCTCCTCCACGCGCGAGACCATCGGATAGGTATCAGCCAACTCCCAAAACTTCACACTCTCCTTGCTGGTAACGGCGGCGCAGACCACGATCACAGCGCGGATGCACTCGGCCAGCGTCCGGGCCTCATCCTCAGTGACAAACCACGGGAGAAATCCGGGGCGGATGGTGCGAAAGATAGGCGAGGCCAAGCCTCTGCCCCGCGGATTCCCCAGTGCGGCAAGCAACTCCCGGTCCTGCTGCTGCAGTTCAACCTTGGGCACGAACTCGACATAAACGCAGTGCATCGATGCGAAAAATGCGCCGGGATCGGAGATATCTCCAGCTTCGATTTTGCGAAACTGGCGAAGTCCCTCTGCTCCGATATAGGCGTGCATGGAAAGGACCCCACCGAGCGCACCCATGACCGAGCAGTAGCAGAGTTCGCCGCCGCCGCTGTCGCGGATCACGATCAAGTTGTCCTCGTTGAGGACCCGCCAGGGTCGTAAACCATACAATTCGGAGGCCAATCCATAAAGCCGTTCCATGGTTGAGAAGGAAGGCGGTGTTTCACCTGCAAGCTCTTTGACAAAGCATCGCTCGGGCGGCACTGGGGCGGAAGCGGTTCGTTTCTTGGGCATGATTGTAGCAACGCTCCTGTGAGGACAAATACCTGCACTCGTTTTCGATGGCCGTACTGAGCGCGAACTGAAGTGCTTCGGCGCTTTGATCCCCTAGTGGATTCCTTCACGACCAATCTACAGTGCCATCCACGGAGAGATTCGCAGGGGACGGCAAGCAGGCTGGTCTCTCCTGAGTGTCCAGGGAATTTGGTTCCAGACCGATGCGATCATTCACCGCATTCCGGAATCGTTGTTTGCATCCCAGGTAGCGTTCCGTCGTCTGTACAGAAACGTGCCCCAGTAGGAATTGGATCTGCTCCAATTCACCGCCAGCCTGATGGCACAGACGGGCACAAGTCCTCCTCAGGTCGTGCGGGGCCAAGGACGGAATTTCACAGGCCTTTGCTTTCTCCTTCACGACACCCCAGATGACCTTGGGGCTGAAGCCGGCTCCCCAGATCCTTCCAGCCTTATTGATCGAACGAAGGAGGGTGCCAGTGGTGATTCCGGAAGCCCCCATCCAGCCGTCAATTCCAGCTTTCACCCAATCCGGGACCGGAATGGTTCGTATGTGGCCGCCCTTGCCGACAAGATCGGCAATGACCCAGTGCTCCTCTCTTTGCTGGATGTCCTCAACCCGTAGCGTAGTCAATTCTGCCCAGCGTAACCCGCAGCCCAGCAGAATCGCCAGTGTGGCATAGTCGCGCTTGCCTCGGAGGCTCGCACTGTCCGCCGTCAACAGCAGGCGCTTGCCCTGCTCCGCAGTGAGCCAATTGCCTACAGGCACGCCCAAGCGCTTGGCACCCTTCACCCGGCGAATGCCGGCAGCCAGGTCCGCACTGAGCAGACCACAATCTGTAGCTTCGTAAGCCAGCCTCCGGACTGCAGCCAGTCGCAGGTTTATGGTGGTTGGTGCGTAGTGCCGCTGTTCCAGGGAAATGCGGTATCGGGTGACCACAGTCTTGTTGAAAGCGAGTCTGGGTTCCGAGCAGTACCATTCGATGAACTCTCGGATCGCATGATCGTAGGTTCGTTGCGAACTTGGAGAAGTCAGGCTGTTCAGAACAGCGGACCTGGATTGTTCAAGATCCGGGAGCTTCAGAACAGATTTGGGCGTCCGTTTGCGCTTGCTCTTTGCCATCGGTACGGCCTCCAATCGCCGTGACAAACAGCATGATCCAGATCGCCATCTCGGTCTATCGCACACTGGGGCGTTTATCGGTACGAATCCGTGATTCTCGCGGTCAGCTTCTGGATTTCCAAGGGCAGGGCGCGGCGAGAACGAAAGAATTGGGCCGCCAGAACAGATAGAAGCCCCTGTAAGCGATATGAAACGAGCTTACAAAAAGGCAGAGCAAAGGGGACACACAATTGATCTGTTTGATTTGACCGAAGATTGCTATTCTGGCAAGCCACAGGAATCATTTTCTCTTGGGCAATAGACCGTTCA
>Ga0224554_1002338_pt1 | contig 10067 bp, 8 predicted proteins | sample 714S22024metaG_FD_180666 | JGI IMG/M metagenome (GOLD analysis project Ga0224554, IMG submission 180666) | Peat soil microbial communities from Stordalen Mire, Sweden - 717 S2 20-24 | ecosystem: Environmental > Terrestrial > Soil > Wetlands > Peat | place: Sweden: Norrbotten County, Stordalen...
TAATCCATCGCTGCGTGCAAGCCGATCGGCCCGGAAATGTCCGGCGTGCCGGCCTCGAACCGATGCGGCGCGCGCTTGAACTCCGTCTTCTGGTAGCCGACGGACAAAATCATTTCGCCGCCGCCCTGATATGGCGGCATGGCGTCGAGAATTTCCTGCCGTCCCCACAAGATGCCGATGCCGGTCGGCCCGCAAATCTTGTGGCCGGAGAACGCAAAAAAATCGCAGCCGATGGCCTGCACGTCCACGGGCAGATGCCCGGCGCTTTGCGCGCCGTCCACGAGCGTGACGATGCCGAGCTCTCGCGCGCGGGCGCAAAGTTCGGTCACGGGATTCAACGTGCCGAGCGAATTGGAGATGTGAACCATCGAGAAAATCTTGACCTGCTTCGTCAGCAACGAGTCGAGCTTCGACAAATCGAGCAGGCCTTCGTCGCCGGTGACGGGAAGATAAGAAATTTTCGCGCCGGTTTTCTGCGCGAGCAATTGCCACGGCACGAGATTGCTGTGGTGCTCCATTTCCGTGAGCAGAATCACGTCGCCGGGCTTGAGGTTTTTTGTGCCCCATGAACTCGCGACGAGATTGATGCCTTCCGTCGTGCCGCGCACGAAGACGATTTCGTCGGCGCTTTTGGCGTTGATGAATTTCGCAGCGCGAGTCCGCGCGGCTTCGTAGCCTGCCGTGGCGCGGTTGCTCAACTCATGGATGCCGCGATGGACATTGGCGTTGTCGTGTTCGTAATAATGCACGAGCGCGTCAATCACCGCGCGCGGCTTCTGCGACGTAGCGGCGTTGTCGAAATAAACCAGCGGCTTGCCGTGGACTTTCTGATCAAGAATCGAAAAATCTTTTCGCAGCGCCGACCAATCAACGGTTTTATTCATCGGAGTTTTTCCGCAGATTACGCAGACGGACGCAGATTAAAATAAGAATTTATCTGCGTTAATCGGCGAAATCTGCGGATTACAAAAGTCCCAGTTGCAGCTTCGCCGCCTCGGTCATCATGCCTTGATTCCACGGCGGATCCCAGACCAGCTCGACGTTCGCCTCGTCAATCGGTTCGAGCGAGATGAGTTTGTTCTGCACGTCCTGCGCGAGCACCGGACCCATGCCGCAACCGGGCGCGGTCAAAGTCATTTTCACGTCGGCCTTGTAATTGTTCTCGCCGATGAGCGTGAGATGACAGTCGTAAATCAGTCCGAGGTCCACGATGTTGACGGGAATTTCCGGGTCGTAACAGGTCTTGAGCGATTCCCAGACTTTTTTCTCAAGCTCGTCCTGCGTGAGCGGGCCGCTTGGCGTGGCGGTGGCGGAAGCGGCGGGCGCCGCCGTCACTTCGAGGCCGAGCGCGTCGGCGTCCTTGGACTCGATGCGGAACATGTTGCCGTTGACGATGACGGTGTAAGTGCCGCCGAGCGACTGCGTGATTTGCGCGGTCTCGCCTTTTTGCAAAGTGACTTTGGTGCCGATGGGAACCACGGAGGCTTCCACGTCGCGCGTGAGAATTTTTTGTTCGGAACTCATAAAATGCGGTTCAATTGATTTACTCCACGCATTATCACCGCAGTCGCCATTGAAATCAATGGCGGGTTTCAACGTCCAAGGCAGTGTCCTAATCCAGATTCGTAATCATAATCGTAATCAATCCAGCCCGGATTAGGATTAAGAGCAGGATTAAGATTGGGACACTGCCCATCCCAACCGCGCCTTGACACAGGGCGTTTCATTGCTAACCTCCCCCGCTCCGTTAAAACGGAATTTAGCGGCAACGCGCAACCGATTGAATTGAATTTATGAAACGCCAGTATCAACCGTCGAAAATCCGTCGCAAACGCCAGCACGGATTTCTCAACCGCAATTCGAGCAAGAGCGGCAAGGCCACGCTGGCCAACCGCCGCCGCAACGGCCGCAAACGCCTGACGCCGGTTTGATTTCGCGTGTCCACGCCAGAGGCCAGAAGCCGGAGGCCGGAGGCCGGAAGGCTGCGATTGGGACGCCGTTCGCGGATTGGGCCGAGCGGTGATTTCGCGCGCATCCGGCAGCAGGGCCGGCGGCTCGCAGTCGGCTGTCTCATCGCCAACTGGCAGCGGCTGCCGGACGGGGCAAAGCCGAAGCTGGGCGTCGTCACGGGCAAAAAAATCGGCGGCGCAGTCGAACGCAGCCGTGCGCGGCGGCTGTTGCGGGAAAGTTTCCGGCAGCATCAACAAGAGCTGGCACAGCCCGTGGAGTTGATTTTGGTCGCGCGGAATTCCATCGCCGGGAAAAAATTTGCCGGCGTGGAAAAAGATTTTATGGCCGCGCTCCACCGGGCGGGCTTGCTGAAAAAATAAGAGGAGAAGACAATTTTGAACCCGCTCCAGGCCATTTTGATTTTTGTGATCCGCGTTTATCGCCGGGTGATTTCGCCGGCGCAGGTTTTTCTGTTCGGCGCAAATGCCGGCTGCCGTTTCACGCCGACCTGCTCGCAATACGCGCTGGACGCGATCTGCGAACACGGCGCGATTTCTGGAGGCTGGCTCGCGGCGAAACGGATTTGCCGCTGCCACCCGTGGGGCGGTTGCGGGCACGACCCAATTCCGAAGGCGGAAGGCAGAATTGCACCAAACCATTCTTTTTAATTTTTCATGGACAGAACTGGAATCATCGTCGTTGCGCTTTGCGCCGTTTTGTTCTTCGCGTGGTTTGTCGAGGAGCAGAAATACCAGTCGCACCTGCCGCCGCCGGCGAACACCGCCGCCGCCGCGCCAACAACGTCCGTCGCGCCCGAAGTTCCGATGGCGGAAGCTCCCGCCGAATTTTTCGACACCAACTCGCCGGAAAAGCTGATCACCATCACCAACGCGGATGCGCGCTACACTTTCACGTCGCGCGGCGGCGGCTTGAAATCGGTCGAGCTGGTCAAATATCCCGAAACCGTCTCGGCGCGCTGGAAAAAGGAAATGGCGACGAACGGCGTGGCCACGTTGAACACGCACGCGCCGGTTCCCTTCCTTGCGATTCTGGGCGACGCCAGTTTTGTCGGTGACGGTAATTTTGCCCTGACGCAGACCGGCGACGGTGTCCGCGCGGAAAAAACTTTTGCGGACGGTTTGATGCTCACGAAGGAATTTCACGTCAGCTCGAATTATTTGATCAGCGCGAGCGTGAGCCTGACCAACACGTCCGCGCGGCCGCTGGCATTGCCCGCGCAGGAATGGGTGGTCGGCACGGCCACGGCGATGGGTGTGGATGACAGCGGCTTTTTTATTTATGGCGGCGCGATGTGGTTTGACGGCACGAATGCGGTAGGCAAGGGGTTGACGTATTTCAACACCAACACGACGGCGTTTTTCGGGATGACGCGGCGGACGCCGACGCCGGAATATCGCACCGGCGCGGGCAATGTCGTCTGGGCGGCGGTGCACAACCAGTTTTTCACGCTGCTGGCGATGCCGAAGGAGCCGGCGCAAGAGATTGTCGCGCGCCCGGTGATGTTGCCGGCGTTGACGGCCAACAGCCAGGTGCTGAACGCGCCGAGGGGAATCCAAACGGCGCTGGTTTATCCGGCGCAGACGCTCACGGCCAATTCAGCGGTCGCGCGGCAGATTGTTTTTTACGCGGGGCCGAAGGAATACCGGACGCTGGCGCGCATCGGCGAGGAATTCCAAAACCGCGCCGACCTCGTGATGCAGTTTGGATTTTTCGGGTTTTTCGCAAAGGCGCTGCTGCTGGTGATGAACTGGACGCATGACGTGACGAAACTGGGTTACGGCTGGGTGATCGTTTTGATCACGGTGGCCATCAAAATGATTTTCTGGCCGTTGACGGCGGCGAGCACGCGCTCGATGAAGCGGATGCAGGCGCTCGCGCCGGAAGTGAAGGCGCTCAAGGAAAAATACAAGGACGACCCGCAAAAATTCACGGCGAAACAGATGGAGCTGTGGAAGAAAAACAAGGTCAACCCGGTGGGCGGCTGCCTGCCGATGCTGATCCAGACGCCCGTGTTCATCGGCTTTTTCACGATGATCCGCAGCGCGATTGAACTGCGCGGCGCGCATTTCCTGTGGGTCGCGGACTTGTCGAAACCGGACACGCTGTTCATGATTCCGGGAATCAATTTTCCGTTCAATTTGCTGCCGTTGCTGATGGGCGGGGCGATGCTGTGGCAATCGCATCTCCAGCCGCCGTCGCCGGGAATGGATCCGTCGCAGCAAAAGATGATGCGTTATATGCCGCTGCTGTTTCTCGTGTTTCTTTACAATTATTCGGCGGGACTGGCGCTTTACTGGACGGTCAACAACCTGCTGACCGTCGTGCAAACGAAGCTCACAAAAATGAACCAGGCGCCGGCGGCGGTTTCGCCCTTGACGCCGCTGTCAAAAAAGAAAAAATAAGTGGCAACACGTTTTTAACATTCAACTTTCAACCCTCAACCTTCAACCAGCCAATGCCCGCGCAACCCAAAAAAACCCTGGAAAAAATCCTCGCGCTGCTCGGCCTTCCGGCGACCGTCGAGGAACACAAGCTGGACGACATTTTTCTGCTCGACGTGAAGACGGAAGATTCCGGGCGGCTTATCGGACGCCAAGGACAGACGCTGGCCGATTTGCAATACATCACGAACCGGATTCTTTTCCAGCAGGACGCCAGTTCGCCGAAAGTCATGGTGGACGTGGGCGGCTACCGCGCGCAGGCGCGCGAGGCGCTGGTGAAAAAGGCGAAGGACGCCGCCGACAAAGTCCGGCGCTGGGGCGAGCCGGTGGAATTGGAGCCGCTCGGTTCGTTCGACCGCCGCATCATCCATCACGCCTTCAAGGATGACCCCGACGTGGAAACCCACAGCGTCGAGGTGGACGGCAACGACAAGAAAGTGCTGCTGCTGCGCCCGCGCCGGTAGGCGGAGATCGAGGAACAGAACCATCTCGCACACGAAGTCGGTGAAGCGGCTTGGAATTTGGCTGGTTTCAAGCCGGCGCAAGTATAAATTTTCAACCACACAAAATTTTATGGCAATTCAACTTCGCGACAAATCCACCTGCAAATACGACCAGATTTCGCTCGGCGAAGTCATGCTGCGGCTGGACCCGGGCGAAGGGCGCGTCCGCACCGCGCGCAATTTCCAAGTCTGGGAAGGCGGCGGCGAATACAACACCTCGCGCGGCCTGCGCAAATGCTTTGGCTGCAAAACCGCCGTCGCCACCGCGTTCGTGGACAACGAGGTCGGCCACCTCATCGAAGATTTCATCATGCAGGGCGGCGTGGACCCGGATTTTATTTTGTGGCGTCCCGACGACGGCATTGGCCGCAGCATCCGCAACGGTCTGAATTTCACCGAGCGTGGCTTCGGCATTCGCGGCGCGGTCGGCGTTTCGGATCGAGGCAATTCTGCGGCGGCGCAGCTCAAGCCGGGCGATTTTGATTGGGATTACATTTTCGGAAAAATCGGCACGCGCTGGCTGCACACCGGCGGAATTTTTGCGGCATTGTCCGAAACGACGGCGGCGCTGGCCATCGAAGCGGTGAAAGCGGCGAAGAAGCACGGCGTCATTGTCAGCTACGATTTGAATTATCGTCCGTCGCTATGGAAATCTATCGGCGGCTTGAAAAAAGCGCAGGAGGTCAACCGCGAGATCGCGAAGTATGTGGACGTGATGATCGGCAACGAGGAAGATTTCACGGCGTCGCTCGGCTTTGAAGTGAAAGGTGCGGATCACAGCTTGAGTCATATCGAGACGGATGCGTTCAAGGCGATGATTGAAACCGCCGTGAAGGCGTATCCGAATTTCAAGGTCGCCGCGACCACGCTGCGCCGCGTCATCACCGCGACGAAAAACGACTGGAGCGCCATCCTCTGGCACGACGGAAAATTTTTCGAGAGCCGGAAATATCCCGAACTGGAAATTTTGGACCGTGTGGGCGGCGGCGACAGTTTTGCCAGCGGCCTGCAATTCGGTTTCCTCGAATTCAACGACGCGCAAAAGGCGGTTGAATACGGTGCCGCGCATGGCGCGCTGGCCTCGACGACGCCCGGCGACACGAGCATGGCCACGCGCAAGGAAGTGGAAAAAACTTTCAGCGGCGGCAGCGCACGGGTGCAGCGGTAATTTCCGGCGCAAAAAATAAAGGCGCGGATTTTTGTCCGCGCCTTTTTGCTTTACAAAAAATTACCGCTGGATGCGCGCCGAGCCGCCTTTGGCGAACGCCTTCACCTGCTCCACCGTTGACATCGTGGTGTCGCCGGGGAACGTCGTCAGCAATGCGCCGTGCGCCCAGCCGAGATTGACGGCTTCCTGCGGCGTTTCGCCGGTGAGCAGGCCGTAAAAAAAGCCAGCGGCATAACCGTCGCCGCCGCCCACGCGGTCATGGACATCCAGTTCGCAGGTGGGCGAGACGTAAGTCTTGCCGTCCAGCCACGCCACGGCGCCCCAACTGTGGCGGTTGGTCGAATGGACTTCGCGCAGCGTGGTGGCCACCGATTTGACGTTCGGGAAGTTTTTCACGACCGAGTCAATCATCCCGAAGAACACGCTCGGATCGAGCTTGGATTTGGCGGTCACGTCCGGGCCTTTCAAGCCGAGGCCTTTTTGCAAATCTTCCTCGTTGCCGACCAGCACGTCCACGTGTTCGACAATGGCTTTCATCACCGACAGCGCCTTCTTATCGCCGCCCCAGATGTCCCAGAGTTTCTGGCGGAAATTCAGGTCGAATGACGTCACCGCACCGGCGGCCTTGGCGGCCTTCATGGCTTCGATGATCAACGGCCCGGTGGTTTCGGACAGCGAGGCAAAAATGCCGCCGCTGTGAAACCAACGCACGCCCGCGCCGAAAATTTCCTTCCAGTCGAAGTCGCCGGGCTTGAGCATCGCGCCGGCCTCGTTGCAGCGGTTGTAAAACACCACCGGGGCGCGCACGCCGTGGCCCTGGTCGCTGTAGACCGTCGCGTGGTTCGGGCCGCGCACGCCGTCGTGCTTGAATTTTTTGTAAAACGGTTTCACGCCCATCGCCCGCACGCGTTCGGCAATCAGGTCGCCGATTGGATATTCGACGAGCGCCGAGGCGATGCCGGTGTTCATGCGGAAACAGTCGGACAGGTTGGCGGCGCAATTGAACTCGCCGCCGCTGACGTGGATGTCGCAGCGGTTCGCCTTGCGGAACGGGACGATGCCGGGGTCGAGACGGTTGACGAGCGCGCCGAGGGACAAAAAGTCCAGCGCGCCTTTTTTGGGAATGTTCAAGCCTTTGCTCATGGTGATATTTTTGATGATGTGGTGTTTGCGGTTAAATTTCCCAAACAGGATTTCAAAAAGCGCGGAAGGTGCAAGGCGCTTTTTGCATTTTTTGAAAAAGCCTCCCGTTTTTTTGCATAAAGCCAGCAGCCGGACAAAACAATCTCTTTACAATCCATGCGTCTTTGGAGAGATTCTAAAGATTCATGAGGCATGGTTGAAGCTTGGCTGAATCAATTGGCCATCACGAGTTTTAGACTGGATTTATGCTGTATTACGAACGCGGTTCCGTGACCGACAAATTGTCGCTGGATGACTTGCGCAAGGGCTTGTCCCAGGCGCTTGGCAAGCTCGGCGCGCGTAAGCGTGTGCTGGTCATTCCGCCGGATTTCACCCGCTTTCATTCTCACGCCGGGGTGCTGACCAGGCTCATTTACGATTATTACGGCGCGAATTTGACGGACGTTTTGCCCGCGCTGGGCACGCATACGCCGATGACGTCGCCACAAATCGCGGAAATGTTCGCCGGTGTGCCGGAAAGTTTGTTCCGCGTCCACAACTGGCGCACGGGCATCACCACCGTCGGCGAGGTGCCGGGCGAGTTTGTGAAAAAAGTTTCCGGCGGCGCGGTGGATTTTCCGTGGCCGGCGCAACTGGCCAACCTTCTTTGGACCGGCAAGCACGATTTGATTTTGTCCGTCGGGCAGGTCGTTCCGCACGAAGTCGTCGGCATGGCCAATTACAACAAGAACATTTTCGTCGGCACGGGCGGTCAGGAAGGCATCAACAAAAGCCATTTTGTCGGCGCGGCCTACGGCATGGAACGGATGATGGGACGCGCGGACACGCCGGTGCGGCGCATTCTCAATTACGCCTCCGAACATTTCACGAACCATCTGCCGATTGTCTATGTCCACACCGTCGTCGGTCGCGCTGATGACGGCAAATTGTGCGTGCGCGGTTTGTATGTGAGCGACGACATTTCTGGTTTCGACAAGGGCGCGGAGCTTTCGCTCAAGGTGAATTTCGAAATGCTCGACGAACCGCTCAAGAAGGTGGTCGTCTATTTGGATCCATCCGAATTCAAAAGCACCTGGCTGGGCAACAAAAGCATTTATCGCACGCGCATGGCGATGGCCGACGCGGGCGAACTGGTCGTGCTCGCGCCCGGGCTGAAGGAATTTGGCGAGGACAAGGAAATTGACCGGCTCATCCGCAAATACGGCTATCGCGGCACGCCCGAAACGCTCGCGGCGGTCAAGGCCAACCCCGAGCTGCAAAACAATTTGAGCGCGGCGGCGCATTTCATTCACGGCTCGTCGGAAGGCCGGTTCAACATCACTTACTGCCCCGGCCAGCTCACACGGCAGGAAATCGAGAGCGTCAATTTCAAATACGCCGACCTGAAGCAAATGACGAAGCGTTACGATCCGGCCAAGCTGAAAGACGGCTGGAACACGATGTCCGACGGCGAGAAAATTTTCTACATCTCGAACCCGGCCCTTGGCTTGTGGGCTTATCGGGGACGATTCAAGGACTGACCAAACCAACCATAACCAACCAATCAGAGAGGATAATTAAGGATGAATGTTCCATTTAAGGTGAATTTGAAGGATCAAGTCGCGCTCGTGACGGGCGGCGGCGGAGTTTTGTGCAGCACCATGGCGCGTGCGCTGGCGGCGTGCGGCGCAAAAATCGCCGTGGCGGATTTGAAGCTGGAAGCGGCGGAAGCCGTGGCGTCGGCGATTCGCAAGGAAGGCGGCGTGGCCGTCGGCATCGCGTGCAACGTGCTTGAAAAGGAAAGCCTGGCCGCAGCCAACGAAAAGGTAAAACAGGAACTCGGCCCGGTGGACATTCTCATCAACGGCGCGGGCGGCAATCATCCCAAAGGCACGACGAGCCTGGAATATTTGCGCAAGGAAGATTTGTCCGGCCCGACCAAGGATTTGATCACGTTTTACGATCTCGATCCGAAAGGAATTGAATTCGTGTTCAACCTGAATTTCCTCGGCACGTTGCTGCCGACCCAGGCGTTCACCCGCGAAATGGCCGGCAAGGGCAAGGGCACCGTCATCAACATTTCCTCGATGAATTCCTTCCGTCCGCTGACCAAGATTCCCGCCTACAGCGGCGCGAAGGCGGCGGTCAGCAATTTCACGCAATGGCTCGCGGTGCATTTCTCGAAGGTCGGCGTCCGTGTCAACGCCATCGCGCCCGGGTTTTTTGTCACCGACCAGAACCGCACGTTGCTGACCAAGCCGGACGGTTCCTGGACGCCTCGCGCCAACACCATCCTCGCGCACACGCCGATGAGCCGGTTCGGCACGCCCGAAGATTTGGTCGGCGTGCTGTTGTGGCTGACCTCCGCCGAAGCGTCCGGCTTTGTGACCGGGGTGGTGATTCCGATTGACGGCGGCTTTGCCTCGTTCAGCGGAGTTTGATGGCCGCTTTCAATTTTTTTCCGCAAACAAAAAGAATTTTATGGAACCCCAAGCAGACATCGCACTCATCGGACTGGCCGTGATGGGCCAGAACCTCATCCTGAACATGAACGACCACGGCTTCACGGTCGTGGCCTTCAACCGCACGGTGGAGAAGGTGGACCATTTTCTCGCCAACGAAGCCAAAGGCACCAAAGTCATCGGCGCGCACTCGCTGGCCGAAATGGTCTCCAAATTGAAGAAGCCGCGTCGCGTGATGATGCTGGTGAAGGCCGGCAAGGCCGTGGATGAATTCATTGAGCAGCTCCTGCCGCTGCTCGAACCGGGCGACATCATCATTGACGGCGGCAACTCGCTGTTCGAGGACACCATCCGCCGCGTGAAATATGTCGAGAGCAAAGGATTGCTGTATATCGGCACG
>Ga0224554_1002340_pt1 | contig 10064 bp, 8 predicted proteins | sample 714S22024metaG_FD_180666 | JGI IMG/M metagenome (GOLD analysis project Ga0224554, IMG submission 180666) | Peat soil microbial communities from Stordalen Mire, Sweden - 717 S2 20-24 | ecosystem: Environmental > Terrestrial > Soil > Wetlands > Peat | place: Sweden: Norrbotten County, Stordalen...
GTGGAGGATCGAATAATCCTGGCGGGCGCGGCGGCGATCAGTCGCCCGCCCAATCCTACGTAAGGCCAGCCCAGGGATTCCCCGAGCCGGGGCGGCTCGATTATTCGAACCGCGGGCAACAGCAACCGGGCAACAGCTATACGCGTCCGGCGATGCCCGGTCAGCAGATATATGACCGTTCCGGGCAGGGCTACACTCATGCCGCTCCGCCGCAGAACTACGGCTATCGTCCGCAAACCTACCCGAACCGCGCACCGGCGTACACGAATCCGGGTTACTCCAGCAGGCCGCAGACCTATAGCAATTCCGGCTACCGGTATGGCTACACGGGACAAGCAACAAATACCTATCCTGGGAACGGCTACTCCCGGAACAGCTATTCCGCGCCGCAGGCCTATGCCACTCGCCCCGGCTTCAGCTACTCGAACCCATCCGGTTCGTATCGCGCAGCACCGCAGCCGGACAATTCACGCGGGTCGCGCGGATTTTCAAACCGCTCCTATGAGAACTATGGAAATACGATGGCGCGGAATGAGCGCTCTGGCGGATTCCATCTTTTCGGTGGTGGGCAGCCCAGGTCCTTCGGTAGCCAGCGCGCGCCGTCGTACTCCTATAAGGCACCGAAGAGCTTTGGAGGCGGACACCAGAGCTTCGGAGGCGGACACATGAGCGCGCCCAAGATGAGCCACTCCGGCGGCGGTGGAAACCACCGCCGCTAAGTTCCGGATTTCAGCAAGCGCAACATGAACGCGCGATGAATTCCACGGGACCGCATAGACCGGAGCGGCCCTCAAGCACTAACATCGACTCTCTGTAAGGCCATTTGCGGGCTCTTTCATGGATTGTCGATGAATTTCCCCGGTGCCCCAAAAATCCTGACCCTGTGCCTATTGTGCGCGCTCGCCGCTGCGCGAGCCGGCGCGCAAGGGCCGCCGTATCAAACCGACGATCCCGTTCCCGTTGACCTGCATCATTACGAGTTTTATATCTTCGGCGGCGTCGACGGCACCACAGCCGAGATCGACTCCACCGGGCCGGCCTTCGAGTTCAACTGGGGCGCTCTACCACGCGTGCAGTTGCATGCGATTCTGCCCTGGGGCGTTGCGGCTCCGTCGAACAACCCCGTCTATCTTCCCGGCGGCGCCGGCCCTGCGGAATTCGGCCTTAACGATATGGAGCTCGGCGCCAAGATTGCCTTCATCAAAGAGAGCAAGCACTTTCCTCAGATCGGCAGCTTCACCATGTTCGAAGTGCCCACCGGAAATTCAGACAAGGGCCTTGGCGTGGGAAAAGTCTGGTACAAGCTGCCCATCTGGCTGCAAAAAAACTCCGGCAAATGGCTTTTCGACGGGGGCGGCGGCTATCAGGTGGTTCCGCAGACCGGCTACCGCAACTTTCCCTACACCGGCTGGTTGATCAAGCGCGAGCTGAGCGAGCAATGGGAGCTTGGCGCCGAGGTTTTTGCGCATGGCGCCGAGGGATCCGCAGCGGCGCAAACGCAATCCTCCGCCATGATCGATGTGGGCGGCTACTATCACTTCAAGCACAACACCAACGAGCAGTTTCTCTTTTGCTACGGCCACTCAGTCGCCGGGCAGACCGAGAATTACGCTTACGTTGGGATGTACTGGACCTGGGGCAAGGACGCAAAGAGCGGCTCGCCGGACGAAAAGAAAACGGCTGCGGACAATCTGGTCTTCCCTACCCCGCCAAACAGGAACGGGCTCTGACGGGCGCGGACCGATCCCGGATCTCTCATTCGAGGCCTTGAGCACCCCGCGCGGAAAGGAAATCGCGAATGGAAATCACTGTACGCGGCCTTTGGACGATGATCCACGGCATGGGATTCGGTGCGCTGTATCTGATGGCCTGTTCCGGCGCGCTCGTTGAGCTTTACCGCCGGTACAGGTCGCCACTCGGGCCGGAGATCAAGCTTGAAGATGAGAGGTTCCTGCGGATCTACCTGGCCGCGATGGCCGTAATTGCATGGATCACCGTGCTCACCGGCGCATACATCATTTATCCGTGGTATCGCGCCGCGCCGCCGCCGGGAACGGCAAGCCTGGCTGCATTTCCGCAGCGCCTGCTGATGTCGAACCCCTCGACTGTCGCGTGGCACTCCATCGGCATGGAGTGGAAAGAGCACGTTGCCTGGCTCGTGCCCATCTCCATCACCATGGCGGCGGTGGTCTTTTCTCAGTATCGCCGCAGCCTCAGAATCCACCCCGAGCTTCGCACCGCAGTTCTGGGATTCGTCTGGGCCTCGCTTCTCGCTGCCGGCATCGCCGGCTTCTTCGGCGCCATGCTCAATAAGAACGCGCCGGTGAATGGCGGAGCGGCCATACCCCTTCTCCAGGGAGAACAGAAATGAGCAATCAAAGCGCATCTTCTACCGCGCAAGCGAAACTGAACTCTAACGGCGCCGGCGCGGCGGCCGTGCTCGCGGCCGGCATTGGTTCGTTCCTGGTTGCGGTCTTCGCCATCCTCGCCGACAAAGCCCCATCCATCAAGAGCCTGATGAACTTCTACAAGCCGACCGGACCGCTCTCCGGAGTGACGACGTGTGCGATCGTCGTTTGGCTCGCCATGTGGGCGTTGCTGCACTGGCGCTGGTCGTCGCGAAACGTCGAAATAGGGCGCGTGACCGCCGCAGCATTTATCCTGCTCTTCCTGGGTTTGCTGCTCACCTTCCCGCCGATTGCCGACTTGCTTTGAGGAATTGGCCGCACAAAAGAAACGCCGTGGCCAGCTCGTAGCCAGCCCCGGCGTGTGAGTGATTCCGGTTTCGACTTATTCCCAGGCTGCAGTCGCCGTGTCGGTGAAGGTCAAACCGTCAATGTGGCGAGCCAGCAGCACCAGGTTGCCATTGGTGGAGTTCTTCAGCAACAATCCCACCACGCGAACCTTTGTGCCGTTGCTCAGGTCGTTGAAGGCCCCGAAGCCATAGCGGAAGTCGCAGAACGGCCCAAGGTACACCGTCACCGTTGACGGGACAACCTGGCCCGCAAAACCGTTGATCTTCATCTGGAACAGCCCCTGCGCTGAGCTCTGGCTGCCAGTCACAACCGTGCCCATATAGCCCCAGTTCTCCAGATGGATGCGATTGACCGTGATTGATGTGCCCGTTGCCGGCGTTGCTTCGGCCTGCGTGCCGCCGACTGCGATCTCCTGGCCAGGCGTCAAGGCAGACGAGTTAAAGAGGAGCTGCGTGAATGCATTGTGCATCCAGTAGATGCCGTACTTCTCGTTCCCGGTGATATCCACCTGAGCAATGCCGCCCAGCGGAACATCAGCCAGCGAAGACGGCTCGACCGCGCGCACATAGAAGTCAAGGTTGGTGGCCGGGCCCGACGCCGGTGTCACGTACGTGACCAATCCTCTTGCGTAGAATTTGCTGTCGGTAACGAGCGCCACTTCATCGGCGTCCAGAGTCTGATCGGCTGGATCCAGAGAGCCGGCGACCTCCACGACGCTGTTGGTATTCAACGAGCTCAGGCTGGCGCCGCCATCCCACTCGGTCGTCGAGCTGGTGTTGATGGTGAACTGCTCGCCGTGCGGCCCCTGAATCGTGAACGAGCTGGGTTCCGTGGTGCTCGTCGGCACAGTCACGACCGACCCGTAGAGCAAGTCGATGTGCGCAAATGTGTCCGTGCGGGTAACGGTAGAGACGTCAATCGTCGGATTCACTGTGACGTCGCCGCTCGAGTTCAGTTCAATATTCCCGTTCGAATCCACAGGAATCGACTGGGCCAGGTCGAAATCCATGCGCAGACCCACCGGCGGGGTATTGGTCCCGATGGTCAGAGATTTCGGCAGATTGAAAGTGACTGTGGACGTTGAGAAGGCAGCCGGGGCTGTTGCAATAGTCGGCGCGCCTCCACCGGTGGTGTTCAGGTAGCCCACTGTTCCGGTGCCCAGAACGAACGTGACGCCGGTGTAGGTTCCTGCGGGAACCTGATTCATGTCTACCAGGGTCTGCAGGCCGTTGAAGCGAGCAAAGTCCACGGTCGGCGTACCTTTGACCAGGGTCGACGTCGTTGTGGTGCCATTGGTTAATTCGACATCCATAAGCTGCACCTGGAATGAAACGACGGCAGCTAACGGCGCGTCAGTGCCAACCAAGAAGGCCGAGCCCGTCGGCACGTTGGATTGGGTTCCGGCGGTCATGGAGCTGGTGCAGCCCGCAACTGCCAGCACCGCAGCAGCGAGTGGAAGGAGCGCATACCTCAATAGCTTTTCGCGTGTTTCGGGGGACATATCGGGTACTTCGCTTTCTGCGATCTACCGTAGCTAAATTTGAACGCGCGCTGAGCGAGCACGATTCACTGGCCTCACTCCATAGGAACGCCGCCAGACCGCGAGCCTTTGCTGAAATAGATCTGAAGATCTAAACCTGCTTGGACTCTCAACCTCTAGGCGGGGAAAAAATAAGTCGTCCCAGGGCGCGCTCCTCTACGGAGCCATCGCCAAGATTGGCGCCCAGCTGCGACTCATCGACCGAGTCGTCATCTGCCGTCGCATAGGTAGACACAAAACGACTCAAGTAAGTTGTGGGAGGATTCAAAAAAAGTTTCAACAGCCCTCGGAGATGCACATTTAGGGGGTTACCGGGGTAACAATAGGCAACTAGCTTGAACATAGTCGATCTTTCTCAGCCATAAATTGCGGACCTTCGCATGGTTCCCTTCAGAAGACTTCTGAGCGCACGCCCTCGGGAATCGGCGTGTGCTTCAGCAGGCCCAGCTCACCGGCCAGCCGCTCCAGCTTGGCGCGCGTCGCCGCGGTGGGCGGCACCAGGGGCAGCCGCAGATGATCGCCGCACTTTCCCATCAGGCTTAAGACGGTTTTCACGGGCGCCGGATTCGACTCCCAGAAATTGGCCTCGAAGAGCCGTGAGAAACGGCGCTCCAATTCGCGCGCCTCGTTCCAATTATTTTCGAGCGCCGCGCGGATCATGCGCGAAACTTCGGCTGGAGCTTCGTTCGAAGCGACGCTGATGAGGCCGTGCGCGCCGACTGCGATGGCCGCCAGCGCCAAGTTGTCGTCGCCGGAGAAGATCTTGAATCCCCGCGGCATAATGTGCGCCAACTCAGCAAACTGCGGCAGCTTTCCGCTCGCTTCCTTGACGGCTTCGATGTTTTTCGCTGCCGCGGCAAGTTGCGAAACGGTTTCCGGCTCCAGGTTCGTCCCGGTCCGGCTCGGCACGTTGTACACGCAAACCGGGAGCGGGGCGACCTCGCGCGCGAGAGCCATGAAGTGCTGGAACTGCCCTTCCTGCCCGGGCTTGTTGTAGTAAGGATTGGCCGAGAGCACCGCCGCAAGGCCAGGAATACGCCGCAAGTGCCCGGCCAGGCGAACCAGCACGCGCGTTGAATTGTGCGTGCATCCGGCCCACACGGGAACCCGGCCGCCTGCAGCATCGATCACCAAACGAACAGCTCGCAGCCACTCCTCTTCGTCCAGCGTGGCCGCCTCGCCGGTCGAACCGCACGCAACAATGAAGTCAATGCCCGACTCGATCTGCCAATTGACCAGCGACCAAAGCGCCGGCTCATCCACCGATCCATCCGCCCTGAACGGCGTCACAATTGCGGTACCACAGCCTGTCGTTTCCATGACAGGTCAAGTTTATAACGGCGTAGTGCAGTGAGCGTGAACCCGCGTTCGCAAGCTCGCCGAATCCGTCGTGCGGGATTTTCGCGCGCGGTGGGTAAAACCGGGAACAACCGTTGAATTCGATCGTTGAATCGCGGAAAACAACCGACGCTCGATCGTTGGTGCAGGACGGTTTTACAACTGGTCGAAGATTTCGCGGAACTCCCAGGCGCCCTGCTTGCCGCAGAGCCATTCGGCGCCGCGCACTGCGCCAAGCGCGAAACCGCGCCGCGAGTGCGCGTCATGGCGCAGTTCCAATGTGTCGTGGTCACTCACGGCACGCACAATGTGCTCTCCTTTGGCGTCGCCCACGCGATGCGACTCGACGGGGACGTTAACTCCAGGCTGCGCCGACAAAATAATTTCTTTCAGCGTGAGCGCCGTTCCTGAGGGCGCATCGAGTTTCGACGTGTGGTGCGTCTCGTCGATCAAGAACTGGTAGCCTTCGAGCTTTGCCAACTCTGCCGTCAATTGAAAGAGCTTCTGCACTCCGATAGAAAAGTTTGTGCCGTAAAGGAGGCCGCCGCCGCGCTGAATGGCGTGCGCCTTCATCTCGTTCAGCTTCGCGTACCAGCCGGTCGTGCCCACCACGATGCGTCCGCCGAGAGCGAGCACCGCGCGCATGTTCTCCACGGCTGCCTCGGGAGTTGTGAAGTCCACAACCACGTCCACGCCGGCCAGGTTCGGCGCCGTCAGTGCCGAGGCGTGCGCATTCTCGTCGATATCGAGCGCGCGCACGCCGTGGCCGCGCTCCCGCGCCACCTCAGCGACGAGCGATCCGGTCTTTCCTTTGCCAAGAACGAGAATCAACATGGAATACAACTCCTAGCTGCTAGCTGCTAGCTGCTAGCTCAAGAAAACCGCTGATGAACATTTGTGGTCTCCAACCCTTTCTGCACAAAATTCGGAACGGATGGCCTCCCAGCCAAAGGCTGGAAGCTAGGAGCTGGAAGCTAGAAGCTGCTTTCTCGCTTCCACGTCGAAGATCGCCGGGTCAGGCTCTTTGAAAAATGCCCCGTGCAGCGACCGCACCGCCTCATCGGCGTCGTCCTCATCGATCATGAAGCTCATATTGATCTCGCTCGCGCCCTGCGATATCATGCGCACGTTGATGTGGCGGATGGCGTTGAATACCTGCGCGGCAATGCCGTTCTGCCCGCGAATGTCCTCGCCCACCATGCAGACGAGCGCCTTTTTGCCTTCGTACTTCACATCCGCCATCTTGCTCAGGTCGGCGGCGATATCGGGCAGGCTCGAATTCGAATCCACAGTAAGCGAAATGCTCACCTCGCTGGTCGAAACCATATCCACTGGGCATTTGTGCTTATCGAATACAGCAAACATTTTGCTCAGGTAGCCGTGCGTCATCAGCATGCGGCTGGCCACGATATCGATAATGGTCAACTTCCTCTTGACGGCGATCGACTTGAAAGGGCTCTGGCAGTGCGGCGCCACTGAAATGATCCGCGTGCCCTCGCAGCCTGCGTTGCGGCTGTTCAGCACCAGCACGGGGATGTTTTTCTTCACTGCCGGCAGAATGGTGGCCGGGTGCAAAACCTTGGCGCCGAAGTAGGCCAACTCTGCCGCCTCCTCAAAGCTGATCACCCTCACGCGCAGCGCATCGGGACATACGCGCGGATCGGCGGTCATGATGCCGTCCACGTCGGTCCAGATTTCGATGGTCTCCGCGTCGAGGGCGCCGCCCACCAGCGCGCCGGTATAGTCGGAACCGCCGCGGCCAAGTGTGGTTGTCAATCCCTCCTCGCTCGACGCGATGAAACCACCCATCACCGGTACCTTGTTTTGCGCGAGTAGTGGTTTGATTTTCTCCGTCGCGCGCTTCTCAATGACGTCCTCGAGCGGCGCGGCCTTCTGGAATTCGGAATCAGTGACGATGATCTCGCGCGCATCGATGTGCACCGCCGCCACGCCACGCTCGCAAAAGGCTGCAGCCACGATGCGGCTGGAGAGGCGCTCACCAAAACTCACAATCAGGTCGGAGATGCGCGGGGTTAGCTCGAGAATCGCGGACAATCCGCGCAGCACTTCGTCCAGCGCGTCGAATTTTTCGTCGATGAGCGAAATCAGCGATGCGCCTGCGGCTTTCTCCTTCACCAACTCAGCAGCGGTGTCGCGATGCCGCGATCTGAGCCGCGAACTGATGGCCAGCGCGCCGGTGCGGTCGCCCTCAGCCGCTGCCGCCGCAGCGCGCAGCAATTGGTCGGTCACCTTGGCCATGGCGCTGACCACCACTACGGGGTTGTTGCCGTTGGCCACTCGCCCGGCCACAATGGCGGCGGTGCGCGCAATGGCGGCCGCGTCTTCGACCGACGTGCCGCCAAACTTCATCACGACCAGTTTCATTTCCTGCTTCCCAATGTCTACCGGCGTTTTGACCGCGGGTATTGCGGCCTTCTTTTTCACCTACGCGCGTGCCGCTGCCACCGCCGCAGGCTCCAGTTTGCCCAGGCTCGCCAGCATCTCGGCATTCAGAATCGTCGCTCCAGCCGCGCCGCGCACCGTGTTGTGCGAGAGCAGCACGAACTTCCAGTCCAAAACGTTGCACGGGCGCAGCCGGCCAACAGTCACAGTCATTCCGTTGCCGCGGTTGCGGTCGAGGCGCGGCTGCGGCCGATCGTTTTGCTCCGCCCACTCGACGGGCTGCTCCGGAGCAAACGGCAGTCCGAGGCCGGCGAGCGGCTGGAACTCTGCCCACGCCGCCAGAAGGTCTTCGCGACGGACTTCCCTGCCCAGCTTGTTTCCCAGCTTGATCGACACGCACTCCGTGTGCCCGTCGACCACCGGCACGCGATTGCAGTGCGCGGTCATCCTCGCGGCCAGCGGCGATACGCCATGGCCCTCGAGCTTACCCAGCAGCTTGAGCGTCTCAGTCTCCATCTTCTCTTCTTCACTGCCGATGAATGGAACCACGTTATCGAGAATGTCCATCGACGCTACGCCGGGATAACCCGCGCCCGAAACTGCCTGCATGGTGGTTACGAAAATCTGCTCGATGCCAAAGCGCTCTTCAATGGGCTTCAGCCCCAAAACCAGCCCGATCGTGGAGCAGTTCGGATTGGTGACGATGTAGCCGCCCGATTCCTTGCGCGACGGCTGCTCCTCGATCAGGTGCAGGTGATCGGCATTCACCTCCGGAATGACGAGAGGCACATTGGGAGCCATGCGGAAGGCGCTTGAATTCGTGATTACGGCGCAACCCGACGCGGCAAACTTCGGCTCCATCTCGCGCGCGATGGCGGCGTCGACGCTGGCGAAGATGACCTTCGGCGCGCCCTCAGGCTCGGCCGGTGCGACTATCATCTTGGCGATGCGCTCAGGCAGTGGCGTATCCAGCCGCCACTTTGCGGCCTCTCCATAATTCTTCCCACTCGAACGGTCGCTGGCCGCAAGCCACGCGATCTCGAACCACGGGTGATCCGCGAGCAGTTGAATGTAGCGCTGGCCGACCATGCCGGTCGCGCCCAGAATGCCAATTGGGTACTTGTTTTTCATGGCCTTGACTCTATCCAGTGTACAAGAGGATCAGTTTCGAGCGATTCCGCAATTGTCTCAGGTGGCGCCTTTCCCACCCTCAAGCATCTCTCATGGCAGCCGATAAATCCCACAGGAGCGCTTCGGATGAACCTGCGCCAAATGACTGCCTGGGGCCAATCACGCCCCGATGGGGAGAAAGGGCCTGAGCTGCCGGTTGCGGAAAGGTTTCTCACTCTCCTTGCAGAGGGCGCAGCTCTTGGCGTTCCTGAAGTTGATAGCGAGCTTTACAAAGAGTTCCGAGGCCAGGTGGCCCAGTTGGCGCTTCAACTGCCCGACCGGCTATCGGACGATGAAAAGCTGGCGCAAATCCGCGCTGTTTTATCCAGGTTCGAGAATTACCGCAACCGTTCTGAAACGGAGATTCGCAATCGCACGACCGCGTGGCACGGGTTGGCCACGTTTCTTTTTACAGAACTGTTGAAGAGCCTGGCCATCGATCCAGCCGCGGCCAACCCGGAGGGGCTGCTGCGCAGGATCGCCGGAGTCACGTCGGCGGCCAACATTGAGGACTATCGCCAGCAGATGGAGTTGTTCCTGCACCCGTCCGGCGCCGATTCCGCGCCCGCCGAAGCTTCACAATTCCGCAAGGCCGATCACACAACCGCCAACGACAACGCAGCCGGACTTCGCGGCGGCGGCAGCGCCATCGAGCATCTGCGAGGCGTCATGGAGCGCGGAGACAAGGGCTTCATCGTCCTTTTCCGCCTCAGTTGCCTCAACATGATCAGTCAACGGTTTGGTCCTGAGGCCGTGGAAGACTGCCTGATGGCCGTCTCCGCTTTCCTTACGCAGAGCCTGCACTCCGACGATGGCATCTATCACTGGAGCGACTCATCCCTGCTGGCCATTCTACA
>Ga0224554_1002346_pt1 | contig 10049 bp, 10 predicted proteins | sample 714S22024metaG_FD_180666 | JGI IMG/M metagenome (GOLD analysis project Ga0224554, IMG submission 180666) | Peat soil microbial communities from Stordalen Mire, Sweden - 717 S2 20-24 | ecosystem: Environmental > Terrestrial > Soil > Wetlands > Peat | place: Sweden: Norrbotten County, Stordalen...
TTGCCGCCTTCCTCGGACAAGGAAACAGTGAGTTGCGCTGTGGTCAGGCTAGCGGAGCCTTTGGATTCGCTGAACTGGAAGGCGGCGCCGGGGCAGGTTTCAGCCGGCGCGAGCATCCACGGCTGGAACTCCGCAGCCGGAGGCGCACCCACGGGCCGCGCCGTGACGTGGATGAGAGAATCTCCGCAAACGGTAATTTCAAGCGTTTCGCGATCGTTGGTCGCGACGAAGCCGCCGGATGACTGGACGGCGTGCATCGCGGAAGGATGAGGCACTTCTCCGGGAGCCGGCTGGGCAGGCGAGGACACAACGGAAAGCACGAAAAAAGCTGCCGGGAGCGCAATGAATTGCGTGATGCGGGAAGTTCGGGTCAAAATTCGGTTCAAAGAAACACCTCGGGAACACGTTGGAACAGGTGAGATTCGGACCAGGGAAAAACGGCCCCCGCGGGGAGCAGAGGCCGTGTGGTGTGGTTGCCGCATGAGATCGCGACGTCTAGTGCATCTGGCCGCTGTTGTCGATGGTGATGCCGCCGGGGCCCTGATTCTTCTTCGCCTCATTGGCCTTGCGCGTGTCCATGGCCTTTGCGGTCCACTGGTCCGCCTGCGCCAGATCTTCGGTGACGGCGGCGACGTTGCCGTAGTCCACGTCCGCCTTGTTGCGGTAGATGAGGTTCAGGTACTGCATGGCATCGTCATAATTGGGCTTATCGTTGACGGCCATGGTGAGGTACTTCAAGCCTTCGTCGACAAGCGGCGCATTTTCCTGGGCCAGCGGCTCCATCACCTTCTTCGGAGCCTTCACATTGCCCTTGCCGTCATCGTTGAGGCCAGCGGCCTGCAGCGCATTCAGCTTGTTCTGGTGCGCCTTCTTCCAGTCAATGACGCCGATGGTATAAGCAGCATCGGGATCGTTTGCATCGACGGCAAGAACCTGCTTCTGCCAGGACTCGGCATCGTCCATGTCGTTGATGCTGAAATAGATGCCCGCGATCTTCTTCATGCTGTCGACATCGTTGGGCTTCTCGGCCAGAACTTCCTTGAACATGTCAATGGCCTGGTTGGCGATCTTCATGTTGTCTGGGGTCGTCACTCCCGGGGCTACATCCTGCTCAAGAGCGGTGGCGAGGTAGGTCTTGGCCATGGGCAGCTTGGGATCGAGCTCAGTGGCTTTCTGGAAGTGCTCGATTGCCTCATCGTAGTGACCAGCTTTATAGGCGTCGCATCCCTTGTTCAACTGGTCGCGGGCGAGGAGCTGGTTGCAGCCGCTCATGCCAATGACCATCCCGGTTAGAGTCACCGCGAGCGCCCAAAAACGTGCGGTTCCAATCATGTCTGTATCCTTCTCCTTCAGGCTTGGGCCTGCAGGCCGTGCCTGGAAACTCAGCAGCCGGGTACGGCAAGAACCTGCCGCATCCTGGGCAAAAAAATTGTACTCTTCCCCGCGTCCGGCTCAAGTGCCGCCGGACACAGCCAGCCTATTGGCCGGCTTGGATCTTAGGCGTCATCAACCCGATGTGGTCCACGTTGGCGGCCCTGCCGATATCGATGACGTCGGCGATGTAAGCAAAGTTCACATCGTCATCGCCCTTGACAAACATCACGCGCTCGGCGCGATTGGCATAGATGTCGGTCAATTTCTGCAGCAGATCGGAGTGGTTCACGTCGTCTTCGTTGATTTTGTACGCCGGGGCCTGGCCGGGGCGATAAAGAACCTGAACCACGATGGTGCGGTCGTTCTGCTGTTGCTGCTGTTGCGGATTCTTGGGCGGCTGGGGCACCAGCGCATCCAGACCTTTGGGGGTAACCGGCACGATGACCATGAAGATGATCAACAACACCAGAAGAATGTCGATCATCGGCGTGACATTGATCTCCGACATGCTGCCGGCGGGCCCACCCATAGACATTGCCATGACTCAAACTCCTCGCTTCATCAAATTCATTGAACAGAGACAATTCCGTTGCAGCGTCACTCGCCGCCGATTTGATTGCCTGACCGTCTTTGCGTTAACAGGCCGACCTCTTCAACGCCAGCCGTACGCACGTCGTCAATGGCGTCTTCAACCACCTTGTACTGCGCGCGCTCGTCGGCGCGAACATAGATCATCTTGTCGGTCTTGTCGGCAAGCTTGTCGCGCACCAGGCTGCCAAGCTGGGCGGGATCGACAGGGTTCTGGCCGAGATAGATTTTCCCGTCGCGCGTGACAGCGACGACAATGGCGTCTTCCTTGTCGGCGTCGGGCATGTTGGTGGGATTTTCCACCGTGGCCAGGTTGATGGCCACCTTGTTCTGCAGCATGGGGGTGATGACCATGAAGATGATGAGCAGCACAAGCATCACGTCCACCATCGGAGTGACGTTGATGTTGGAGTTAACCTTTTTGCCTTCGTCGCGAACTGCTACGCCCATAATCGGGACTCCGTACGTCTGAATTTTCTTTCCGGATGCTCTCCGGCCTAGCCTGAAGTCAAGCGACCCGCGCGAGGATCAAGGGGCTGGGCGGAAGAGATTCAGGTCCTCCGCCCGGCAAGACGCTCGCTCGAGCCAAGCCACTTCGCTCTTAGCGCTTGTGGCTCTGCTTGATGAAGTAGTCCACCAGCTCGCTGGAGGAGTTGTCCATCTCCACGTCGAAAGCCTCGACGCGGCCGGTGAAATAGTTAAAGGCCATGACAGCGGGGATGGCAACGAGCAAGCCGAACGCCGTAGTGACCAGAGCTTCAGAGATGCCGCCCGCGACGGCGCCGATACCGGCGATCTTCTGGGTGGCGATGGCATCGAATGCGTGCAAGATGCCGACGACGGTGCCGAACAGCCCGACGAACGGAGCCGTGGAGCCGATGGTGGCCAAGACCGAGAGGCCCCTCTTGAGCTTGGCGTGCACGATGGCCTCAGCCCTCTCGAGGGCGCGGCCGGCGCTGGCGATGGTTTCATCGGTGGCGGTACCGGACGAGGCGCGGAATTCCTGCAAACCGGCCGTGACAACTTCAGCCAGGTGAGACTTCTTGTTGCGGTCGGCGATCTTGATGGCCTCTTCGAGCTTGCTCTCCTTGAGCGCGCCAGCGACCTTGGGCGCGAACTCGCGCGATTGCTTGCGGGCGGCGGAGAAGTAGAGGTAACGGTCGATCATCACAGCCAGCGACCAGACCGACTCAATGAACAGGACGATGGCCACGGTGCGAGCCATCCATGCCATGTGAGCCCAAAGTTGCAGGGGGCTGAAGCCAACGGTCTGACCCTCATCCTGAAGGAAGGCAAGACTGTTGACGGTGTGCGAAGCGAAGTGTGCGAGCTGAGCGAGAATCACTGAATCGTTCCTCCTAAGGAGATTCTTCTGGACTGCATTGAGCCCGACGCGGCGGGAGGTGGAGTTCCAAGGAATGCGGCCTTTCGGGAATTCGCATTCGAGCTAAAAGCGATGCTCCCTGCCAAGGTTCGGCAGGGAGCGGAAAGTTTCACCCACCCAGGGTGAAGATCACGTTAACGGTGGTCTCGACTTCGACCGGGTCATTGTTGAGCAGGTAAGGCCGGTAGCGCCATTGCCTCACCGCATCCATCGCCGCCTGCTGCAACATGGCGGGCCCGCTCACCACCTTCAGATTTTCGATCGTCCCCTGCTTGGAGATGGTCGCCTGCAATACGACGGTTCCCTGTACGCGGGCCGCCTTGGCGATGGGCGGATAAGTAGGAATGGTTTTCTGGATCAACATGCCCACCGCGACGCCGGCCGAGATGTTCACCTTCTTGGGTGCAGCGGCCTGAACCTTGGGACCGGTGCCACTGCCAAACAGGCTGCCCATAACGCCGGAGCTGTTGCCCATACCTTCCATGCCGGCGACGCCGAAGTTGGAGGGCGGCGCTTCTTTAGCCGAGACCATCTCAATATTCTTGGGAATCTTCGTTGGCGCCGTGAGCTGGTTGTTCATCATCTCCGACTGAACGTGGACGACTTTCACTTCGGGTGGCGGAGGCGGAGGCGGAGGCGGCGGAGGCGGAGGCGGCACGGTCAAGATGGTGGCCATCAGCGCGTTCGGGAGCGCCTCGGGATAGATGAGCGGAATCAGGATCAACAAAATCAGGATTGCGGCATTGATGCCGCCGGTCACTAACATCCAACGACCGCTCTTGGTCTTGATCCTTTTTGCAGATTCGAAAGTGGAGTCTTCAAACATAGCCAGCCTCGGAGATCGGGTATCGTTACTCCTATTTTAGACACCACGGGAGGGGGAATTGTTCCCGACGGGAAAATCCGCACAATGGAGCGAGTAAACCTTATCAGAAGTGCACTCCCGCTGCCAAGAGCGCTGCAAAACTGGTGCAACTTTCAAGTGCCCGAAGTAGCCGCGGGAAGCGCTCGCAGGCCGCTGCAGCGGGCCTCCGTCAGCAGTGGATCCCCCTTGAGAATGGATGCAAAAATCACGCCGCGCGGCCATAGTTTCTAACCTTTTGACTTTCTGGCTGCCGGCAGCGAAGCGGCCCTGCCTTTTCCGGCGCGGTACTCCTGCCAGGCCACCAGCATGGGGGCAGCAATTGCGATGGATGAGTAGGTCCCGATGAGGATGCCCACCACCAACGCGAAGGAGAAGCCATTCAGCACTTCGCCGCCAAAAATAAACAGAGAGAGCACGGTAAGAAAAGTCAGGCCGGAGGTGAGCACGGTCCGGCTCAGAGTCTGGTTGATGCTGCGATTCACCAGGTCGGTCAGGCTTTCGCGGCGGCTGAGGCGAAGATTCTCGCGGATGCGGTCGAAGACGACGATGGTGTCGTTCATCGAATAGCCGACCAGCGTGAGGATGGCGGCGATCACCGTGAGCGAGATCTCGCGGCCGGTGAGAGCAAAGGCGCCAACGGTGATCAGCGTGTCGTGGAAGCAAGCCACGACCGCGGCCACGCCGTAGATCAACTGGAAACGGAACCAGAGATAGATGAGCATGCCGAGCATGGAATAGAGCGTGGCCAGCGTGGCCTGCTTCTCCAACTGACGGCCGACCGTGGGACCCACAACGTCAACCTTCACGCCCGTATTGGGGTTGAAGTAATTGTTGTAGTGAGCCTGAAGGGCCGATTCGATCTCCTGGCGGCCCGTATCAAGTGCGGCCTCGTTGGTTTCTTCGGGCAGGCTGATGAGCACCTGATGGTCCGCTACGGGCCCGAAGCTTGTAATGACCGCGTCCTTCACACCTGCGGCTTCAATTGCGCGCCGGATGGCATCGATGTCCGGGGGATTGGTAAATTGCACATCCACCTGCGTGCCGCCGCGGAAATCCACTCCCAGCGGAACCGGGCTGCGCATTCCCCCGACGGGATGCTCCCAGTTCCAGCTCATTTTTACGATGCCTGCAACGCTGAAGATCATGGAAAAGGCGAGGAAATACCACTTCCATCCCAGCCAGTTCACATTCGGATTGCGAAAGAATTCCACTTCTTGTCTTCTCCTGTTGCCCAATCACTGGCCCTAAATCGAAACCATCTCGCCGGCTTTCAACTTGTTCAAATGCGCCTCAAAGATGACTCGCGAGACAAAGACGGCCGTGAAGAGATTGGCCGCAAGACCGACGGTCAGGGTGGTAGCAAAGCCCTTCACCGGACCGGTGCCGAAGATAAACAGAATCGCCGCCGAGACGATGGTGGTGACGTGGGTGTCAACGATCGTTACCCAGGCGCGGGCGAAGCCCTGGTCAACAGCCGCCGAAGCCGCCTTGCCGGCGCGAATTTCTTCGCGGATGCGCTCGAAGATCAGCACATTTGAATCCACGCCCATACCGATGGTGAGGATCACTCCGGCAATACCGGGAAGGGTGAGCGTGAGGACTAAGCCTCCGCCACCGGAGGCGCTGGAAATTGCGGCAGAGAGCCCCATGATGCCCAGCAGAATGATCAGGTTAAAGATCAATGCAAGATCAGCATTGATACCCGAGCCCTTGTAGTAAACGAGCATGAAGGCCATGACGACGACGATGCCGACAATGGCTGCGGTGACGCCTTCGCGGATGGAATCGGCGCCCAGCGTAGCGCCGACGGTGCTGGCCGAGATGTAATTCATTGACGCGGGCAGCGCGCCGGTCCGCAATAGCTTGGAGAGTTCCATGACCTCGTTCTGGTTGAAAGAACCCTCGATGAGGCCTTGATCGCGAATGGCACCCTTGATGACCGCTACCTCGCGCACCGTACCGCCCATGACCACGGCCATGTCCTTGCCGATGTTGGCGCTGGTATAGTCCCAGAACTTGTCGCCGGCTTCGTCGGTGAGGGTGAAATTCACTTGCCTTTGCCCGGTGTTTGAGTTCACGCCCGGATCGGCGGAGCGGAAATCGCTTCCGGCCACGATGGAGGAACGTTGGATGACGTAATACGAGGTGCCGTTCGAAGCGCCAAGATCGCCCGAGAAGGGCAGAATCTCATCGTTGGGTGGAAGCGCGCCGTTCACGCTTTGCAGGGCTGCATCCTCGGTGGGAAACGGGCCGCCGTCTACGGCGTGAATTTCGAGACGGGCCGTGGAACGGATGATACCTTTGACCTGGTCCAGGTCGCTGACACCGGGCAACTCCACCAGAATCTGGTTGGCGCCCAGGCCGTATTCCTGGATCAGCGGCTCGCTCACACCCAGCGCATCCACGCGGTCGCGAATGGTCTCAATGGCCTCGTCGATCGTTCGCTTGTCGAGATCGCTCTCGAACACCGGCTTCATGGTCAACGTCCAGTTATTGTCGGAACCGCCGGAGAGGTCGTATTCATTGGAGTACTTGGGGGTGCCGAGCAACGAGCTGACAGCGTCGGTTTGCGCGGGAGAGGTACCCTGGATCTGGATCACTTCGGGCTTGCCCGCTTCCAGGTTTGTTGCCGGATCTACTCTGAGCGGATCGGGCTTAACCACCTGGGAAAAGCCCAAGTTGGCTTTCTTCAGGTCCTCCTGAATTTGCTGCACAGTGTTGTCGGTTTCGGCATTCACCGCTTCCGACACCTGCACTTGCAGGATCAGGTGCGCCCCGCCCTGCAAATCGAGGCCAAGATGAATGCGGCTGGAAATGGCGCTCAGCAACGCCTTTCCGCTGACTCCCGATGGAATCCCGAAGATTCCATAGAGACAGATCAGAAGAACCGCGATGATCAAAGCTATTTTGTTTTTGAGATTCTTCTTCATTCTTTCGTTTCTCTAGTCCAAAAGGTGAAAGTCCGGAGGGCCTTGAGAGCCCCGGAGGGTCCTAGGAGTTTGCAGCGTCCTCTTGAGTGACCGAGGCAATCGCACTCTTGGCCACTTCAAGCTTGAGGTTGTCAGGAGGGACACGAATCACAATGGAATCGTCCTTGATGGAGAGGATGGTGCCGCGAATTCCTCCCGCGGTTGTGATCCGGTCGCCGGATTTGATGCTGTTGAGCATCTGCTGCCACTGTTTTTGCTTCTTCTGTTGCGGGCGGATCATCAGCAAATAGAGCAGCGGGATAAAGAGCAAGATGGGCAGCAGCATGGATAAGCCGCCTGCTCCAGTGGCGGGCGCAGCCGCCCAAAATGCGAAACTCGTGGCTAAAATCATCGTTGGCTTGCTTCCCTTACTCGCCCTGACGGCCGGCGGACTGGCTTCAGGGCGCAGGCTCACCCGGCCATTGCTGCCGGCGCCTGACAACAGATTTGTCTCCGGGAAAGGTTCCCTGGCCTCGATCTTCTCCGGCCCGGGCTTTGGAAGGAGGGTCCGGTAACGGGGGCCAAAACGGGATTCCCGTCCTGCCCGCACGCATCACGCAACCCAACTGCCGCATACTTCCTGTTCGACACAGCACTCCTGGTGGCAGCCAGACGCAAGGAAGGCGATTTCGACCACATTCGTCCCGCCCGGAATGCCAAAAGAATGCCTAGAGAGATAAGAAATGCGCGGTGGGTTCGGTGTCAAGGAGGGCAGGCACAGGCGAGGGCCTGGCGACACACATTCTGGCCTTAACAAACCCCTTATAAATTGGCTGCTCTTTCCTTACAAGAAAGGGCGCTAACTGGATGTACGAGGTCATCCGGGAACGCGCGTGATGAATTCCGCGCGGCCCACCGGAGGCCGGAAAGGGGAATCGTCTCCATGACGCTGGAAATTCATGAGCAGACTCTGTGGCTGATTCCCGTAGGTCTTGCCGTCAGTTTTATGATCTGGGTTTTCTTGAACTGGTGGCAGGAAGAGCGGCACCCAAATGACGGCCGGGATTATTCTTCCGGCGCGGAAGCGTTCCAGTATCGAAGCTCCGGGCGGGCACAGGAGAGACAAATCGACTCTCCGTTTACAACCACAAACCGCCCGAAGTTCACACCCTCGCCGCAGCGCGGGCAAATGATGCGCTCGCCGGAGTGACCGGGCAGTTCGGCGGGATCGATGGCGACGCGCACCGATTGTTCGCGGAAGAGCTGCGCATCGGGCAGTTCGCGATAGGCCTGCAACTGGCGGCGGCTCTTGTTCTCTTCGTGCGGATAGAGCTTGCGGGCCAGCTCGCGGGAATCTTCAAGAGCGACCATGCGGACGGCGCGGCCTGAGCTGAGATCGACGAAGGTCGCCGCCATCTTGCCCCAGTCCCGAAACTTCAACGCGCGCTTGCCCAGGCGGCAGCCCGTGACGAGCGCAATGGCGTCGGTGGCGCAGCGGTCGATTTCGACGTAGGTAACGAGACGCTTGCGATCCGTGCCGCGCGGATCGGCGATGCCGAGGCGGTCGAGGCCCAACATAGCCATGCGCACGCCAAGCACCTGCCCCGCGCACAAGTGCCCATGCGCGGCTTCAGCCCGCCGCAAGAGTTCGTCGATCGATTCCATGGCGTTTCCGTTGTTTCGATCTGCTCACTTGTCCGCCGCAGCGGACTGACGTGCTGACCTGCTACTTCGCGGGGGCGGCTTCGGGCGTCGCATCTTCGTCGCCCGTGTCTTCAACCATGACCGCCGAGCCGGGGACGATGTCGTAGCTTACCGCATCCGTGCCCGCGGGATGAAATGCGATGCGCAGCGGCTCGCGCTGCCAGTCGGGCGGCGCACAGACCGGATCAGGGTGATTCTCGGCGTCGAAGGCCGCGAGCTTCTTGGCGAGGACGGGCTTGCGCGCGGCGATTTGCGCGACGATGGCGTAAAGACTTTTGCCGCTCGCTGTGAGGCCGCAGTAGGCAGCGTAGTCACGGAACCAGCTCACCTGGCTCACGCCGGGATCGTAGTCGGGCAGGCGGAGCGCGGTCACGCGGCCGGTCACGCGGTCGACCAGCAGCCACGGCCCGCGCTGCCACACCCAGTGGCTTGCTTTGTCGCTTGGGCCAGGCTTGTCAGAGGGCAATGCGTCGTTGAGCCGGATGACGCGCCGCACGACGAAGCTGCGATCGGTGACGTCGTGCGCATCGCCCGTGGTCCATTCCTTGAGAACGCCGTCGACCAGGAGGGCGCGGACTTTGAGCGCGTCTTCACCGGTGGCGGCGCCGGAGGGATCGCCTGCTTTGGAGTAGGGCACGCGCTTGACCGCGCCGAGGACGACTAAGTGGGGCTTGCGTGGAGCTGCGTGGGCAAAAGGTCCGACGCCAATTGTTGCCGACAAAAGCAAAACCGAGAAAATTGCAGACTTGCTCATGGCCCTTACTCCTAGATTCCGGCTGCCTCCACGGCCCGCGCCACGCAGAAAGCCGTGCTCTCGCCAAAGTGGCGGGCAAGAACCTGCATGCCCACGGGCAGACCAGCCTTCGTCTTGCCGCACGGCACCGAGACACCGCAAATGCCTGCCAGGCTGGCGGTGACGGTGTAAATGTCGGCGAGATACATGGCGAGGGGATCGCCGGTCTTTTCGCCGAGCTTGAACGCGGGGAAGGGCGAGGTAGGGGTGACGATGGCGTCAACTTCAGCAAAAGCGCGGATGAATTCGTCAGCGAGTAGGCGGCGAACCTGCTGCGCTTTGAGGTAGTAGGCGTCGTAATAGCCGGCCGAGAGCGCGTAGGTGCCGAGGAAGATGCGGCGCTTGACCTCGGCGCCAAAGCCCTCGTCGCGTGAATGCGAGTACATATCAGAGAGCGTGGCGGACGAGGGCGAGCGGTAGCCGTAGCGGACG
>Ga0224554_1002349_pt1 | contig 10030 bp, 6 predicted proteins | sample 714S22024metaG_FD_180666 | JGI IMG/M metagenome (GOLD analysis project Ga0224554, IMG submission 180666) | Peat soil microbial communities from Stordalen Mire, Sweden - 717 S2 20-24 | ecosystem: Environmental > Terrestrial > Soil > Wetlands > Peat | place: Sweden: Norrbotten County, Stordalen...
CGGCGCGACCAGTTGAGCCCTATCTTCAGTGAGTTTCTCTCGATTGCCGGGTCGGCGCGCCCACTGACGGCTACAGAGCTTCTGGATGCGTGGGCCGAGCTGGATGTGTTGCGGGCGAAGACGCTCGCGGAGATGAGCGGGCACCCAGTGCTGCTGTGCCCGGTGGCGAGCATTCCGGCATTTCGCCACGGCGAGAGGGAGTGGAGCATCGAGGGGCGGGCCGTGGAGTATCTTGACGCGGTGCGGCCCACGCAGTGGTTCAATGTGCTGGCCGCGCCGGCGGCGGTGGTTCCGGTGGGCAGTTCGCCGGAGGGATTGCCGATTGGGATGCAGATTGTTGCGCGGCCATTCGAGGATGAGACGGCGCTGGGCGTTGCAGCGATTGTGGATGCGGCATTTGGGTATAAGCCGCCGCCGATGGCGCGTATAGATTGTAAAGAGCTATAGATAGGAATATCCCACCTTAACCAATTCGAAAAAAGCTCGAATTGGCGAAGGTGGGGCACCCGCTATAGATATTTTGTATCCCACCTTAGGCACAAGAACAAAAACGTGCCGAAGGTGGGGCACCCGCAGGGTTGATTCATCCCCGACCCCCTGATCCCTGACTTCTGATCCCCAACCCCTAACTCTGACCTCTAACCCCTGATCCCAGGCCTCTGGCGGCATCTCCACCTTTAGGTTGAGGCGTGGAACGCATAATCGCGGTAGCCTTAGGCTTCCCCGGATAGGAGCGCGAAAGGTGCGCGAAAGCTGGCACGAACGGTTTGCTGAAACGCCCGATGTCCTGAAGAATGTGCAGCGTCAGCACACCATTGTGCCGGTGCTGGATATGGAGATCGGCGGTGGCGAGTTCATCGTCATGGCGGGGCCGTGCGCGGTGGAGACCGAGGCACAGTTGATGGCCACAGCCAACCACGTTCGCCTCGGCGGCGCGCGTATTCTGCGCGGAGGCGCCTTCAAGCCGCGCAGTTCCCCATATGCATTTCAAGGACTTGGCCTGGAAGGGCTGAAGCTGCTGGCCCGCGCGCGCCAGGAGACTGGTCTGGCTATCGTCACCGAGGTCATGTCGGAAGATGACGTTCCCATGGTGGCCGAGTACGCCGACATCTTGCAGATCGGTTCGCGCAATTCGGAGAACTACTCGCTGCTGGAGACTGCGGCGCGCTCCGGCCGTCCGGTGCTGCTGAAGCGCGGGATGATGGCCACAGTGGCCGATATGCTGCGTTCGGCGCAGATGGTGCTGGACAACGGCAATCCGAATGTCATCCTCTGCGAGCGCGGCATCCGCACCTTTGAGACAGCAACGCGCAATACCTTCGACGTGGCGGCCATCGCGCTGCTCAAACAGATTTCGCATCTTCCGGTGATAGCCGATCCCAGCCACGCGGCCGGGCATCGCGAACTGGTGCCAGCACTGGCGCGCATTGCCGTAGCCGCTGGGGCCGATGGCCTGATCGTTGAAGTGCATCCGGACCCGGACAAGGCGTGGAGCGACGGCGAGCAGTCGCTGGATTTCGACGGTTTCGACGAGATGATGGCTTCGCTCGATCCGTATCTGGCGTTGCGCCGGCAGGAGATTGCGGCGCGTGACCGGGCGGTTCGGTTGCGCGAGGCGGCGGGCGCGCGGGTCATGGAGGCCGTTGGATGAGAATCCGGGCCAGAGTCCCTGCAATCCTGGGCTCGATTGCATTGCTGATTTTGATTTGCGGGTTTGCGCTTGGTCCGGCGCAGATTCCGGCCGTCCCTGCCATTGTGACCGCCGCGCCGGTTTATGAACCGCTGGCGGAGTTGCGCGGGCGAGAGCGGTTTCCTCAGGGCGCGCAACTTCTGGTTGTGCGTGACGGCAAGGCAGTGCCTCTGGTTGAGGGTTTCGCAGCAACGGCCGACGCAGATGTTTCCTTCGATGGCAAAAGCGTGCTGTTTGCGGGCAAGCAAGCCTCCGGCGATCTGTGGCAGATATGGGAATTGACGCTTGAGAATCGCTCGGTGCGCAAGGTGATTACAACCGCGACCGATGCGGAGCGCCCGTTCTATCTGCCGGGCGGACGGATGGTCTGGGCGCAGCGCGCGCCGTGGGGATTTCAACTGGAGTCCGCGGAAGACGGCCATCCTCCGGCGCATGCACCATTGAATCCGACGGCAGGTCCGGGGGTGCTTCCGCTCACCTACATGCAGGCCAGCGCGTTTCCCGCCGGGGTGCTGGCGGACGGGCGCATTCTGTTTGAAGCCGGCTTTCCGCTCGGCTCGGGAACTACCCCGGAGCTATATCTGGTTTATGCCGATGGCTCGGGCGTTGAGTCATACCGCTGCGATCACGGGCGTGCGCGCTGGGGCGGAACGCAATTGGCCTCGGGCGACGTGGTGTTCACGCACGGAGATTCGCTGGCGCGGTTCACTTCTCCGGTGGCCCACGAGGTGAAAATTGATGCGCCGCGCGCGGAGTACGCAGGCGCGATGGCCGAGACGGCTTCGGGCGCCTGGCTGGTGAGTGCGCGGGCCGGCGCAGGCGCGCGCTTTGCGCTCAAGTTGTGGAAGCCTGGCGCGGCGGCGCTCGAAACAGTGCTTGCCGTGAGCGGGAAGGATATTGTCGAGCCGGTTCTCCTGGCGCCGCGCACACCGCCCAGGCGCCACCCCTCGGGTCTGCATCCCTGGGACTACGCCAATATGCTCGCGCTCGATGCTCGCCTCTCGCGCGAAGGGGATTTGAAGAAAGTTCCCGCATCGGTGCGGCTGGAGACGATGACCGCAGGCGGCCAAACAATCGTTACTGGCACGGCGCCGGTGGAGGCGGATGGATCCTTCTTCGTCAAGGTTCCGGCAGACCAGCCGATTCGCTTTGCGTTGCTGGATGAAAAGGGCGCGGTACTGCGCCGGGAACACGGATGGTTCTGGATAAGACAGGGCGAGCAGCGCATTTGTGTCGGCTGCCACACGGGACCGGAGCGTTCATCGGAGAATCGCGTGCCGGACGTATTGCTGCGCACGACGACGCCGGTTGATCTAACAGGTTCGGCGCAGACAGAAGCATCGCCGCAGAAAACGCCAGGGGGCAATTGAAATGAGTCTTCGTTTTCTTTTTTTATTCGGCGCGGTTACCATGGCGGCGGCGCAAACTGCACCTACAGCGCCGGCTGCATCCGCAACTCAGACAGCGCCTGCCGCACAGGCACCATCTGCCGCGCCTGTGCCGGTGATTCGCTTTGAAGACGCCAGCGATAAGGCGGGCATCAACTTTGTCCACAGCTTTGGATCGCGGCAACTCGGATCGCTATTGGAGGGTACGGGCGCGGGCTGCATCTGGTTTGACTACAACAACTCCGGACGGGAGTCTCTGTACGTGGTGAACGGGCGGTCGCTGGACGACTCGATGCATCCCTATCCGCTCAAGGAGAAACCGGCAACGCCGCCGCATAATCATCTCTATCGCAACGACGGCAACGGTCACTTTACTGATGTAACGGAGCAATCCGGCCTCGATCCGGATATGTACGGAATGGCAGTGACGGCGGCGGACTATGACAACGACGGCTTTATCGATCTGCTGGTGACCGGCTACGGAAAGACGATTCTCTATCACAACGACGGCAATGGACACTTTACCGATGTGACCGAGAAGGCGGGCATCAAGGTAGACGGCTGGGCGATCAGCTCCACCTGGCTGGACTACGACAAGGACGGATGCGTCGATCTGTTTGTGGGCCGTTACGTAAAATTTGATCCCAAGTATCGCGCGTTCTATGCGGCGGATAACTATCCGGGGCCGCTGGATTACGAGGGCGAAACCAACAAGCTGTATCACAACAACTGCGACGGAACATTTACGGACGTGTCCGATAAGTCGGGTATCGGCGCCTTCGTGGGCCGCACCATGGGCGTGACCGCGGCGGACTTTGACAACGACGGCTGGGACGATATCTACGTTTCCAACGATCGCACGGAGAACTTTCTCTTCCACAACAAGCACGATGGAACCTTTGAGGAAATCGGGAGCGATACGGGCACGGCCTTCGGACAGAATGGCGAATCCACTTCGTCGATGGGGCCGGTCTTTGCCGATTTCGAGGGCCGTGGAGTACTCGATCTATGGGTCACCGACGGCCACTACAACCGTCTGCTGCACAACATGGGAAAACAGGGCTTTGAAGACATCGGCGCGTCCAACGGGGTCTCGCAGACCAATGGGCAATACGTCAGTTGGGGCACGGGCGTTTACGACTTCGACAACGACGGGCTGCTCGACATTCTCATCTTTCACGGCGGACTCATTCATTTGATTCCGCAGGAGCACACGTTATTTCGCGGATTGGGCGAAGGGAAATTCGCCGATGTCTCCGAGCAGGGCGGCGCGGTGCTGAGCACACGCACAACGGCTCGCGGCGCCTGTTTTGGCGATTACGAGAACGACGGCAAAGTGGATGCGTTCGTAGTGAACCTGGGTGGAAGGGGAACGCTGCTGCACAATGTCTCAACGAATACCGGCCACTGGACCGAGATCAAGCTGGTGGGCACAAAGAGCAATCGCGACGGGATTGGCGCGCGCGTGGAGGTTTTTGCAGCAGGCAAACGCCAGACGGCTGAGCGCGTGGCCGGCTCAGGCTATCTTTCGCAGAACGATGAACGTCTGCACTTCGGGCTGGGCGCTGCCACCACCATCGACAAGCTGATTGTTCACTGGCCCAGCGGGATTGAGCAGACACTGGAGAAACTCAGCGTGGACAAAGTGCTCACGGTGCAGGAACCGGGCGAAAGGAAGCTGAAGTGAGCCAGCGCCTCCAAACTGCGGTGGGCACGGGGCTCGCGGCTTTGGCCGTGGCATTGCTGACGCTTTTATCCTGGCCCGCCATCGACCATCCCGTGCGCGCTGACGAGCGAGGTGTGCAGGATTACGCTTCGCCGCTTGAGGTTCTACTATCACCCGATGGAGCGCGAATTTACGTACTCTGCCAACAGAGCGAACAGGTGCGCGTGCTGGATGCGACGAGCTTTGCGGTCATCAAGAACATTTCGGTGGGCCGCGTGCCGCGAGGGATTTCGTTATCGCCTGACGGAGCGCGGCTGTTTGTGACCAACTCGTGGGATGACACGTTGTCGGTGATCGACACGCAGACGCTGGCTGTTGTAGCGACCTGGCCGGTGGGCGCGGAGCCGTCCAGCGTGGTTGAAGATCACGCTGGCAAACACTTGTTTGTGGCCAATCGCATCAGCAACGACGTTGCGGTGCTCGATGCTCAAACCGGGGTGGAAGAGAAGCGGCTGGTGGCGGGCCGCGGCGCGAGTTACATGACGCCTTCTCCTGACGGCAGCCGGCTTTACGTTACTCATGTTTATCCGAACCCGCCTCGGGTGCGGAGCGATCGGGACAATCGCACGGCTCCTGAGTCGGAGATTACCGTGATCGACACGGCGCGCGCGGTAGTGGTTGACCGCATTCCGCTGCATGGCATCGCCGGCGTATTTCATGTAGCGCTCTCTGCCGATGGCCGGCTGGGCGTTGCGGCGGAATATCATCCCAAGAATATGATTCCGCTGGCGCACCTTGAACATGGCGGAGCTTTCGCGTACACGCTTACTTTATTTGGCACGGATGTGGGCAAGCCGGTCGAGGTTCCTCTGGACGAATTGGAGCGCTATGCGTCGCGGCCGTTTGGCGTGGCCATTGCGCCGGATAAGTCGCGCATCTATGTGACCAGCGGCGGCTCGGAGATGGTGACCGTGATTGATGTGGCGCGCGTGCTGCGCTTCATTCACGCGCAGCCTCACGCGCAGCTGGTGTCATTCGCGCAGGATCTCGCGGCCAGCGCAAACTATGTAGTGGCGCGCATCTCCGTGGGTCATGATCCGCGCGGGCTGACGCTGAGCCGCGACGGACGCAAGCTGTTTGTGGCCAATCGGCTTGAAGATACGCTGAGCGTGATTGACACGCGCGCCAATCGCGTGGCCGCGACCATCAAGCTGGACGGACCGAAGGAAATTTCGCCGCTGCGCCATGGCGAACAGACTTTCTACACATCGCGCTATTCGTTTCAAGGGCAGATTGGCTGCGCCAGTTGCCACATCGACTCCACCTTCGACGGACTCACGTGGAACCTGGAGCCGGACGGCTTTGGCCGCAACACTGTGGCTAACAAGCTGCTCGAGGGCATCAAGGACACCGAGCCTTACAAGTGGACCGGCACGAATCCCAACATACCGACCGAGTGCGGCCCGCGCACGGAAAAGTACTTCTGGCGCGCGGAAAATTATGACGACCTGACGCTTGCGGACCTAGCAACCTACATTCGCAGTTTGCAACCGCGGCCCAACCGCTGGCGGCCGGCGGGCCGAGAGCTGACGCCGGCGCAGGATCGCGGACAGGTCATCTTCGAACGCGCGATGGACAAGTTCGGCAAGCCGATTGAGGAGAGCAACCGTTGCTCTTACTGCCACAGCGGCCCCAAGGGCACCAACCAGAAAATCTTCGATGTGGGGACGCGCAAGCCCACCGACAATGCAAGCCTTTTGAAATCGGTGCCGTTGACGAGCGTTGCGCTCACCGCGCCTTATCTGCATGACGGCTCAGCGGCCACGCTTGAGGAGATCTGGACGGTTTATAACCCGGACGACAAGCACGGCCGCACCAACGACCTGACCAAGGATGAGCTCAACGATCTGGTCGAGTACCTGAGGACGCGATGATGAAGTTCCCATACAGCACGTTCGCAGCACAGGCGATACTGGTGACCGCATGGTTGCTGGTTGCCGCGCCTATAGCCGCACCGCAGGCGCCCGCGCCGCAGCCAGCGTCTGTTGCGCAAAAGGCTCATGCCGTGTTAGCGGCGTCTGCCGCGCACGTGCTGCCACGCTACCGATTTGAAAACTTCACCACGGCAAATGGCCTGCCCGACAATCACGTCTACTCCGTGCTGGTGGACGGCGACCGCATCTGGGCGGGCACGGACAATGGTCTGGGGCTCTACGAAAACGGTAAGTGGAAGACCTATGCCACCAAGGATGGCCTCGCGCATCGCGCCGTGCTCTCGCTGGCGCTGGACAGCCGCACCGGCGACGTGTGGGCCGGCACCATGGGCGGCTTAAGCCGCATCTCGGGCGGGCGCATCGACAGCTACACGCAGTTGAACTCGGGACTAAGCAACGACGTGGTGTACGGCGTATCGGTGGAGGGCGAGAACGTGTGGGTAGCCACGGCCGCCGGCGGTTGCCGCTTCAATACCCGCACCGGCCAGTGGGCGCTCTACAACGAACGCAACACGCCCATGATCGAGATCTGGGTCTACAGCGTCTCCGCCACGCCCACCAAAGTCTATTACGCGGTGTGGGGCAGTGGCATTCTGGAGTACGACCAGAAGACCGGACGCTGGGACAAGTACGAAGACCCGGACGGCGAAACCGAAATTGTGCTCTTCAAGGATCAAGGCTTGATTCACGAGATCACGACCTCAGTCAGCTTCGTCGATAACATTCTCTGGGCAGCCACCTACTTCGGCGCCAGCCGCTACGATGGCCGCTACTGGCACAACTTTCTCATGAAAGACAGCGGGCTTCCCTCGAACTTCATCAACTTTATCAAGGGCGTGGACGGCAAACGCGCCTGGTTCTGCACCGACAAGGGGCTGGCCTACTACGACGGCGTCAACTGGGCAGTCTATACACCGTCGCTCAAAGACGGCAAGCCGGAGATGACAGTGCGCGACGCCCAGGGCAAGGTTACGCCGGTTGCCGTCAGCAGCGCGCCGGCCCACAACTACATTCTCGGCATCGACTTTCAAGGCGACGACATTTGGGTCGCAACCGCCAAAGGTTTGAGTCACGGAATTCGACAACAGCAGTAAGAACATAAGGAGTCATCATCATGAATGCATTTGCGGATATTCTGGAAGCCATCGGGCACGCGCCCATCGAAAAGCGCGCCATAACCAATCACGGCGTGCTTAACGAGGCCTACGCCTATGCCAAGCCGAGTTCGTTCTCGCGCGGCATGAGAATCGATATCGGCGGCGTCGCCATTCTGCTGATCTCGGGCACGGCCTCGATCGACGAGTACGGCGTCAGTGTTCACATCGGCGATTTTCCCGCGCAACTGCGGCGCACCTTCGACAACATCACTGGCTTGCTTGAGGCCGAAGGATGCACCTGGCACGACATTGTGCGCACCAGTTGCTACCTGCGGGACATCGATCGCGACTACGACGTTTTCAATGCCGGACGCACCGCGTTCTTCAAAGAGCAGGGGCTCGATCCGCTGCCCGCGTCTACCGGCATTCAAGCGCATCTCTGCCGTCCCGAGCTGCTTGTAGAGATCGAAGCCATTGCCATGTTCCGCACGGACAAGGCTTGCTGCCACAAGGAGTAGCTGTCATGCGCAAAGGATGGTTGCTGGCTGTGGTCTGCGCGATGGGCGCGGTCTGCGCTGCTGATCTTGCCGCGCAGGGTTCGGGCGCGTATTCGAGCAAAGCCGCGGGCCAAGATGAGAGTCCGATTACGGTCACGGGGAAGGGCACGTGCGAGTGCGGCGCGCATCCGCCGGGACCGCCGAGGGATCGCGTGGTCGAGCCATACGCGGGCGAGCCAGGGGATTTGAGCCCCTATGAGAAATTCGCTTCGCCCTACTTCCTCAACTACACCCATCCCAACATCTACTCCGGCGCTGGACGCGACATTCCCGATCCCACGGGTCTGACCGAAGTCCGCATCGGGTTCTACGGGCCCATTGAGCACAATCCGGACGAAGTCTTCGGCCTGCGCATGTTGCACGGCGCGCAACTGGCGATTGAGCAAGCCAATGCCCACGGCGGCTACGGGGGCAAGCCCTTCCGCCTGATGCTGCACAACGACTACGACAACTGGCAGGCGAAGGCGGTTTACGGCGACGACCGTCCCACCGATCCTACTATCTGGGGTTCGGCCTCGAATGAAGCAGTGAAGATGATCTACGACGATCGGGACTGGGCGATCTTCGGCTCAATCAGCTCCGAGTCAACGCACATCATGTTGCGCGTGGCGCTACGTGCAGAGATTCCCATCGTCAACTCGGCCTCCACCGATCCCACGATTCCCGAGACCTATATTCCGTGGTACTTCACCGACCTGCAGGACGACCGCGTGCAGACCTATACTCTGGCCAGGCGCATCTACACCGAGCTCGGCCTGAAGCGCGTGGGAATCTTGCGCGTGAACAATCGCTATGGCAGGATGGGCGTTCCCAAGTTCCGCGACGCTTCGCGGCGGCTGGGCCACCCGGTGGTCATCGAGCAGAAGTACATGCCCGGCGACACGGACTTCGCGCGGCAGTTGCAGGTCATTCGCGGCTCGCGCGTCGACGCCATTGTGCTGTGGGCGGACGAGATAGAAGCGGCCCAGATTCTGAAGCAGATGCGGGCGATGGGGATGAAGCAACGCGTCTTTGGTTCGTATCGCACCCTTGGCCCGACGCTGCTGGCCGAGGCAGGCGACGCAGCCGAGGGATTTGAAGCGGTGTTTCCCTACGACCCCACACGCAATGATCCGCGCTGGCTGGACTTCAACAAACGTTTTGAAGCGCGCTTCAATGAGAGGCCGGAGCAGTTTGCTTCGCTGGCTTACGACGCGATGAACGCGCTGCTGGAATCGATCTGCAAGGCTGGGCTGAATCGCGCGCGGATTCACGATGCGCTGGCCGACATCGAAGAATACGACGGTGTTACCGGGCACATGGTCTTCGACCCCAATCAGAAGAATGTTGCTCCCATGTATCTGGGCACAGTGCATGACGGCGCTATTACTTATCGCGTGGCCAGGATGGACAAGGCGGAGAAAGTGCAGACTCCTGCCACACCAGCAGCCTCTGCCGCACCGCAGCCACCTTATGCGCGCGTGGGCGAAGATGGCGTGGACTATGCCGGTCCGCACCCGAGCGACATTCCACCGGGGCCGGTCCGCGTAGTGCTTTTTGGTCCCCATGCAGCGGAGGTCGCACGGTCTCCTGCTGTTGTGGAAGAGCTCGCAGCCGCAGCGGCCAAGGGCCGCGAGTGGGAACTCGAGCCTGTGGATA
>Ga0224554_1002350_pt1 | contig 10028 bp, 7 predicted proteins | sample 714S22024metaG_FD_180666 | JGI IMG/M metagenome (GOLD analysis project Ga0224554, IMG submission 180666) | Peat soil microbial communities from Stordalen Mire, Sweden - 717 S2 20-24 | ecosystem: Environmental > Terrestrial > Soil > Wetlands > Peat | place: Sweden: Norrbotten County, Stordalen...
GAGAAAGGTCGCTAGGGAGCATACGGAGCAAGCGTTAGTGAGTTCACCTCTGTCGCAACCATGGTTTCAGGCAAGCACTCGACCGCGGATTATAATTTCCGCTCATTTACTCGCGTCGATGCGGATCCAAAAGTCAGCACCAGCGAATTTGGCAAGAATGGCTTTGAGCAATATCTCTATCCCGCCGGGGAAGAAGGCTACCTGAAAGACGCCACCACGCAATCGAGCAAGGCTTTCCAGACATTGTTTGTCGCGACAGAGGGACTCGCCGACGATGCAACGTCGTAAGTCTATCGCGGCAGTTCCAATGCGAGATCCTTGTGCGCGGGTTACACGTTCAGCCTAACCGTTAATCCCCGCTCTGCGTGGAACCGGAAGTATCTGCTGACCGCCGTAACTCTCCACGCGGACCAGGTTCCGTCCTACCGATCCAGCGACTCGGGGCACAGCACCGGATATACAAACCGATTTACGGCTGTTTCCTCGGATATTGTTTACAAACCTGCGCAGACACTTCAAAAGCCGAAAATCTATGGACCGCAGACAGCGTTTGTCGTGGTGCCGGCGGGTGAGGATATGCACATCGACAAGTACGGGCGCGTGTGCATCCAGTTCTTCTGGGATAAGTTGAGACCGGCGAACACGGTGGACAACACATGGGTGCGCGTGGCGCAGCAGTGGGCTGGCAACGGATGGGGAACCTACTTCTGGCCGCGTGTGAAAGACGAGGTTGTGGTTCAGTTTCTCAATGGCGACCCCGATAACCCGGTGATTACTGGCTCCGTCTATAACGCAGTTAACATGCCCAAGTACGCACTGCCTGATAACAGCACGCGCTCCGGGATAGTTTCGCGCAGCAGCAAAGGGGGTTCCGCGGCCAATGCGAATGAGTTGCGCTTTGAAGACAAGGCGGGAAGCGAGCAAATCTTTCTCAACGCCGAGAAAGATATGGACCACCGCACCGAGCACGACCATCGCCGATTTGTCGGCAACGACGACTCACTGATTATCAAGGGCAACCAGACCGAGCAACTTACTGGCGATTACAATGGCCAGGTCCAAGGGAATTCAGTCGTGCAGGTTAAGGGAAAATCGGATCTGAACATCTCGTCCGACCTGAATGAAAAGGTGGGAGGTAGTCACTCCCTGGATATCGGTTCTAACCAAAGCGTTCAGGTCGGTTCGGCCTATTCCGTGGATGCTGGCCAAACCGTCTACATCAATGGGGGCATGAACGTGGTGATTCAAGCCGGCATGGAACTCAGCCTGGTTGGCCCCGGAGGCTTCATCACCATCGGTCCTGCCGGTGTCGCAATTTCGGGGACGATGGTGTTAATCAATAGCGGCGGAGCTGCGGGCTCGGGCAGCGCCGGAACCATCACCAGCCCCGCGTCGCCAACCAATCCCGACCAGGCCGACGACGGCACCGCGGGCGGCGCCATGTAATCCATGCCTCCGAATCCATCGCTGTGTGCAATGGATTCGGAGTATGACTACAGTTGTGCAGGTTTTACCAGCGAGGTTTTTCATGCCCCCAGCAGCACGCCTGACGGACCCCACAGCGCACGGTGCGCCTCTGGCCCCCGGCATCGGCAGTACGGACGTGCTGATCGGATACATGCCCGCGTGGCGAGCTCTGATCGACCAGCACATGTGTCCTGCCGTCAGCATTACGGGACCGGATGGGGTGGGCATGGTGATGATGGGCAGCCCCACGGTGCTCATCGATTACATGATGGCTTGCAGGATGGGCGATATCGTAGTCGAGATTCCTGGCCTCGCCATGGGGCCTATGAATCCCATCGTGATGGGATGTCCCACCGTAATGATTGGCGAAGTCGGCATGGGCGGCGCCGGAAGCGCGGTGGGAGCGGGAATGGGTGCTGCCAAAACATCCGCGGTTGCCTGTCCCACCGACGATCCCCCCACACTTTCTGTGCCGGTTGCTGCCTCCGCGAATATCGCGCCTCCGGCATCTTTCTATCAGTCGCTCGCGGCCACTTCATCCCCGACGGCGGCGGCGGCGGCTTCCGGCGGGAATGACACGCAGGACCCAGACCCAAGCAAGACCAAGGAGATCGTCTGCGGGCTTACCGCCGGCTCAGTCCACGTGCACTGCCAGCATGGAGGCCGCACTCCCAAGGACGGACTGCTGGAAGTGGTGCCTTCGCTCGCCGGAGGCGACACGATCACCTGCAATTCGGGAATCATCGGCACCTGCGGCCAACACCCCATCTGGGTGATTGGCGGCTACTGGGATTCGCAAAAGATCGGCACAGCCACCTCCTTCAACGCAAGATCGTTTCAGGTTGTTCCAAACTCCCTTTCAAGCATTCCCTTGTGGCTCGCCGATAGCGATCCGCACATCTATAACGTCAGCGTGTCCTCATGCAGCGGGCCGTCTTATTCCTTTGAGATTCATGCCTATCCCAGTGACTCTCAGGAAGTCTCGATCAACCTCAATATCTACAAGGCAACGCTCGATCCCATCATCGACGCAATCGCTAGCATCGTGGGACTTCTGGTTGAGCCCCCGAGATTCAAATGGCTCGAGGGCAGTGGGAAAGCATCGTCGCAGTGGAAAGAGGACGATAAGTCCAATCTGGCCTTTTATAACTGGCAGGTTTCGATTGGCTTCAACCCGTTGTTTGGGGCTGAATTCCGGTTGCCGCTGGGCCCATCGGCGCTTCCCGAGGCGCTTGGGAAATTCGGCAACGCCGGCTTCTTTTTTGAAGTCAAAGGCGAGATCAACATCCAGTTGGAGGGCGGTCAAGTAGCCCCTCCCGGCCGAGATGCGGGACATTTTGACGCAAAAGCGGACTGCTCGGTGATATTTGCAGTGGGCGGGTCGGCATTTCTCGGGGCTGAGTCCGATCCGGTCATCAGCGTCGAGGTGTCCATCCAAACCGGCATCACCGCAGAGGCCACTGGCACCTTGGAGGACCACAGGCCAGTGGCGCCTTGGGACATCAAAATCGGCGGTTTGAAGGGCGATTGCGTCTTTCACTTCCTCTTCTATGACGATAAGAGCGAGTGTACTTTCTTCGATGCAACGGAGATTTGGAAGGGAACGTTCGATCCTTTTGCCAGCAAAGATTCAGCCGCCAATGGAGAACATGGATGAGTACCTCTGGCTTTGCCAAACCCCAGATTCACTACGTGATCGAATTGCAGTACGCGGGGCTGGAGGTTCGCCTCTTGTTGAACGGCATCGAGATCGTCCGTGGAACCCAAGCGGAAAAGAAAATTGTTCAACAGAAGGTGAACGGCTGGCTTTCGTCTGCTGGAAACGAACTGGAATTGTTTGCGTCGATACCCGATCCAGCGCACATCAACGCGCCGATCGATTTGAAGTGCCTGGTCTTTCGCGGGCCACACGGCAGACAGCCGGAGGAGTCGGAGGCACTGGCCAGGTTTGCCGAGAGAGACAAGGCGAAACTGCCCGCCGGCGCAATGCGATCGGTGTGGAAGACCTCATTTGCCGCCGATCCGTTCTATGGGCCGTGGCGTTGGGAGAACGGGCGTCCAATCTCTTTGGATGCAACCACAATCTCGGCCGCTTTGCAGATTGTTCGGTCCGTGATTGCCGCTTTGAATGGCCACAACACGACCTCCCTGATTCAATTGTTCCGGGTGCATATCGACGAGAACGCACGCGCCTATGGGATGCAGGTTGACCGGGTTGAGGAGCAGTTGGCGGGATGGTGCCATTCCTGGACTCCTGCGCCGCCGCGGAACCCGTCGCCAGAGGAGTATTCCCTCACTGTCGAAGACAATCGGCGTTTGCTCAGAATCGAGCGGAAAGACGGCAGCCCTGTTTTTACGGCCGATTTGAAGTCGCCCGGTTCCGGGCCTCGCCGCATCTATGCCGCACGGCTTGCAGAGGCGTGGGCGATTGTCCGCTAGCTTTGCAACGCGCCAGCTTGGCGGAAGTTGCATGAGGCGGACTTTTCGGCGGCCCCTCCGCTGGGACAGCGCTTATGCCGCGCCCTCTTCAAATCGACGACGAACCAGCCTGCACCCGAGTTACCTGAGCCTGCTTGGCGACTTCTTCGGTGTATAGCTTGACCCATTCCTTGCGCCAGCGGGCATCGGCTTGACTCATGGTCAATGCTCCTTCTGGATGAGCTTGCAAGAACTGCCTTTCGTTCAGGTGATCTTCCAGAAACCGCTTGCCCGCCTTTGCATTTGCATCCGGGTTCAGCCCTGCGCCTGGCACGCGCAAAGGCCCCAAAGTTGAAAAGGCCGCCATTTCGCAAAGCAGATCTACCTTGTCCGTGCCGGAGACTCCCGGATAAGTTAGAATCTCGCGGATAACCGGAATCCCTTGCATTCCCTTCCAGCCAAGCACCAGTTGCATGAACCGGAGCAGATCGATCTCCAACTTGATTTCCACGGAGCCTGCGTACCTGAGAATGGACTGAAAGAACGCATCGCGGTCGGGTGGAAGCGCGGTGCCCGCGATCTCGAAGTACTTGATGCATCGGTCAATGAAGTTCTGCAACTGAGTCTTTCCGAATGAGCGCATCAATTCGGGCGAAAGAGACGGCTCTCGATGTTGCGGGCTGGACGGATTCCGCACTGCGCCTTCTGGACACTTCACCATGGCAACCGATTCGCCCTCGCCCCAGCCGTAGCCGGCGATTCCATTCCAAAACCCTAAATCCCTCGACTCCGCGGACTGAAGGAACGTGGGCAGAATCCGCGGATCTTGAAAGCGGAAGAAGGCCGATTGGCCATTCGGCATATGTACGGTCAGAAAGCGGCGAAAGTGCTGAAACAGCTCATCGAGAGGCGCGCGGGAAAAAACCAGGATCCCCCACGGTCCCTGCCAAAGCTCGCGCCGCGTCCAGTCAAGCAGCTCAGGGTCTAGGCTCGCCAGATAAGGTGCGACCGCCGTATAACTCTCAAAAGGCGTTCCAAGAAACAGCGACAGTGCCCGGCCGGAAGCAAGTGCCTGCATCTTCGCCGGAACTCTTGGCACGCCCACCGAGTCGAATACCGCGTACACAGCACGTGCCTCGATCAGCCTGCTTACCTGCTCGATGGAAACGGCCGTTTTAGGCAAGTCGTTTGTCGCTTCCATAATTTATGGCCCGGTCGAATCCCAGGCCTTCAGCAACACCGGGGAAACATACGCGCGTGCCGGGCTGTAATTGGCCTTGCGGGCCTCTTTGAATGCCGACTGCGCGTCAGCGGATACGCCCTGCCACTTCGATCGCGGCGTTTCCAATATCGACTGCTCCAGCAAAGCGGCTCCAAGGTAGAAGTAAGCTGCGCCGGGGCTTTGCGCCGTGTCGGACGATTTCAGGTAGTCCTTGAGCGCCCTCTGCGCATCGTCGAATTGCGATAGGTAAAAATACCGGATTGCCGACACCAGTTCGTTCCGGGCGGCCGCTGGGTCGCTCTTGATTGCCTGTTCGATCCTGGCGGTATTGCCCTGCGCATCCTGGTTTCCTGGCTGAAGTTTCAACACCATGGCGTAATCGTTCAGCGCATCCGGCAGCTTGCCCTGCTTTTCAGCATCTTTGGCGTCGCTCAGCAGCTTGCCAACCTTCTTGGCGACCTCCGCCCCAGAATCGGCCGCTGGCTTGGTTGCAACAGTCGCTGGAGGCGGCGCGGTCTTGGTCTGCATGGCCTTCTGCAACTCGGCGATCCTGCCTGCGGGATTGCCCGGCCCGCTCGGGTTCAGATTCTCTGCCAGCTCAAGCTGCTTTATCGCTTCCTGCGGATTGCTGTTCCCCAGCTTCTGCGCTTGATCCAAGTATCCATTGTAGGTATTGACGTTATTGACAAATACACTCGCTGACGCTTTGGAGTCCGCATTGGTCATGGCCTGGGCCTGCGTCAGCACCGTATTGAAGTCGCCCTTTGCCCACGCCGCCTTTACCTGGCTCAGCGATCTCTCGTTCTTGATCAGCTCAAGCAGGAACCGGGCCTGGCCAGACAACTTCGCGTCAAAGCCTGAAACCAGCCTGGCAGTGGATTCCGCTCGATCCAGGTCATGACTCTTGTACAGAGCGATTGCGCTTGCCAAGTACGCGCTGTCGTCGTTGATCAGACCCGATCGGTAGCTGGCGCACATGTCGGAGTACTTCTTGTTATTCGGCTCCAACTGCGCCGCCGCGCAATAATCCTGAACCTGCTTGGCCCGGTCGCCGCCCTCGCCCGCAGCTTTCTCAGCCAGTTGCTTTGCCTGCTGTTTTGGATTTCCGGAATCCTGTGCCGGCGCGGGCGCACCCCAAATCAGAAGGCAAAGGATACAAATAGATTGGCGCAGATTCATTTTGCGCCTCCCACAATCTGCTCGATCGCGCTGTCGTCTATCGGCCTCAACTCGACGCTGCACAACTGCGCAAGCTGTTCAACGTCGCATTCCTGCTTTTGGGTGCTTCCGTCGGGCCCCTTGAAATCCACGGAATACTTCCCGATCGGAATATCGTCGATGCGCAATGGCGTCCAACGATCTCCCGTAGGCAGGGCGATGGCCTTGCCTTTGTCCGACGTGACACCCACCACTTCGGCATACGGCGTGGCATTCAGTTCGAGAACCCCCAAGGCCACCACTGGCGCCGGGCGCAAAAAGAACCAATAGCCGCCGCCTGCCGCCGCCAGCAGAACCACAGCAATGATCGCAAACAAGGGCGCCTTCGACCCTCCGCTCTGCTTCGCAGCCGCAGCGGGAGCAGCCACCTGCGGTTGCGCTGTCCCCACTTGCTGCCAAGCGGCTTGCGGCTGCGACGCTGGCCTTCCAGAAGCCTTTGACAAGCTCGTCCAGTTGGCTTGCAACCCTGGGTCGGCGAACTCAACCGCAAACTCCACTCGACCCAACTCATCTGCCGCACGGGGCCGATCGTCTTGCTGAATGGCCTGAGTCGCGGCTTCGATGGCTACGGTCAACAGTCCATTTGCACTTTGCTTGCGTTTTGTCGCGTATTCAGTGATGGCAGCAGTCAATTCCGGAGTGTCGCCAACAACACGCCGCGCAGCTTCCAGGGAATTGAGTACCTTCGGCAGTTCACGCTTCTGAAGCGCATCGACCGCGTCCCGGATCGCATCCTTCAGCAAATGGTCGCGGCGATCCCGTTCCTTGGCGGCATCCAGCCGCTCGCGCAACGCACGCACACGCTCGTTCTGCTGAATCTCCTTGGGCTGGTTCGAGAGCAGTTGCAGCGCCTGGTCAACATCGGTTTCACTCATTGCCTGCGCGCGGCTCAAGGCTGCGTCAGTGCGCCGCCCCAACTCGGCCAGACTGGCGGTGGTCTGGCGCAGCAATTTCTCGACGGATGAATCGCCGGTTTCCGCGGCAACGGGTTGCAGGAGTGCGATGGCAGCCTCAAGATTTCCAGCCGCAATCAGAGCTTGAGCCTCCTTGGTAGCCTTCGCCGCCGCTTGCCCGAGCTCAACTTTTCGCTTTTGGTCTTGCGCGAACTTCAGCAGGGAGGCGATGTCAGCGCCTTCGCCGCATTCGATTGCCGCGGAATCCAGAATCTGGATGGCCTGATCGAATTGCTTCGCATCGATCGAGGCTTGCGCCCGCTGCAAGTACTGATTCTTGGTCTCTTCGACACTCGCCTTCTTGACCTGACCGACAACCTTTTCCTCCAGGGCAATCAACTGCGGTTCCCCTGGCATCTGTTCCAGTGCCTGATGAACTGCGGCAAGCGCCTGCTGAGGGCTGGTCGCAAGCAGACTGTACACATCCAGCGTGGTCTTCTCCACCAGCTTCTTGGCGGCCAGTCCACTCTGCTTTGCTTCCGCCTCGGCTTTCAACTGTAACAGCACTGCCTCGCCGGGAAGACGCTGCTGAGCGCGCTGAATCAGGGCCAGCGCGCGCTCAAATTCTCCCGCTGCTATGCATTCCGATATTTCGGTGCCGATCTGTTCGATAATCTTGCGGCGTCGCTGCTCCTCTTGGCGATCCACAGCCTCCTGGAACAACCGCTGCGTTTCGGCGTCTGTCGGATCGATTTCAAGAGCCGAGCGCAGGCTTTGAATCGCTTCTGTATATTGGCGGGCGGCAAGTTGGCTCTGGGCGGCATCGCTGAACTGCCGCCGAGCCTGTTCCTTGCTGGCTCGCTCAGCCTCCTGAATGATCCGCGAGCGTTCATTGCGCAGGTCCGTATTGCGGTCATCCAGGTCAATCGCGCGATCAAGCAGCTCTCCCGCGGATACATAGTCGTTGCGCTTACGGGCTGCGCGCGATTGCTCAAGGAAAGTCGCGATCTTTTCGCTCTTATCCTTCAATGCTCGCGTATTTTCAATCTTTGCCGCAAGCTCAGCATTGTCCCGGTCGAGGCCGGCCGCTTGCGTGTAGATTTCAAGTGCTTCGGCATAGCGCTGGGCGAGTACCGCCTCGTCGGCTTCCACCAGCAATTGGCGCAATTGCACGGTTTTCTGTTGGCGAGAAACCTTCTCCTGCACTTCGCGAAGCAGCTTCTTGACTTCCGTATTCTGCGGATTCAGGCGCTGAAGGTCCAACAGCACCGGCCTTACGGTCGTCCACTGCTCCCGCTCCATCTGCATCTTTACCTTGCCCAGCGCTTCGGTTACATGCTCCTGCTTGAGCCCGTCGTTAATGGCCTCTATATCCGCGGCCATCTCTTCCGCCGTTTCGTATCGATCGACCGGATCCTTGGCCAGCGCGCGGTCGAGCAGATTGTCAAGGGATGCGGGATAACCCGGCACGATGCCCGTCACCGGCACATGACGTTCGCGGATCACGCGGTGGAGCGTCGCGGGATCGTCGCCCGGAAACGGAAGCCGCCCGGACAGCAAAAGGTAAAGAATGACGCCAGCGGACCAGATGTCCGCTCTGCCGTCCGCAGCCTTGCCCAGCAGCCTTTCCGGCGATATGTAGTGAAAGGTGCCAATCACCATGCCGGCTTGCGTGTGGCCGGAGCGGTTTTCAAGGCGGGCGACGCCAAAGTCCACAATCTTGATGTTGCCATCCGGCTGCACCATCATGTTCGCCGGCTTGATATCCCGATGCACGACTCCCTTCAGGTGCGCATAACCAAGCCCGGAGCATAACTGGCGAATCATTTCCAGTTTCTCGATCAGAGAAAACTGGCGTCCCGCATTCAGCAGATTCTCCAGAGAATCTCCGGGGACGTACTCCATGACGATGTAAGGATTTCCGTCCTGCTCGCCAAAGTCGTAGACAGTGACGATGTTAGGGTGGTTCAGAATGCCGGAACGGGCCTCCAGCATGAACCGATGGCGCAGTTCCTCGTTCGCCTCGGTGATGGTCTTGATCGCCACCTCGCGGCCAACGGCGGGGTCCAGCCCTCGATAGACGACACCCATGCCGCCGACGCCCAGGATCCCCAGGACCTGGTATTTGCCAATTTGCGTGACTGTTGTGCCGGTATCCATGCTATCCGCGGTTCCTGTTCAATCGTTCTGAATCAGTTGAACTCCATGATAATACGCGACTTGACGGCATTGGCAGAACCTCCTGAACTCGAGCGCTCTGCAAAAAGGGGATACGTGCGGGAAGCCCCCTTTTTCCGGTAGCGCTAATCCACGCCTAACAGCAGCGGCATGAAGCCAAAAACGCTACCTGGGACAAAAAGGGATTAGCCCGCAAATCCTGAACTGCCCACCCATCATACTATTAGGGTGCTGGCTTGGATAGCGTATGTCAAGAGCCGAATTCACTCAAGATAAAGCACATCACTCAGCCAAACCCCACTCCCTCCTCCAAGGCTCTGCGAAGCAAGTTTGGAATCGCTCGCGAACCCGCCAAACCCTATCCGCATATCTCCACATTGAGCGCAAAAGCGCCAACTGCGCTGCGCCATAGGTCCATGCACTATAGTTCATGGTGTCAGTCCTCCACCGGCAATGCCGATTCACGGGGAGACGAAACTGCGTCCATCGCTTAAGTCCGCCAACTTGCCAACTTGCTAACCTCGCGAAGCGGGGCTAACTCGCCAAAATCGTTCGACCGTTCGCATGCTCAGGGCACACGCTCTCAGTACGGCCAAGCATATCAGCGGCGAAGAGATTCGCAGCCTGCTGGG